>Ga0315547_1000594_pt1 | contig 34537 bp, 29 predicted proteins | sample SalMarSW160240MG_2_FD_202542 | JGI IMG/M metagenome (GOLD analysis project Ga0315547, IMG submission 202542) | Salt marsh sediment microbial communities from the Plum Island Ecosystem LTER, Massachusetts, United States - Salt Marsh Sediment SW1601-240 ...
AAGCGAGGTCTTAGAGGCCTTCTCTTTACCCCTTTATTTAAACCTTCCAACATATCCATTAGATTATATCGTTTCTCCACAATAATCATACCCTTATGTATAAGGTATAACATACGAGGTCTTAGGGGTTGGTTTTATTTTTTACCAACTTAACTATTCAACTACTCAACTATTTAACTATATCACTCTGTGTCTCTGTGGCAAATCTCACAACGAAAGATATTTCTCTATCTCATAATCCGTGACCTGAATCCTGTAGTTTTCCCATTCCGCCTTTTTATTTTGTATATACTTTTTAAAGAATGTATCCCCAAAGAGTTCTCTTACCAGTTTACTTTTCTCTGTTTCTATAATGGCTGCATAGAGTGAGTCTGGGAGAACTTCAATATTAAGGCTTTTCTTCCTCTCCAGAGACATAGTATATATATCTTCCTCGATTGGTTCGGGTGGCGTGAGTTTGTCCTCTATGCCTTTAAGCCCAGCACCAAGCAGCACGGTAAAACAGAGATAAGGGTTTGTGCCAGGGTCGGGTACCCTATACTCTACCCTGCAGGAAGTCGACCTTTTAAATGAGGGAACCCTGAGCAATGCTGTACGGTTCTGCCTTCCCCAGGATACATAGACCGGTGCTTCAAATCCGGGAACAAGCCTCTTGTAAGAGTTCACCCATTGGTTTGTTACAGAGGTAATCTCTTTTGAATATTTTAGTAGTCCTGCGGTATATTGCTTCGCAATTTTAGATAAATGGTAATTTTCGTCCTCCTTGTAGAACAAATTCTTACCATTCGAAAAGAAAGATTGATGAATGTGAAGCCCGGATCCGTTTATTCCAAACACTGGTTTTGGCATAAAGGTAGCATAGGCTCCCCTCTTTCTTGCTGTCTCTTTCACTAAATATCGGGCAACCTGTATATGGTCAGCCATTTTTATGGCCTCTTCATACCTGAGGTCAATTTCGTGCTGGTTTTCTGAGACCTCGTGGTGCACCATCTCAACGGTCACGCCTATTCTATTCAATATCTTAACAATTTCTTCGGATATTCCATCATAGTTATCATAGGGTACTACATCAAAATACCCTTTGGTGTCTCGGGCACGAATGTTTTCCTTATCCGGGAAATAGAACAATTCAAGTTCAGCTCCTGTAAAATATCTAAATCCCATCTTCTCAGCTTTCTCGAGCGTCTTTTTCAACATATAACGAGGGGAAGACTCCACAGGTTTTCCATTAGGATAGTAAATATCACATATGAAAATCAGGGACTTCATTCCATCTTCATCCGGTATAATATATGTTGAATTAAGGTCAGGCTTTGCAGTAAGATCGGACTCTTCAATCCTTACCAGTCCTTCAATCGAAGAGCCATCAAAATTAATCCCTTCCTCAAGCGCTCTTTCTACTTCATCAGGGGCAATTGAAAATCCTTTGACCCTTCCAAGAATATCCGTAAACCATAATCTTACAATCTTAATCTCACCTGAATCTAACAGTGAATGAACCTCAGATCTTTCCATACATCCTCCTTTTTTTGTTGCACCAACCCACCTTTTTACCTCTCACAAAAACACAAAGTAAATTGGTTAATTGGTAAAATAGCCAAATAGTAAACCAAAAACTTACTTGTTCTCTCTTCTAAAGTCTTTTATCACTTAACTCATATACCATTTACCAATCAACTCAGAACACATCTATACTATCTTTATTAATAAACAATCATCCTTTTGTCAACAATAAGATTTATTTATAATCTTTGGTACAACCCAGAACACACCACCAAGAGTATTGCCACGGCAAACTCACGGTTAAAGAGGGAGATTTGCCACAGAGACACAGAGAATTTATTTATTTAAATCATAACCCCAAACCCAGAACTAACCCCTAAATCCTAACCCCCAACACCTAATAATGCCGCAGATACACACAGTCAACTCGGCAACCGCTATTAACGCTATACACGCAACGACGCTATGGACGCAATTAACGCAACAAACGCAATGGACGCTATGAACGCAATAGACGCTCTGAACCTAACACCTAAAGGATGGACTCTTGACTAATCTTGTGGGAGAGGCTTTCCAGCCTCGATCTTTTCGTTTTGCCTAATCAACCATTCAGCCATTAACCATTTAATTATATTAGGGGCGACATCCCTGTCGCGATTATCGCGGTTTGGAAACCGCTCCTACATTATTTGTAAGGGGTTCATTTATGAAACCCGAAAAAGGAGGGCGTGATAAATCACGTCACTACGATTAAAAAACTGTGCCCTTTCTGGTGAGTTTTTCTGAGTGTAAACCCTGTGTGTTGGTTTTTAGATTTGTGAGGATACAGGGGTTGATATTTCCGGATTATTATCTTATTATTAACATAGGTTATAGAGTATAAAGATGATTCTTTTAATTTTTCTCTTTAATAATACCTTTCAATTTGGGGCTATTTTCCTAATTATTTCCCCTGGTTCTGCACAGGTTGGTATGGGTTTGGGAGGTGTGGCATATCCAAATGATATTCCAGGGGTGTATTATAATCCCGCAAATATAAATCTTGCGAATTCTGGTATTTATGTTCAGAATCCTCTGATGCTATCGCCATGGAATGAACTATTTACCAAGTTTGCTGACCCATTTTACGCAAAAAAACCGATTCCCTATTCACCAGACTGGTTACCAGCTCTTTATCCTGGAATGAAATATACCTATGGTGGCATTAAATTCCCTCAATATAAAAACCTCAGTTTCGGTATAAACTATACATTCATAACAACAGGAGAAACAGAGGCTTCCCTTAATGGTAATCTATATAAGTGGTATACATATGATTATGCAATAGGCACTACTATTGGAATCTCGTTTTTTGATAAGATGTTGAATCTGGGTATTACCTTAAAATATGTATACAGCCTTTTGGCTCCAGAAGAAGTTATGGAGGAACTTGGAAGACAATATGGAATCGGTTTAAAAGGAGGAAGTGGGTATGCCTTTTCATTTGATACGGGAATCCTTTTAAAGGATCCCACAGGCTTCTCAAGTTTTGGGCTATCCTACAGTAATATAGCAGGACATATAGGTTATATAAGGGATAAACCGGATTCACTAAATGACCCACTCCCCAGAGGTATAAGATTTGGATTTTCTCTGTCTCCATTCGCTTTAATAGGTCATATATTAAATGAATACTCACCTTTTCCTTATGATTTAACAGAATTTCTTGAGGTTAAATATAATATAGATAGGTTCACAGATAGGGTTGGAACAAAACACGATTTTTGGGATTCTAAAGGATGGGAATATACATTCTTCAATTCTATATATTTCAGGAAAGGAGAATTCTCTGATCCAAGAGGTGGAAGAATAGGTAAGACAGAGGGATTTGGTTTAAGACTTGGAAATATGAAACTTGACTACGCAGATGATTCAGATATCTATTCATTCTACACAGAAAATTCTCGGGTAAGTTTATCTATGGATTTAATGGAAGGAGACAATAAATACTTTGCTTTTCCTTTATCCTATATATTCCCGGGCGCAGGTCATCTGTATCTCGGGGAGGCAAAGAAGGGACTATTATATGGCGGAGCTGCAGCCATCCTTTCACTCTTACATCCCATGGGTGATAGTAGAAAAAAAGGTATTAATTCGGCTCTATTCTATTCATTGTCTATAATATCTATTGCTGATCTTTTAATATCATTATAATACTTAAGTAGATTTGCATCCTAACTCAGTGAAAAGATTGCTTTATGGGAGTAAAGAATGCAAGAACAATTCGCAATAACCCTTACTCTCAGGGTAGCAACTATTTACTTTGCATACTCATTCCAGATAAAAAGACATGTTGACTTTTTTATCTACATAATTAAAATATTATAAATAAGAGAGGAGGAAATGATATGGATGAAGATGACAAGCAAGCATCCATTATAGAATGTCCCTTAAATTACTCGCTGAAGGACAAAAGCGGAGAGGAGATAGAAAGCGGAAAAGCTACAGCACAAATTAGCAAAGAGAAACTCTCCCTTACTACAGATTTCGGCGATTCAATGTTTATTTCACTCAGAGACATTCTCCAGTTTACCGAAGGAGAATACAGGATTCATCTAAGTCTTAGTTCAAAACAAAAACTTACTCTTTTTAATCTTGGTTATCGCTATGACGATTTCCTGAGAGTTCTTGTAAAACTGCACAACGAATTAATCATGAAAGACATGCTCATGGAAGAATCTATAAGGAAATCGGGTGTAGAAACGGCGTTTGAACATCTTGACGAGGTAGGTATAGTGTTACTAAATGGGAGGGGTGAACTGCGTCTCTATGATACAGCAATAGTTTTACTCCCGTACAGGGCTGAACCTGTAAGAATTCCTTACAGTCTCCTTTCAGGGGTTAGTGAAGAAGATTACACTCTTGTTTTAAATACAGAATCAGGAGAAAAAATCATTTTATCAAAATTGGGAAAAGAGTTTGATCCTGTAAAAGACAACCTTTCTAAGATAATGAACGAATTGTCCTTGAAGGTTCAATCATCACTGAAGGAACTAATACCAGACGCAGATCCATCCATTATAAGGCGTTTATCGAGATTTATGAAAGAGGGCAAAGCAGCAAAGCGTAGTGATATAGAATCAGTTTCGCCAAAGCTGTGGGGAGAGTTGGAAAAGCACTTAGAATTAGCAGGAATAAAAGAAGAATACAATTCCCTAAAGTCTTTGTCGCAGCAAGAAAAACTATGCATAGGTTTAAAACGAGGACTCTTAGGAGATTTAACTGGTGAGTATATCTGGTTTTTGATTCCCATTTATAATACAAATCCAAAAGAACCTGGAAATGCAGTTGCTATGGAAGCAACAGGCGAGGAAGGTAAGGGTAAGGCAACTTACTTCTTTAGAATCACAAGCAGAAAGGACTACTCTGCTCTTGAGGACCTTGAAGAATTACACAAAAAAACCGACTCCTTTATAAAAGAAATTAATTACTGTATGCTCGCTATAAACTTCAGGAGAGCCCCAATTTATCTCCCGGAAGAGCAGTTATCTGAAGCGCGATATCAAAAATATATATTTGCGATAAATAGGATACCATCACTCCAGACCTTACGGAACCATTTTATAGGTAGAGTAATCCATTATAATCCTTCCCAGTGGAAAGAAGATGTGATGGATTTACTAAAATTTAATGTGGTAGCGAGAGACGATAAACTACGATGGAAAAAAAGCAAGAACCAAGGATAAAAATAAAGGGAGGTTGATAAGATATGCCAGGGTATAAACACCCATGTAAGTATTGTGGTAAATTAATTCCCCCAGAATCAAATGTATGTCCTTTCTGTGGAAAAGTTAATCCCCTGGGGGAATTTAGATGCCCAAAGTGCAGGGCACCAATACAAAAAGGTTACAAAGTATGCAGTAACTGTGGATTGGGTTTGGAAATTAAATGTCCTAATTGCGGCGAAACCACATTTTTTGGTGATTACTGCGAACACTGTGATGCTCGATTAATAGTCACCTGCCCACACTGTAAAACCGAACAGCCGCCAATTGGGGATAAATGTATTAAGTGTAATAAACCGTTAAAATGAAGGGGGTGAAAAATGGCAGGAGGTAATCTTGTTGGTTTTACCGACAATTTTGCAGACAATAGCACTGAAGCAGGATTTCAATTCACATTCTTTTGCGACATTTGTCGCGAGGGTTACAAAACAAGATTCACGGAGGCTAAATCTCATAAGAAGGGCCAGATGTTAAGAGGATTTGGCAGGCTTGCATCTACAGTTGGAAGAATGGCAGGCACGGGTATAGGGTCCAGCGTTAGCAGTGGCACTGATATTATTGGAGAGCGTATAAGTGGGATGTCGCCAGCCTGGCATAAGGAACACGAAAAGATATTTGAGATAGCACAGAATGATGCAAAAGGGCATTTCACAAGATGTCCCAGATGCACAAAATGGGTCTGCAAGAATTGTTGGAATGAACAGGAAGGGCTATGTACCGGATGTGCTCCCAGAGTGAGCACAGAAGTTGCAGCTGCTAAGGCTGAAGTAACCAAGCAACAAATATGGGAAAAAGCAGAAAAAACTGAACTTTTTACCGGTAAGGTGGAGAGTAAAGTGACTATCTGTCCAGCCTGCGGGAAACCAGCTGGAGAGGGTAAATTCTGTATAAATTGCGGTGCTCCCCTGGGAATGATTGAGTGCCCTAAGTGCGGCGCTAAGAATGCTCCAGGAACAAGATTCTGCGGTGAGTGCGGGACAAAGCTTACATAAAAGAAGTTTATAAAAAGGTTTAACACCAAATAGAATTCTCCTTTATATATTAAGAGAACTTTTAAGGAGTGATCTATTCGTTTTTTCAGTGTCTTGATTAAATTAAAGATAGATAGGAGTTTAAATCATTAGAATTTGTGATTCACACTGTCATCTTCAGGATAGGAAATTTTCTGGAGACCTTGAAAGGACAATAAATTCTGCAAAAGATAGAGGGGTTTCCTGTATTATTGTTCCAGGGTGGGACAGGCAATCTAGTATAGGGGCCATAGAGGTTGCAAAAAAGTATGAAGGGGTTTATGCAGCAGTTGGCATTCATCCCCATGATGCAAAAACATACAATGAAGATGCAAAAAGAGAAATCTCAGGATACATTAAAAAAGAAAAGGCCATAGCAATAGGAGAGATTGGACTCGACTATTATAGAGACCTATCCCCAAGAGATACTCAAAGGGAAGTATTTAAAAAGCAACTTGCAATTGCAGAGGAGAATAATCTTCCCGTTATTATTCACACAAGAAATTCCATGAATGAAGCAATTGAGATAGTAAGTGAATTTAACATAAGAGGTGTATTTCATTCTTTTACTAAAGAGGCAAAAATAGCTAAAAAGATTATTGCTCTGGGATTCTATATTGGGATTGGTGGTGTAGTTACTTTTGAAAATAGTATGTTATCCAGGGAAGTTAAATATATTCCGCTTGAAAGGATTCTCCTTGAAACAGATGCACCCTATATGACACCTCATCCACACAGGGGGAAGAGGAATGAACCTGCATACACTGTTTATGTGCTTGAAAAAATTGCCAAAATAAAATCAATTCCCTTGGAAGAAATAGCTGCAATAACTTATAAAAATACAAAGAAGTTATTCAAGTTCTGAGTGCTGGGTTCTGAGTTCTATCTTAGGATTAGGAGCGTATAAGTATATGAGTAGATGAGTTTGTTATAAGAGTCCGAGGTCCAAGGTCAGTATTATATTCCTACTCACTTAACCATTCAACTACTCAACCATTTAACTATATATATAGTCTGACCACTGACTGATGACTGCAGATTATTTTATCTCCAGCCTGGCTGGTTCATAATAGAGATAGGGTTCACTGAGCATTTTGAGAACCGGGAGGTATGTATCTTCACCCAACCCCAGTAGTTTTTCAAAGAAATTGAATGGCTTCGGCAACAAAACTACCCTGTAGTTTTCAATACCCGCCTCCTCCTTTGCAACTTTTATTGCAGTGAGTAATCCTCCATACTGGTCAACGAGGGAAATCGTTTTTGCAGTATATCCGCTCCAAATCCTTCCCATACCAACTGAATCCACTTCCTCGGTAGATAGTTTCCTGGGTTTTGCCACACTCTCTAAAAATTGCTCGTATCCATGACGGACCATCTTTGCATACATTTCCCTTTCATAATGTGTGAATGGACGATGTCCACTCATTGCATCAGCATGCTTTCCCCATTTTACTACCTCATGGGTGATGCCAAGTTTGTTGTAAAAGCCCTCTGTTACAAATTTTCCTCCAAAGATACCAATAGAACCAGTCAGAGTGGTCTTATCAGCAAGGATTTTAGTACCTGGAGCTGCTATAAGGTAGCCTCCTGAGGCTGCAACATTACCCATAGAGATAATAACCGGTTTTTCATCCTTCAAACGGAGGATTGCCCTGTAGATAAGATTGGATGCAAGGCTCTCTCCTCCTCCCGAATCTATTCGGAGGACAACGGCTTTAACCGATTTATCCACTCTCAATTTATCAAGTTCTTCAACTGTCGTCATAGATCCGATAGTATTTCCACCAATGAACGGGATGGGTAGTGGAGAACGCGCACTTTTCCCAACAACTATTGTGCCTTCAAGGGCAAGGATTGCTATCTTTGGGGCACCCCTGACCACAAAATCCCTTGGAACACTCTTACCTCTCCAGACCTCACCCTTACCTTTTATCCCTGCTATCTCTTTGACTTGATCAAAATAAAGCACTGTATCAATCAAGCCCTTCTGATGGGCAACCTCTGGAATGAAATACCCAAGGGAATCTATGAGATTCTTTAATATCCCTTCCTCTATCCCTCTTGCCCCTGCAATTTTCCCTACAACAACCCCAACAAGGTCATCCAGGAACTTTTCAATTTGCTCTCTCGCAGATTCACTCATTCCCTTTCTTGTGAACATTTCGACCGCAGATTTATATCTACCAATTTTTTCAAATTCAGGTTCGATATCCAGTTTCTCCAGGGTTCCCTTTATGTACATCCCCGTCATATAAACTCCGGGGAAGAACACTTCCCCTGCCGGTGGAATTGCTATTAGATCTGCAGCTGATGCAATATACAATCCTTTAAAACCAAGAGAATGGGAATATACTATAAGAGATTTATCCTTTGCTATCTCCTCTAAGAGTTCTCTAACTTCCTCTGCCTGAGCAAGACCCAAAGAATTCCTATGAAGATAGACGAGCACAGTTTCTATTCTCTTATTCAAACGGATATAGTCAAGGAGGGAGAGAAGGTTATAAAATGAATGTTCTTTACCAAATAAGCCTTTAAGCTCGGGAACTTCGGGATAATCACCTTTAATCTCAACAATTACAGAATGGGGTTTTGGCCTCATTAGAGTGGGATAAGGGATAAGGGATGCAGTGACAATACCCTCATTCTCCCCTTCAAATGAGGTATATCCTCCAAAGAGTAATTGACCAAAGGAGAATTCTAAACCACCATAAAACGCGCCACTTGTGAAATCATCCTTTTCGGGAAGATAGGAAACCGAGGCTTTCACACCATCAAGTATTTCAAGTGCACCACTTAGGCTCTTTACGCTAACCTCAACTCCCCCTTCTACCCTATCTATGTAAAAATCAGAAGACAGAACTAATCTATTCCAGCCAGACATCAAAGCAACTCCAGCATTAAAGTCATAACCATCCCTGCTGGGAAATGTTGTTGTAACCCCGAGCGAAGTCCACCAAAAAGGCCGCGCCATCACACCAAGGGTATGTTTATCATTCCATGAAGCATATGAATAGCCAAAAGATAATCTATCCCTGAAATGCAAGGGAGCTGCACCGGTCATGTACTCTATTGAATCACTCATAAACCGAATCCCACCTGAAATTCCAATGAAAGGAAGGTTCGCTGAAAGCCAGAAATCTTCGGCTCTTATGGATATTTCAGGAGATGGATGCATTGAAAGACCAGCGGGGTTGGCATAGAGTGCCCTTGAACGTTCCGACGTAGCAACAGAAAGATTAACAAAAGAGAGGATTAGAGTAAATATCATTTCCCCCCCTCACTCTTGGTTATTATCTCTTCAATCTTTTTCTCCTCCTCCTTCTCCTTAATTAACTTCTTACAGTGCTCAAATTCTTCCAGTATTCCTTCATCAAATGATACCAGTTTTTTACTCATAGACCTTCCACTGGCTGAATGACTTTTTGAAACATATTTTAGCAATGATTCATATCTCTTGTTAGAAGTATAAGAATCTATTGTATATCTTGCGACGAATTCTTTACATTTAAAGCATTGGACATAAACTTTGATAGGCTCGCCTTCTTTTATGAAAATATTGTTAATGAGCTCGATACTTCCACAATGGGGACAACGCTCCCTCTTAGCAGAAACCATCATAAACCTCCTATTACAAATTTTATTAAATGCTGTCCGATAAATACCATAAATAACAGTGCAATTACTTCAATTATTAGACCGACTATAGCCATATCTTTAACATTAATTTCTCCAGACCCATACGCAATTGCATTAGGTGGTGTTGAAATTGGAAGAGCCATAGCAAAGGAAACACTAACTGCTACCATAATAGATAGAATGAGGGGATGCCAGGAGAGACTTACCATAAGTGGAATAAGAAGGTTTGCAGTCGCAGAATTACTCATAAATGTGGTGAAAATCAGGCTGACGCTGGTGAATATAACCATTATCCAGATTACTCCAAATTTTGTTGGGTCAATCTGACTAACTATCCAGGAAGATAAACCTGTTTCCTGCATTGCAGTTCCTAAAGCCAACCCTCCACCCACGAGAATCAAAATATCCCAACCAATTTTATTGAAATCATCTTTCTTTAAATAACCAAATCCAAAGAACAACACCACAGGAATGAGAGCAACAACGGCAGAGCTATATCCATGCAGAGGCCCGGTCAACCAGAGCAATATCGTGAAAAAGCTCACTCCAATCACCTGTTTTTGCTTTGCATCAACAGATTCTTTAGGCGGAAGAGGAAGATATAATGTGTGGGTTGTGGGTTTAAATATGAAATAAAGAAGAATAGCAATTAGAATTATCCCAAATATTGCAATTGGAAGGCCTAATTCCATCCATCTCAGGAAGGAAATATCTATTCCCTTCTTTGCAAGAATTCCTATCGCTATAGCATTTGGTGGTGTCCCAATAGGAGTTGCAATACCACCTATATTGGCTGCAAATGGGATACTTAAAATTAACCCCTTTCTAAAACGCGCATCTTCAAGTTTTTTTAGGACAGGTATTAATACACCAATCATAAGTGCTGTTGTAGCTGTATTACTAATCCACATAGAGAGCACTGCTGTGATAAACATAACCGAGAGAAGAACTGCAAATGGAGTTGGGGGAGTCCTGGATAGAATAACCCTGGCCACTATTCTATCTATACCATACTTCTGAAAGGATGCTGCTAAAACAAATCCCCCAAGAAAAATTAAAATGACCGGCTCGAAAAAGGAATGAAAGAAAAGTCCAACAGAATAATCCCTCAAGAATAGTGTCTCAAGGAGAACGATCACAAAGGCCGTCGCATATAGAGGGATTACTTCCGTCATCCACAAAATAGCAGCTATTGTAAAGATGGAAAGGGTTATTTTCTGGTCGTATGGAATCGGGATGGGAAGACTATATACTACAATCCCTACTATAAATATTGCAATTATACCGAATAACCTGTTCCTATTATTCATAACTGAGTGATAATAAAAATGACCAATAAGTCAAGGGGGATGTAGCTTGATGCATAATGTTCACCCCATTAGACAATTTTATATCTAACGGGGCAAGCCCCGATGAAATAGTTACACATTTCATAGGGCAGGCAAAGAACACAGGAAAAAACAGTTAAGTGGTTGAATAGTTTTTGTTAGTCCGATGTCCAAAGTCCAAAGTCAAACGAAACCGCAGATAAAGACAGATGAACACGGATATAGTTAAATAGTTGGGTTGGTAAAAAAAACCTAAAAGACGAACTCCACAAACTCAACGAACCCACATCCCAATCCATCCACCCACTTTATTCACCAAACCCGAAAATGTAGGGGCTCGCCCCGTGTAATAAAAATGTTTCTCCAGAGGTTCCTATTACATGGGGCAAGACATGTCTTGCCCTCTTCCTCGGAATTGTAGGAGCGACATCCCTGTCGCGATTATCGCGGTCCCAAAACCGCTCCTACATTATTTGTAGGGGTTTCATTTATGGAACCCGAAAAAGAAGGGCGTGATAAATCACACCCCTACGCAAGAAGCACGGTTAAAACCGTGCCTACATTAAGCAAACTTGTCCTTTATGGTGAGTTTTTTTAGGTGTAAAAGGCGTAGATAATATCAACGCCTTAAATCATGTGCATTGGTTTTTACACTTTTTTAAGAAATAACCTTGAAATTTTTTAAAAACTATACTAAAATGGGCAGAAGATAAAGAAATAATTATGATTAATAAACAGAGAGATACTGAGATCACAGAGGAGTAAGAAATAATAAAAATTTGTTTATTAAAATGGCTCTCAGAACTCTGTGTTTTAATGGTAAATAAATAAAAAATATTCTCTGTGTACTTTGAACCGCTGTGGCAGGAATAAAAATAGGGAGGTATTATGTATTATAATCTATCAGAAGAAGAAAAGATGATAAAGGAGGTTGCGAAAAACCTCGCAGAGGAAAAAATAAAGCCCTTAAGAGAGGAAATGGATAGGAAAAGTTACTTCCCACCCGAGATACGAGAAGAATTTGGAAGATCGGATTTACTAAGGATATTTGTCCCTGAGGAGTATGAAGGCCTTGGTATGGGAGTTATGGGAATGGCTTTAGCTATAGAAGAACTTTCAATTGTAGATGGAGGGTGTGCAGCAGCTTTTGCTGCAAATGGTCTTGGTGCAACATCACTGGTACTTTTGGGAAGTGAAGAACAAAAAAAGAAATATCTTCCTCCTATTGCATCAGGTGAGAAATGGGTTGCCTTTGCCCTTACAGAACCCGAGGCAGGTTCCGATGCAGGAAATGTGAAACTCAAGGCAGATAAGGACGGCGATCATTATGTGCTAAACGGAAATAAGATATTCATCACCAATGGAGGGGAAGCAGATTATTATGTAGTCATCGTGGCAACGGATCGCACAAAGGGTATGAGAGGGCTTTCTGCTATTTTTGTAGAGAAAGGCACAGAAGGGTTCTCCTTTGGGAAGGAAGAGGATAAAATGGGGATAAGGGCAGCACCAACCAGAGAACTGGTCTTCTCCGACTGTAAGGTGCCAAAAGAAAACCTGCTTGGCAAAGAAGGAATGGGTTTTATAATAGCGATGAAAACTTTTGACAGGACAAGAGCAGGTATTGCAGCCCAGGCTGTTGGAATTGCACAGGGAGCACTTACCGAAGCTATATCTTATGCCAATATCAGGAAGCAATTTGGAAAAAGGATTGGAGAATTCCAGGCAATTCAGATAAAATTGGCAGAGATGGCAACAAAGGTAGAGGCAGCAAGAGCACTTACTTACCTGGCTGCCAGGTATATCGATTCTGGCGCCTCCAATATCAGCAAGATATCATCGCAGGCTAAACTCTTTGCCTCCGATGTAGCTATGGAGGTTACCACCGAGGCCGTCCAGGTTCTTGGTGGGTATGGATATATGAAGGAGTATCCTGTAGAAAAAATGATGAGGGATGCCAAGATTACTCAGATATATGAAGGCACAAACGAGATCCAGAAACTGGTGATTGCACGGGAACTCCTGAAAGAAGACCTGCGAAAGAAATAAACCTTTGAGTTCTGTGTACTGTGTTCAAAGTTCTTAGATATCTTTAGGACTATAGTAGAAAGGATTATTAGTCCACGCTTTCCTCATATTAAATCCGCCATAATGCTCGCTTAATAAAAATGAATAATATAGTATAACTTTTAGCCTTATTTAACCGCAAGCAAACATTCGTCACTCTCTTTATCATATAACTTACAGATTTCCTTTACACAGGCTGGAGGATAAATATTTGAAGAAGCCATAAAAGGACATAGCCAGTGCTCGTCGGGCAGAGGAGTGACTATTTCCCTGGGATCGAGTATCTCCATCCACTCGGACCTGGTTTCCTCGTCCTTAAAATAACCACTATGTTCCATGTCTTTCTTGCAGTAATTGTAAACCTCCAGTTCATCGTATGGTCTTGGGGAGCATTCTTTATCACCATTTTGCCGAAATCCCCAGTAGCCGCTATGCCCAAAAGGATTGTACTTACATACTTCATCTGCCTCTGAACAGAAACAGTAAATTTCTCTCACCTTTCCCATCCCCAGGGTATCATCAAATATCTCATGGGAACTCACTATACTCGCAACAAGTACCAACCTGTCAAGATAAATATTGTCACTCCTCCTGAGAGCCTCATATCCCAGCATGGTTCCATAAGAATGACCAAAATAAATAATTGATGCTGCAGGGTACATCTCGCAGTACGCCTCGAGTTTCTTCCTCATCCAGTTTATAAGGTAATTCTTCACAAAACCAAGAACACAAATAGATGCCAAAAGATACCCGTATCGGATTGGGATCAATCTCGTCTCCTCAGGACTGGCATATTCAGGATATTTCTCTTTTAAGAGAGTAAATAAGTCTATTATCCATTTCCCTTTCGTTCTTATTCCATGTGCAGCACAAATAACATACTTTACCTTGTAATCCCTCCGTCTACCCTTGAACACAGCAAATCTTGTTCTGAGGATAAGAATCAACAGGACTACAACAAGAACACCAATAATACTCCATAATATTATAAAGCCTAACATTAGACCTCCTTTATCTTTCCCTTCAATTATACGAATCTCGAAGCATTTGTAAAGAACCCCCAATTTCCACAGAGTCACATTTTCTATGCATTATATATTGCATTATCGGGATTTTTCCCTATCATAAGTATATAAGATGGGGGAGATTAGAAAGGATCCTATTCATAACAGATGGGTCATAATAGCTGACGAGAGAAAAAAAAGACCGCACGCATTTTACAGAGAATTAGAGGAAGTTGGCGACAAGAGAAAATGTCCCTTCTGTGAAGGGAAAGAGAAAAAGACTCCACCGGAGATTGACTCTTTTAGGGTCAGAGGAAAACCCGATGAGCCAGGATGGAGAATTAGAGTAGTCCAAAATAAATACCCCGCACTTAACCCTTTAGGACTCAGCCCTGCAGGGCTCAGCCCTAAAGGAAAAATTAAAAAAATCTTTGATGGATTGTCCTACAGGTATTACGGCTACGGCAGGCACGAGGTTATTATTGAAACTCCTCATCACAAAAAGAACCTGTTCAATATGGACAAAGAAGAAATTTCCTTAATATTTTCGATGTATAGAAAGAGATATCTATACTTAAAAAAGGACAAAAACCTTAAATATATCCTTATATTTAAAAACTATGGAAATATAGCTGGTGCTTCTCTCCCCCATTCTCATTCGCAAGTCATAGGACTACCCTTGATTCCCCCTGAAATAGAAGAGGAACTCATGGCAATAAAAGATTCGATTAAATGTCCTTTTTGCAATTCCATCCAGAGAGCAAAAGATGAGGAACGTATACTCGAAAGGAATAAAGATTTTACCGTACTCGCACCATATGCTCCCATAGCCCCCTATGAACTTGTGGTTTACCCATTGGAACACAAACCATGCTTTGAGGAAATAAACGATTCGGAGATGGATTCACTTTCAGAGATAATTCGGGATACATTCCGAAGATTTAATAAACTGTTAGAGAATCCACCCTTTAATTATTTTCTCCATACTTCCCCCACAACTCCCACAGCAAAAATCTATAAAAACTATCACTGGCACATTGTCATAATGCCTAAGCTTGGCTTATCAGCGGGCTTCGAAATGGGTTCAGGTATCTACATAAATCCTGTGGATCCCAGAAAAGCCGTTAAAGAATTAAAAGAAGCAATAGAACACAAAGAAGAAGTGGATGAATAAGTTTGATTTGATTGTAGTAGATATGGACGGGGTTCTGGCAAATTTCAGAAAAGGTGTTAGTAATCTTTTCGGCGTGGAGTTGGAAATATTGAATGGGTGGAACCTTTATAAAACAATCGGTGTGGATCTTGATACATTTTGGGATGACATATCAAAGAAAGAAGATTTTTGGATTAATCTGGAAAAGTTTCCTCATGTTGACGAATTGATGAGTATGATAGAAAAATATACTTCAGAAATCCTTATTTGCACGCATCCAGCAAAAAATCCTGAAAGTTATAGGGGGAAGAAAAAATGGCTGGATGAAAATAATCTGGGGAAATACAAACATTTCATAGGTAATGCTAATAAGGGATGGTTGGCTTGTGGAAATAGGGTTTTAATAGACGATTATGTGAAGAATATTCGTAGTTTTGAGAAAAAAGGTGGAAAGGGTATTCTCTTTCCCCAGGTCTACAGCTTACAATTTATAGACGATTTAGATGAACTCCCCGATGATAAGGTTTCATATGTAGAGGAAAAACTGAAAAAGTTTGCGGAAGAAACTACAATATCTTCTGAATTCGTATAAATATTGCAAATCTGCCTGAAGCAGAAGGCAAGGTTTAATGCCGCCCGGTGCTAATGTAATTTAGTCAGAAGTCAAGCCCCGTGCAAAATATTTCAATTGGTGATTTTCTAACCACCCAATTCAGATTAAACAGACATTGCAGTCAGGGGTGCATTAAAAAATCACTACCTTACCTGTCCTGTTGCTATATTTTGAATTTAACCTGTAAAAGTATATACCGTTTGTCTTCGGACTAAATGAAACATTATGATAACCCTTTAAAATTTCACCGGATATAGGAACCGAAATAAGCCTTCCCGTTACATCGTAAACCTCTAACCTGAGCTTACACTTCTCAGGAATACCGAATCTGAATACAGCCGTTCCTTTCGCTGGAGTATTGATACTCAACCCAAATACCTGTGGCACCTCGGGTGATTCCTCTATTCCTGTGGTATTTGCAATAAATGAATAGTAGTTTACAGGTGCACCCACAGGGTCGCTTGATTCATTTTCTACAATGTCTATGGCTCGGATATAATATCTAACTGTATCGTTGGAACCTGCGACAGCAGGGATGGTATCTGTAAACCAGTCTCCCGATTGATGCATTTCAGTTATAATCCAATCCGGATCTTCATCCCTCTTTGAATAGAGAAGAATAGAATCCAATCCGGAAACATCATCAGTAACCTTTGTTCTTATCTCAAATGGACCGGTATATGAAGTATCTGTCCAGATGGTTGTAGAATCTATTAATGGATCCGTCGTATCACTTATCCCTCTAAGATATACAAAAAGGAGCAAATCATCAGGGTCATCCGAATAGACCGAAAGTGTTTCCTGATATACTTCCTCTACCAGGGGTTTAAACTGCATAGTAAAACCTGTCGAGTCTCCGTGGGATACTGAATCGGGAAGCGTATTTAATACCGAGAAAACGGAATTAGAAGATATGATGCTGTCTATGTAAAGAATAAGTTCTCCTGTGTTTTTTACATAGAGATACTGCCACTGGACTGAATCACCAGGCTGAACATTCCCAAAATTATGAGAAGTATCGGAAAGAACAATATTTTGACACATCATTGGTCTGAACTGGTAGATATGATGGTCGTCATTAGCAGCATAGATTTCAAGTCTCCCATCGTTATTACCATCACCTATTGCTACTCCATACATATAACTCCCGCCAGAGCCCATATCTGTGGTATCCCAGGTGGTGCCATTCCACTTGAACTGATAAATGTGATAGTCAAAATTAGTACCATAAACCTCTGAGAGACCATCGTTATTTCCATCTCCCACTGTTACTCCATACATATCAGCTCCACCAGAACCCACATCTGTCTTATCCCAGGTGGTACCATTCCAGTTGAACTGGTAAATATGATGGTCATAATTAGTACCATAGACCTCTAATTCACCATCGTTATTTCCATCCCCTACCCTTACTCCCATCATATCAGCTCCACCAGAACCCATATCTGTCTTACCCCAGGTGGTACCATTCCACTTGAACTGGTAGATGTGATTGTCACAATTAGTACTATAGACTTCAAGTTCGCCATCGTTATTTCCATCCCCTACTGCTACCCTAAGCATTCGATCCCCACCTGAGCCCATATCTGTCTTATCCCAGGTGGTGCCATTCCACTTGAACTGGTAAATATGATGGTCACGATTAGTACTATAGACTTCAAGTTCACCATCCTTATTTCCATCTCCTATTGCTACTCCATACATATTAACTCCACCTGAGCCCATATCTGTCTTATCCCAGGTGGTGCCATTCCACTTGAACTGGTAAATATGATAGTCGTCATTAGTGCCATAGACTTCAAGTTCGCCATCGTTATTTCCATCCCCTACCGCTATCACAAACATCTGGCTTCCACCTAAGCCCATATCTGTGGTATCCCAGGTGGTGCCATTCCACTTGAACTGGTAGATGTGATGGTCTGCGTTTCCAACATAAACCTCTAATTCATCATCGTTATTTCCATCTCCTACCGCTACTCCATACATAGTCCCTCCACCAGAGCCCATATCTGTGGTATCCCAGACAAATGGAAAGACAACCCTTGAATTGACGGTAAAACAGGCTCTCAATGTATCTGCATTAGAACCATCTGTTATTACAAGGTCGCGCAATCCAGTGGAAACACCATCAAGGTCAAAATCACAGGTAAGATAATTTGAACTTGCGACATTTACATTCGTTGCTGTAAGCTCTGGTAAACCAGTTCTCTCCAGTTTTACCGTGGGTGTTCCTGTAAACCCTGAACCGAAAATGTGTGCTGATGTCGTAACCTCATTAATCCCAAATTCAGGCCATATATGGGTGACAGTAAGCGCCGGAAGATTACCTGTTCCTGAAAGACAGACATAGACGATAGCGTCACCGGGGTCATTGTTAAAGATAGAGAGTGTATCCTCGTATATATTTACTAAATCAGGCTTGAACCTGACGGTTACATCCATGCTGTCATCAGGTGCTATGGACTGCGGGAAAGAAGGCGATACTGTTTGATACACGGAAAGATTATTCATAATACTGTCCACCGTTAGTGTGTCAACGCCAATGCTGTATATCCTGAATGTCCAATCAAGAGAATCGCCTACCAAAACATCACCAAAATCATATGAGCTATCAGATAATGCTATATCAAAACAGGGGGTAGATTTGAACTGGTAGATGTGATTATCATAATTAGCACTATAAACCTCTAAGATACCATCGTTGTTTCCATCACCCACTGCTGCTCCATACATAGCATTTCCCCCTGAGCCCACATCTGTGGTGTCCCATGTGGTGCCATTCCATTTAAATTGATACATATGATTATCAGAATTTGCACCGTAGACTTCAAATTTGCCATCATTGTTACCATCACCTACTGATACTCCTACCATAACATCTCCACCTGAGCCCACATCCGTCATATCCCAGGTGGTTCCATTCCATTTAAATTGATACATATGATGATCCTGATTTGTACCGTAGACTTCAAATTCTCCATCATTATTACCATCCCCTACTGCTACTTTCGACATATCATTCGTACCTGAATTCCCCATATCCGTCATATCCCAGGTCGAACCATTCCATTTAAATTGATACATATGACCATTGTCATTCGTTCCATAAACCTCAAGTTCCCCATCATTATTTCCGTCCCCTACTACTACTGAAAACATATTAAAACCAATTGAACCCATATCCGTCATATCCCAGGTCGAACCATTCCATTTAAATTGATACATATGACCATTTCTGCATGCACCGTAGACTTCGAATTCTCCATCATTATTTCCATCTCCCACACATACTCCACGCATAATATCCGTACCTGCTCCTATATCCGTTTTATCCCAACTCGAACCATTCCATTTGAACTGGTAGATGTGTTGGTCCTGATTAGCACCATATACTTCAAGTTCGCCATCATTGTTTCCATCCCCTATTGATACTCCTGACATACTATTTCCACCTGAACCCACATCCGTCATATCCCAGGTTGAACCGTTCCATTTAAATTGATACATGTGATAGTTTGCATTTGCACCATAGACTTCAAGTTCACCATCGCTGTTTGCATCGCCTACTGCTACATCCGTCATACTATTTGATGCTGAACCCACATCCGTTGTGACCCATACAACAGGTGTATCTACCTTTATATGTATAGTAAAACAGGCTCTTAATGTATCTGCATCAACCACAAGACCGTAAAGCCCTGATTCAGCACCAGATAAATTAAAATCACAGGTAAGATAATTTGAACTTGCGACATTTACATTCGTTGCTGTAAGCTCTGGCGAGCCTGTTCTCTCCAGCTTCACCGTGGGCGTTCCTGTAAACCCTGAACCAAAAATGTGTGCTGATGTCGTAACCTCGTTAATCCCCGATTCAGGCCATATATGGGTGACACTAGCTTGTAACGTGGAAGAAATGAGGAATATGCTCATTAGAAGAATTACTGATTTCTCCCTTGAAAATAAATTTTTTCTGTACATAACAACTCCTTTCTTTTTGTTTTACCTTCTGAACCCAAAGACAATAATTTTTTGTTTACCTACGGTCAGTATCACCTCTGTACGATAATCTTACAGCAAAGTTGTTAATTCTTTATTTCTTTATTTTATTTACTGATATATAATATTATCCTTATTTATGTCAAGACTAAATTTTTCTGGTAGTTATTTATATAACTTTCTTAGTCTGCGTGTCTCTGTGTCCAATTCAGGGGTTAGGATATAGGATTTAGGATTTGGTGGTGTGTGTCTTTTACACAAAAAAATAATTCTTCTCTGTGTTCTCTCCTGCCTCTGTTGCAAATAAAAATGCCGGGGAGGGGAATTGACACCCCACAATTTTGTAGACTGTTGATATTGCTGAATTTTGATGAAAGGACTCGAAAATAAGGGCTTTCTGGAATGTCTCATATTTCTATATAATATACAATTTTCTATATATTCGACATAGTCTGGTCACAATATGGTCACAAAAAAGAAGAACCTCTAGGTTCTGATTTGTTCTAATCCCTAGAGGTATTATAATATACTCTAAATATACTATTCTGTCAACCTTTTTCATTTTACCTTATATCATGATAAAGTAGAGAAATTTAATTTGAAATAGAATAATTATATATTATTTTGTGGGTTCGAATATATAAATCACTTTAAAGTACTTTTATTCTACACCTGAATATAAGAGGAAGGTGATTGAAAAGTTAGAATAAAGTAATTATTTACTCAAAATTTTTAAAATACGGCGAATATTCTTTAAGCCTTATAAATTTCTCAAGTTCTTCAATCTCTTCAGCATCATACTTTAGTCTTTGATTTACATATAAAAAATAGCCCATTAATACCAAAAATATAGTGAAGAAAGAAGATAATATAATAGATATCATGGGAGGAAAATTTTTAAAGACTTTCTTTATTAAGAACACAAAACTTCCATAATTATACATTGGCAAAAACAATAATGGTAAAATAACACCCGATATAAACAATAATATCGCTCCACATATTGCATACTTTATTAATGTTGAACTTTCTGGATTATCTTTAATTTTATTTAAAAATGTTTTTATTTTACGGATGTGATCATATATTTCATTCGTAATCTCATGAATATTTCTCCCTACAATATTTAATTCTTGATGGAGTTGTATTTTTAGGTTGTAAAGACTAGTATTATACATAAAAGGGGTTAGTTTACTAATTTGAGTACTTTTAAATGAATTTGATATATCCTCTTCAGAGCTAGTTCTACTTCTGATTAAATTTTCAATTTCCTCTAAAATTTTTTCCCTATCATCATATTCAGAAAAATGATAATTATTATAATATTGTCCTGCATTTAACAAACTTTCACCTTTTTTGATTTCTAAAGAAATATCCTCGAGAGATGATTCCCTTGTCCTCTCATTATACCATTCAATGTTGCAACTATAAAACCTATTTTTTAAGTTCAATGCATCATTTAGATATTGTTGTAATAAACCTTTGTTTTCATTAAACTTAGATTGGTTATTAATAATTTTACTAATTATAAAAGCTCCAAATATTCCAACTATAGCAGCAGCAGATTGTGCAAATGCGCTAAAAAACCAATTCCAGTCCATAATTATTTTCCATATAATGATGAATTTTACTCAAACATTTCTCCATACTTTTCTTCTTATTCTTTCCCTCCATTTAAAGAAATTTTTATATTCTTCTTCTGATACTTCGATATATTTTTTATGTTTATTAAAACTTATATTAATTTTATTATCTTTATATATTTATATACTGGTATGTAGTATTTATTCTTTTATTTTATAACTTATTAATCAATCAACTCACTCTTAAGGCAATAATAACCTTCCTCCTTCCATTCGAATAATTTCCTTTGCTCCATCTCTCGCTGTTCTATCAAAATAAATAACTATAAAATCAGTTTTCAAAAGATCAATTCCATGTACATTTTGTATAGAAGGTATGCATTGTTCTTGTATAAAATCCCAAAATTCTATAAGGCTTTCCTTTGCCCAATTAACATTTCCCCTTGCACCATATATCTTAACAACAATCACATCTTTTTCTTTATCATAATAGGAGTAAGTTGGAGCATTTAGGGCATCTCGATTGACTAGGATCATACTTTCGATACGAAAAGACGCCCAGTCGCCTACAGTTAAAGTGAATGGCTGTGAAAGTTTATCACTACCAACCTGTGCATAGATATAACCACTTAATCCAAAGATCATAATTATAACGATAAAAACGACAAATTTCTTCATAAGTACCCCCTTTTAAAAAAGAATAACTCAAAACCCCTATTTGTCAATAAAGAGGGGAGATTGCTCTCCCATATTCTCATTCAGGCAAAGTCCTTCTTTTATCTAACAATTCCTTTACTATTATAAGTTTTATATCTAATTCACCTTTATTTTTTAATCTGGTTACTTCTATCTTCGCCTTCTTTATTATCTTTCAATAAAAATTACTCATTTCCCTTAGGATATCAAGGGAAAGTCCAAAAAGTATCTAACTATAATTCTCGCTGTTATTATTGCTATTAGCTAAGCCTAGAGGTATTCATATTTCCCCTCAGACGCTCATAGAGTGCCCTGGGGCTAGTTTGTAATTATAATGAGGGTGTTGATATGGGTCTAGCTCAGAATGACATTTATCCTTAAAATTAAGAATTGTAAAAAGGTCGGAAGTAAAGGGAAGTTATTAAAAAACTGTAAGTTCACCCCTTGACTTAAATAAATCAGCACCGTCCCCGCTTTTTTTAGGGGGGATAGAACTCGAAAGGCATAAGGGAATACTAACTACCTAGATAAGCCCTTACCCCTCATCTTTTGCTTTGAGAAGCTTTTTGTGGATATGGTAAGCTACAATTGCTATCCAGCCAGAAGTCCCCCACATTATTCCCCATATGATTACTTGAATAGCTGTAATAGAAGGGGAAGAAACAATTACAACAATAGTAGAGATTGCAACTAATATATATAGTGTCGTACAAATTCCTTCTCTCTTCTTGTTCTTTTTATAATATCGAACCATTCCAAAATACCCTATTGAACAAGCTATCAAATAACTCATCAAATAGTAAATAATCCGCCAGTTGGTCATATCATCAATCATTTTTCCCCCTATAATACTGATAGAGTTTCTCCCATGAATATTCGGCATATCCAAGCTTTGGGAGCCATATTATTGAAGTTCCTAAGGCCCCTTTAAAACCTCCAACATATACACTAGCGCCCAAAAGCAACCCTCCTGTATATAGAGCATAACTTCCACCCAATCTCCACACCATTGGATTACTTATCCCCCCCTGAGCTAGAGCAATCATTAAATCTCCTTGAATAGTAGCAAAAGATAGTGGGTCATATGTCATTGCATTAGCCAAAGCACCTCCAACAATATCAGCATTAGCACGCAAAGCAGCACCTATCTCAAAACCACTCTCATCTTCAAATAAAACCCCTGGTACCACCCTCTTAACCACCGGGTCCGGTTGAGGACGCCAGTAGGGTACACCACCACCTCCACCCCTATTACCTCTTCCGCTACGACCTCTGGGCAGATATGGGTATGAACCACCAATAAAATTCCCATGAGGTGGTCCGTGTGTTCGTAAATGATATGGAACATTAGAAACATCCATATCAGATTCGTATAGAGAAGCCTCAAGTGGGAAATAAATATCACACAACATATTTGCAAATCCATCCTCCCTGAAATCGGGACACAACATTTGAGGTATCATACACAACCCCCAGGGATCCACAAAATTCAACGGGTCATTTCCACAGTAAAGGTAAGGGTTAATCCCTCCAAGGGGATCAGTACGCAAAAACCTCCCAATCCCTCCCTCATAATACCTCATCTTTGCGTAATGGTTGCCGGTCTCTTCTTTTAAGTAGCCGGTAAACGAATAATCCGTAGAAAATGTTCCTGATTGAGAGCGAAGCTCACCGAAGGCATAGTAACGATATTGTTTCATATTTGAATTATAGGATTTTAATCAGTATAAATCAAGGAGCGGAAATTGTATCCTCTGGATATGGGATGTAAACTTCGTAATTCATAAATAAAGGTATTGATGCCTCTTTTATTTTATTATTATTTTCATCCTTTATAGTAACTATTGTAGTATCCCTTTTATAACATTGATTAATATAATACATCTTGCCTTTCACTTTATATGCAATCCAGGCTTCTACATCATCTATTATTTTTTTTATTTTTCCTGTATTAATGTTATATGTGTAGAAATCACAAAAATAATCCTTATTCGCTATTTCAACATTATAAAAAATATCACCATCATCCTGAATTAATAAAAGTGAATCATCTAACCAACTTCTTGGAAATATCCACTGCCCATCTTTAATCACTTTCACTTTTCCGGTTTTAATATCCAGTAAACATGTTTTAAAACGGAAATTGTCATAACCGTAACCTTGAACATTAAAAGCAACCAAACCATTACTTTTTGAATATGCAACGAATTCTGGTCCAGCTTCCGCAGAGGGAACCTGAATTTGCCTTATGATCTTATCTTTTTCAGGATTGATATAAAATATGTATTTCTCAAGACCCCTATGCATTGAACCCCCAATTAAAAGAAGTGTATCATTTACAAATACTCCCCGAAATTGAGGGATTATTAGAGCATCATTTAGAGATATTACATGGAAATATGGATAAGACTTAGCAATCTTTGTATTCAGGGTATATATTTTTTTAAGTTGTGATGTAGGAATAGAATAAAGGTAATAATTCAAACCATGTGAAGTAGAGGAGTCTTTGTATCCAATAAATGGTGGTGATGCTCCCTTAAACGTGGAGAATGTGAATTGCCCGTTAGTATGATACAATACACTTCTTAATGCTAAATTTTCATCAGTGAATTTACGTATCTTAAGGCTATCTTCCTTGTTAAACATATCTGATATGATTGTATTTCCATTAATGATATAAAGAGACATTATAAATATAATCATCTTTTACTCCTAATCTCTTTAATACGATTGAACCAAAAAATTATTTTCATTATGGTTCTACATATGTTCCATAAGGCGCTACAGGTGCTTCAGGTTCAATATATATATCAACCATTGCACCTCTTCCATTATGCCACCCTGACGCATTTAAAAATCCTCCATAATCATTCATAATATGCAAACAACCCAAAGATTCTCCTAACCCGGAATGTATAAAAATTCCAGTATGACCATTAAGACCATCAAGTATTTGCCAACCTTCTCCAACCGTGGGTCTCTTAGCCCATGTACCTGAATTATATTCACTTAGTATTTCCTGAAATCCATCGATGTTTCTTGTATCACCAAGTCCTGACCAGACTCTCTCTAAATTTCCATTTAAAACCACAACTTCAAAGCCTACTAAATCTCCTAAAGGGCTAAAGATAGGTCTAAATACTATAAGAGGATTATCTAAACTAAAATCTACAGATAAAGTTTTCAATTCAAAACCACCAAAAGGACGTGGTGTTGGTAGTATGCGAGAAGATTCTCTTGCAGCCTTTAGGAATCTCTGGTGTACTTTGGCATAATACTCATCGAAAGTCCATTGAAATGGCACTCCCGAAGCGTCGAGACCCGTCATTCCAATTGGTCCCGTATGAGCAGTCCCTGGATCCCTAATAAGATATCCAACATCCTGTCTCATTGTTCCCCACGGATCCACAAAATTTATCGGATCATTTCCACAATAAAGATAAGGATTCAATCCCCCAATCGGGTCAGGGCGGAGGAACCACCCAATCCCTCCTTCATAATACCTCATCCTTGCATAATGGGTTCCTGTTTCTTCCTTTAGATATCCGGTGAAGGAGTAATCGGTATTGAATGAACCCGGCTGTGCCCTTAATTTGCCGAAGGCATAATAACGATATTGTTTCTTTACACTCCCTTCTTCATCAGTAACAACAACTGGGCTCCCCCTGTTATCAAGGTAAATATAGAAAGTATCATTTTGGACAATCTGAATAACGGTTTTAGGAAGATAAATATATTTCCTCTTCAAATTTCCGTTATTATCATATTCACAAAGCAATTCTCCATTCTTGCCATAGAGGTAGTATGTATAATAATACCTCACATTAAATACAAGTTTCCCATGAAAAATCACCTCCTCCACCCTTTTTTCCTCTTTCCTCACCCTGAGTCCCTGATAATCGTAATCATAGAAAAAATCATGGTCAACCCACCCATCTTGTACATCGATATGTTCAACCCTGTTCTTCCAGTTGTATTTGGACACATCTCCGCCAACAAAGGTGGCAGAACCATCACCGTTGTAGGCAAATGAATCTGCATAAGCGGTCTTCAATCGATTGGTCCCTGAATAATAGGTCAAAGTATCATCGTTTGATTTCAGGCGGTTATTCATATTTAATTTATAGGAAACGTTCTGAATAAATCAAGAGGAAAAAACGAGTGGACCAAAATGTCAAAAGTCAAGCACCGAGTATATTATATATATTATATATATTATACATATTATAAGAGTTATCCTTTAATGCTGGTTTCTTTAACACAGTAATAAAGTTTATGTATCAAATCACACCCCACACAATAAATAATAACGTAACAGCTATACTTGCAAAAATAAGGACTAATCCCATTTTTATTGGCGCTTTATAGTAATCCTCAATAACATCGCTTCCACCAAATACCTTATCATGATACTTAAATAAAGTTTTCATATGACTTGCATGTTTCGTGTGATAATTGTAGAATTCATTGATTTTATATAAAAACTTACCTACTATCTTTCTAAAAACAATAAAAAGTATCCCAAGGATAAAAAAGCCAATGGGAAATATCAAAGCCCCTATGTTTCCATTACTATTCATTTTTCTCTCGCTTCCACGGATAATCCTTTAAAGGAAATACATACATTGCAGTTATAGAAACTCCTGCAGGTCCACCAACTCCAATTTCTCTAAAAGTAGACCATGAATAAGGATGTATTCCCATTTGCCCTGATATCCACGCCAGGTACCTTGAAATGCTACATTCCAGCCTTGAGATACTCGATCGGAAGAAAATGTAATTAAATTCACTTTGTATATTATAATCTACTTCAAAACCTGTGTACCCATATAAATAGAGTTAGGAATATGGTGCCAATAATTATAAGTATTCCACCCCATATTAACCATTTATAGTAATATTCAATTTTATGCTCCATAAATGCCTTACGATGATATTTAAATAGAGTTTTCATATGGCTCACATCTTCAAAAGAAGATTTTAGAAAATTATTCATTTTATACAGAAACCTGCCTATTCGCTTGTGAAAAGTAATAATTATTATACACAGAACAAAAATAGAACCTGGAAACCACAAAATTTCTATTAGTTCACTATTATTCATCTTTTATTCCCCTAATGGAGGAAAAACGTATATAGCAGTTATAGAGATTGAAGGTATTCCCACCCTTACCTCCCACCAAGTTTTCCATGAATAACTGTGGAACCCAGCTTGGAATGCACCTCCAAGGCTATTTCCCTGTATTGCTACATTCCAACCAAGAGAGACTTGATTAGGAGAAAATGTAAGGGAAATGGATCCACTTAATGGTTGCCCCATTAACCCAAAACTGATATATGGATACTCTGCATTCCCAGTTTTTATTAAACCGGCTGTCACACCTATCGCATTTCCTATACCAACATTAAAATCCGCATAATTAATCGCTTCCATAAACTCTTCAATATTATTACCAATCACTTCTTGATAGTTCTCACCGAAACATTTGTTAACAAAAAAAGTATCAGTAATCATACCTTAAATTTGCAATCCCTATGGAGCTAATAGCCATCTTTCTTACTCATTTTTTTTAATCCCAATGCGGTTAAACCTCCAAGACCTCCGAAAATTACAAAACAGATATAACCAAGAAATATCTTAGGAGAAAAAATAGGTTTTAAAGGAAGATTTTCTATAATGCCGATTGGTATACTATAACCGATTGAAACAAAAAATAGTAAACTGATTGCTATTATCCCAATAACTGGTTCTTTATCTTTTGCTATTAAACCCGCAACCAATCCCCCTATCCACAAAGATAAGAAAAAGATAATTATATCCTGGGGGTACTTAGAAAAGGCTAATAAACCTGTTAATATTTCAAATAAAAAGAATGCAATCCATATACTAATCGCTCCAATAATTACTCCAATAATATTTCTTTTCATCAAACCTCCCAAAAATTAGAGATATCACCAGCCAATAAAATAAATAATTTTATCACCTATTTCAATTGCATAATAGGGTATACCATATTTTGCGTAACACTGAAAACAAGCCCAAGAATGGTTTGCGTATGCCTCCAGTGTTGCAGTAATATAACTTTGGGTGGCAAAACCAGCACCAACTGGAGTAAATCCATACCTTCCTATGAAGTTAACAGAAAAAGCAGAAAAAGAAGGAACAGGATTATTCAACAAAGCATTTTCTAAACACTTATCTAATTTTATACTCCACATCATATTCGGATTGAACGGGGCAATTGTAGCAGCCCCTATATCAAACCCTCCTCCCTCCCACTTTATCTTCTCCACCTCCCTTGTAACCACTAGTTTCGGACGAGAGTGGCCTCTGTTTCCACCACCACCCCATCTATGACTACTTCCTATACCACCACCTTTATAACTCCAGTAATCAAGAGATAGATAATAAATATAGTTTCCATAAGGCGGTCCGTATGTTCGTAAATTATATGGAACATCAAAGATATCCCCTTCAGATTCGTAGATAGAAGCATCACGCATCGGACAATCCATATCTATAGGTCCATCGCCAATGATTAGAGGCAAATAATCTTCCAACATTTCAGGCACCATACATAACCCCCAAGGATCCACAAAATTCAAAGGATCATTATTACAGTAAACATACGGATTAATTCCACCTCTGATACCTATCGGGTCAGGGCGGAGGAACCGCCCAATCCCTCCTTCATAATACCTCATCCTTGCATAATGGGTTCCTGTTTCTTCCTTTAGATATCCGGTGAAGGAGTAATCGGTATTGAATGAACCCGGCTGTGCCCTTAATTTGCCGAAGGCATAATAACGATATTGTTTCTTTACACTCCCTTCTTCATCAGTAACAACAACTGGGCTCCCCCTGTTATCAAGGTAAATATAGAAAGTATCATTTTGGACAATCTGAATAACGGTTTTAGGAAGATAAATATATTTCCTCTTCAAATTTCCGTTATTATCATATTCACAAAGCAATTCTCCATTCTTGCCATAGAGGTAGTATGTATAATAATACCTCACATTAAATACAAGTTTCCCATGAAAAATCACCTCCTCCACCCTTTTTTCCTCTTTCCTCACCCTGAGTCCCTGATAATCGTAATCATAGAAAAAATCATGGTCAACCCACCCATCTTGTACATCGATATGTTCAACCCTGTTCTTCCAGTTGTATTTGGACACATCTCCGCCAACAAAGGTGGCAGAACCATCACCGTTGTAGGCAAATGAATCTGCATAAGCGGTCTTCAATCGATTGGTCCCTGAATAATAGGTCAAAGTATCATCGTTTGATTTCAGGCGGTTATTCATATTTAATTTATAGGAAACGTTCTGAATAAATCAAGAGGAAAAAACGAGTGGACCAAAATGTCAAAAGTCAAGCACCGAGTATATTATATATTTACTGATATATAATATTATCCTTATTTATGTCAAGACTAAATTTTTCTGGTAGTTATTTATATAACTTTCTTAGTCTGCGTGTCTCTGTGTCCAATTCAGGGGTTAGGATATAGGATTTAGGATTTGGTGGTGTGTGTCTTTTACACAAAAAAATAATTCTTCTCTGTGTTCTCTCTTGTCTTTGTGGCTATTTTAGTTCTTAGGTTTTGGGGATTGGGGTTGTTTTTATAATTTACTTAATAAACCAATTAACTAATAACTAATTAACTTTATTTGCTTTGCAAATAAAAATGCCGGGGAGGGGACTCGAACCCCTACAGGTTACCCCACACGGCCCTCAACCGTGCGCGTCTACCAATTCCGCCACCCCGGCGTACATTTTAAAATAAGCAAAGGAGTCGAAACTGTCAAGAGCATCAAGCAGCTCTTCTTCTCTTAAATCCAGATATAATTAAAACAATTGAGATGAGCATCAAAAGAATACTTAACGCCTGTGAGAGAGTTAACACCTTTAAAACCAAAGCGCTACCCTCATAATACCGGAAGCAATCTATTATAAACCGATGCAATCCATATAAGCCAATAAGTAAAGCGAAAAGGAATCCCTTGAACGGGACTCTTTTCCTCATCCCCCATAGTATACCAAATATTACCAGAAGGTCAATTGTTGATATCAACTGTGTTGGAATAACCGGAAGGCTATATAGTGCATCCGATGGGATAAGCCCTCTTTTTAGATGATTCCAGTAGACAGGAGGCAAGTACCTTTGCGGGAAACGAATCCCTATCCAGGAATCCGTGACCCTACCGAAACAACATCCATTTAAAAAACAACCAATTCTTCCGACACCAATAGAAATTGCCACACCGGGTGCCATAATGTCGAGTACCTCCCATAGATTAAATTTCTTTATCTTTACATAAAGAATCCCACCTATAAGACCTCCAACGAATCCACCATAGAAGACCATACCCCCTTCCCATAGTTTGAACACCTCAATGAAATTCCCGGAAAAATAATACCAGTATTCCGCAACATACCAGAGTCTTGCGCCAACTATCAATCCAATAATGATCCAGATAGAAAGCGACTGAATATAAATAGGTTCTATGCCTTTACGTCTTGCCTCTTTTGAAGCAAACAAAATTGCTGTAAAATAAGCAATTACCATCATAACCCCATACGCAGCGATGTGGAATCCGCCTATTACCAGAAGATATCTAAGCATTTTGAAATCCTCTTAGCTCTGACCTTTTGATGTATGTTTTGGTCGGGCATTTCTCCAGGGCTGGTTTTAAGATACTGTTATCATCAATTTTATCCCAGTGAACACTCGCAAGATTCCCATCCATTGTTACTGTTTCGCCCAGAACAACCCTGGTGCAGAGACTACACCCAATACAACCCCGTGAACATACCTGTTTCACTGTTTTCGCATCATCGTATGAACGACAGGCAAGGTAGATATCCTGTTTCTTGGAAATAATTTCAAAGAGTCCTCTGGGGCAGGTTTTTACACACACACCACAGGCTGTGCACCTCTCCTCGATCACATAAGGTAATCCATCTTCTCCCATAACAAGGGCATCAAAGGGACACGCTTCCACGCAATCGTTAAGACCAAGACACCCATACTGACACCCCTTATCACCACCTAACAGATGAAGTGCGGCACAGGTCTTTATTCCATTATAATCTGCTACCCTTTTCGCAACATCGTTTCCGCCAAGACAACGAAGCACAGCAACTTCCTCTCCACCAACTTCTGCTTCGACTCCCATTATCTTTGCCACTGCAGTAGCAACTTCCTCACCCCCTACCTTACACCCATTCACAGGATATTCACCCTTTGTCACCCCTTCCGCAAAAGCACTACATCCAGGTGCACCACAGGCTCCACAATCAATACCAGGCAACACATCAATTATCTTTTCCACCCTCTCATCCATCGTTACTTTGAACTTCTTAGCACTTATTACGAGGAAAATACCAAAGAATAAGGCTATTCCACCTAATATTCCTACAGGGATTAATATAGAAGCCAATCAGCCTCTCCTTTTTTTCTATTCATTTCATTTAGAAATTTCCACTCTAAATCTCTTCAGTAAGTTTCAGGAACTCATTATAAGGTATCGCCGCCCAACTCTCAGCTAGTTCCGCTCCCATAGACCTACTTATAAGAGATACCTTTGCTGCAGTCTTTTCATTCGGTGCCTCATAGATATCAAGGAAATCATAGGGCCCAAAGAGCGCATAATGATCGATGCATTTTACTTCGGGGCATTTATCCTTAACTCTTTTTCTCCATTTGTCTCCTATCGATGCACGGTCCTTCATATTCTTGTTCACTTCAGAGGAAAGTTTAGTAAGTGATATAAATCTCATTTAAACTTCCATTTATTTAACGTTGGAAGGGAGATATTTTTCAATTTTCATCTTGCATTTAACAAATGCTTCTTTCCCATCCCGGAAAGTTATATGACCCCGTGTTTCTTTCCAACCTTGATAAACGCGTCAATAGCTTTATCTACCTGCTCCGTTGAATGCGCTGCTGAAAGTTGAACCCTTATCCTTGCCTGTCCCTTTGGAACCACTGGATAATAAAATCCTATTACATATATTCCTTCATCCAGTAAATCATTCGCCATATCCTGGGAGAGTTTTGCATCATTCTCGAATTTCCCAAGAAGAACAGGAACTATAGGGTGTACTCCAGGGTTAATATCGAATCCTGCATCCGTCATCCTCTGTCTGAAATGTTTCGTATTTTCCATCAATTTGTCGCGAAGTTCTGTCTTCTCTGATAGGAGTTCTATCACTCTAATATTTGCTCCAACAAGTGGTGGGGTTAGCGAATTCGAGAAGAGGTAAGGACGGCTTCGTTGACGGTAGAGTTCTATAAGTTCTCTCCTTCCTGATATAAATCCTCCCATTCCGCCACCCAATGCTTTACCAAGTGTGGATGTTATTATATCAACCCTACCCATGACTCCCCTGTATTCAATGGTGCCTTTTCCGTGTTCCCCAAGAAAGCCCGTAGCATGGGCATCATCTACCATAATAAGAGCATCATACTTATCTGCAAGGTCACACATCTCATCCAGTTTTGCTATATCCCCATCCATTGAGAATACACCGTCGGTTACAACAAGTCTATATCTCTGACTCTGTGCTTCCTTTAGTTTGGATTCAAGGTCATCCATATCGAGATGTTTGAATATATATCTCTGGGCTTTACACATCCTGATGCCATCAATGACTGATGCGTGGTTCAATTCATCACTTATTATGGCATCTTCCTTACCAATCAAAGGTTCGAATGTTCCGGCATTTGCATCAAAGCAGGCTGCGAAGAGTATGGTATCATCGGTTTCCAGGAATTCCGAAATCTTCCTTTCTAATTCTTTGTGGATATCCTGAGTTCCGCAGATAAATCTTACTGAACTCAGACCAAATCCTCTTCTCTCAAGTGTTTCCTTTGCTGCTTTTATTACTTCCGGGTGAGAAGCAAGCCCGAGATAATTATTGGCGCAGAAATTGAGAACTTTTTTGCCGCCTTCCACTTCTATTTCCGCCCCTTGAGGGCTGGTTATTACCCTTTCCTCCTTGTATAAGCCGGCATCTCTAATGGACTGAATTTCCTTTTTTAGATCATCTTTGACCTTTCCGTACACGATACCTCCCTTTTTTATTTGATAATAGTTACGAGAACTCGTTTGTCAAGACTGAGGGGGCACCCATGTCATTACCAAAAATAAATGTCCTACTTTATTCCCAAAAATAGATGCCACATCTTAGAGGATAATAACTCATAGGAATAGAATTAGATTTGCGTAGATTAAAGTCATTTGGACTTGCTGCTCCGATGCGCGTCTCGGAGGGCGAGCGGGTAAGGAAAAGAAAAATTTTCATAATTCAAAGAACAAACCTTTTCCTCATAACGAGTGCAATATAAATGCAACCACCATTTGGCGTTAAAGCTTGACTTTTGGCGTAAATTCCATTAAACTTCATATTAAAATATATATAAGTGAAAATATAAAATGGATATATTGAACTATAAATCATGGGATATTAAGAGAAAGATAGGATTCATTCAGATTTTATTATACTTTATCTTTCTCATCATATTTACATCGTTTAGAGGGGTTGTTCTTTCTTATACTCTATTTATCTTTTTCTTCGCGGTGCTTTTATTCCGTTTTCGACCTATCCCCCTAAGAAAATATGCGTATCTTTCTCTAACAAACTCTATCTCTATCCTCCTATATTTACTATATGGTCCCGTAACTGCAGCTTTCTGGACATTCATTTTCTTATTTATATCTGATACAATATTCAAGAAAGGAATATTCCAGGCAATGATTAATGGATCTGCCTTTGCTTTATCCATCCTCATTGCAGGTAGTATCGTTGGTAGTGGTGCAGCTGATAGTTGGCCAAGATTATTTCTTTTCTTCCCGCTACATTATGTCCTACAAAATGGGATTTTCTTCTACCTTCCTGAATTCATATCAAGGAAAAGCAAGAGAGGGGAAATCTTTTATATCCATTCGTGGGAAGTGTTTTTCTATATTCTTACAGCAGTTACTGCAGTGGGTGCCTATTTTGCGATAACGGAACCCACCCTGTCAAAAATCTTACTCTCTACAGTCGGGTTTTTGGTCCTACGCTGGTTCATCCGAAGAATCTCTTTCGATGCAATAGAAGGTAACATATACAAAGACCTCATCAAGCTCCGGTCCAAGGTCACGAAAAGATCCCTTGAAGAGACCATCAAAG
>Ga0315547_1000595_pt1 | contig 34422 bp, 33 predicted proteins | sample SalMarSW160240MG_2_FD_202542 | JGI IMG/M metagenome (GOLD analysis project Ga0315547, IMG submission 202542) | Salt marsh sediment microbial communities from the Plum Island Ecosystem LTER, Massachusetts, United States - Salt Marsh Sediment SW1601-240 ...
TTTTAACTATGGGTCTTAATTTCCCCATAGAGCATTCTTCTTGGACTACAGACATCAATGGTCAATGGAGCCTTGGCCCGGAATTCCTGTATAAATCAGGCAATGATGCTGATAAAATGATTTTTTGGGCTAGACTTCCGTTTTTATTCCTAATGCTTCTTTTGGGCTATTTTATTTTCCATTGGACAAAGAAGCTTTATGGCCCTAAAGCAGGGCTTTTAGCTTTATTTTTCTATGCTCTCTCCCCTACTTTCATCGCTCACTCAAGATTAGTCACTACAGATTTAGGTATTGCTGCTTTTATTGTCATCGCTACTTACTTTTTTATCAAGGCCCTAAAAAAACCAAGCTGGCAAAACATATTAATTGCTGGCATAACCTTTGGGTTAGCCGAGCTGGTAAAGTTTTCTACTATTTTATTAGTGCCATTTTTTGGACTTTTGGTTTTGGCTTTTGCTTGGTCAAGAAGGGAGAAAGTCTTTAAAAACTTTGCCCGGTACCTTGGAGTTCTTGTTTTAATCTTTATTATTGGCTATCTCTTGGTTTGGCTCTTCTATATTCCTCATGTCACAAACTATCCTGCCCAGCTCCAACAAAGGGATATTGCTTCTACTCTTTCTTCTGAATGGTTCGGACTAGAGAAAGTTATCTATTTTATGGCCGGTATTCCAATATTAAGAGCTTTTGGCCAGTATCTATTCGGCCTTTTTATGGTTTTTCAACGCACTATGGGAGGAAACACTACTTATTTCTTGGGTGAAATATCTAACGTAGCCTGGTGGTATTATTTCCCCATAGCCTATCTACTTAAAGTTCCTTTGGCTCTTCATATTTTAACCGTTATTTCCCTTAGCTGGCTTGCTTGGCAAATCCCTCGCTTTCACTCGGGACAAGTTTTGATAAAAAGAGCTTTTCAGTGGGTACGAAATCATTTTACGGAATTTGCTATGCTGCTCTTTCTAGCTATCTATTGGACTGTTAGCATTAAAAGCAATCTTAATATAGGAATCAGACATGTCTTGCCAACATTTCCTTTTGTCTATATATTGGTAAGCGGTCAAATCGCTAAAATTTTTGAGTTTCTTAAAAATAAGTCAAAAAAAATATTGGTCATTGGTCATTGGTCATTGGTCATTTTGTTAATATGGTATGCATTAAGCAGCTTCTTGGTTTATCCTCATTATTTGGCATATTTTAACGAGATTATTGGTGGACCTAAAAATGGCTATAAATACATAGTTGATTCTAATGTTGATTGGGGTCAGGATTTAAAGCGGCTGGCTGCATTTGTCCAGGATTATAAAATCGACCAAATTAAGGTCGATTACTTTGGAGGGGGCTCTCCGGAATATTATTTAGGTGAAAAATTTATTCAGTGGCACAGTTCTGGGGGTCCAACTACTGGCTGGCTCGCCGTTTCAGCTACACTCTACCAAAGCAGCTTTCAAGATTGGAAGAATTCTTATTGGTGGCTGGAAAATAAAGAGCCAATAGCTATTATTGGTCACTCGATACTGGTTTATCACATCGAGGATTAGAAATTAGAAATTAGAAATTTACTTATAGTATATTCTTCCCGGCACCCTCAAATCTATATACTCTAAGCTTTCTCTTTCTTCTTTAGTAATCTTCTCTGTTAGAACCAAGTCTAAAATTTTAACTTGGCTGGTAAGTTCTCGAGTAGTATCGAAAAAAACCTGCCATTCTTCTTCGGTTTCTATATTAATTTCACCAGCCGAATTTAAGGCAATACTGCCTTTTACCATTTTTAATCCTGCTATTTTGGGCAGGATTAATTTTATTTGAAAAATAAAATCAACTAGTTCAGAGACGGCAATTTTTTCTTCCAAAGAACTAAAGCTTTCTCTCTCTTCCTCCACTAAAATAAATGGGCCATTGATGAGTTTTTCTCTGTCCAGATTTTCTAGGTCAATATCAAAAGCCTTTCCAAAAACCATTCCATCCTGGTCCAAATAAAAACACCTTTTTTCTTCTTTTTTCTTTTGGCACCAAATAAGATTTAAGTTTTTTTCTTTTATTTCTACCTTTAAAGCGTTGGGAAATCCTTTTTGGATATCTACCCTTTCTATTCTTTTAAATTTATCAAGGATTGCTTTTTCTAGTTCCCCTTCTTTAAGAATAAAAAAATTGTTAGCCGGAATTAGAAACCAGCGACGATTCAGAAAAGACTTAAGAGTTTCTTCTACCTCTTCGGGAACTAAAGAACGTCCTCCGGATATCATAAAATTATTAATCTTAAAAACTTGCGAAAAAAATAAAAAATAAAAAATCCCACTAAATAAAAAAAAGGTAAGAACCGAAATTAATATCTTTTTTGCTTTTCTCTTTCTATACCTTCTCATATGCACAATTGATAATTTTATCTAAAAGTTGAGGAAATTCCATTCCAGCTGCCTTAGCTGACTTAGGCATTAAACTATTTTCAGTCAGGCCCGGAATCGTATTAATCTCCAGTACGTAGATGTTAGATGTTGGATGTTGCCTGCCCGCCATAGCCTGCGGCATCAGGCGCTGGCAGGCGGGGATGTTGGATGTTTTGGCTATCATATCGATTCTCGCGAATCCCTGACAACCAAAAGCCCGATAGACTTTTAAAGCTAAATTCTGGGCTTTCAGGGTTAATTTTTTAGAAATCCTCGCCGGAACAATTTCATCACATAATTTAGGATTATATTTTGCTTTAAAGTCAAAAAAATCTCTCTTGGGAGCTATCTCAATCACAGGCAGTGCTTTAGGATCTTTATTGCCTAAAACCGGCACAGTTATCTCTATACCAAAAATATATTTCTCAATAAGTACCTGTTTGCCTTCTTTGAAGGCCGCCTTAAGAGCCCCCTTTATATTCTTTTTATCTTTAATGATAGTAACCCCAATGCTAGAACCAGAAGCAGATGGTTTTATAACTAAAGGTAGCTTCAGTTGAGAGAGAATCCTCTTTATTGGCTCTTGCCCTTCAAAATAATATTGCTGCTGGTCAATAACCATATAAGAGGGTGTGAGAATATTCTTAGCTTTAAAAATCTGTTTAGTGATAAGTTTATCCATAGCCAGCATTGAAGCCAAAGCAGAAGAGCCAGTATAAGGAATTTCTAAGTCGTCGAGTATCCCCTGGACTTTGCCGTCTTCTCCGAATTTTCCGTGAAGAGCAATAAAAACCAAACCTGGATGCTTTTTATTAAGATTAGTAATCCAACCTGTCTTATCTTTTACTTCGATAGCAAAAACTTCATATTTTTTCTTATCCAAAGCAGAAACCACATTTTCCCCGGTAGCTAAAGAAATGTTTCTTTCAGAAGAAACGCCACCCATGAGAACTGCTACTTTGAGTTTTTTATGCATAAATTCTTGGCACCAACGGATTTATCCTTGAGACTACTTCATAATTTATTGTTTCCAGTTTTCCTGCTAAATCTTGAGCACTAATTTCTTCACTGCCTTGTCTACCCAAGAGCACAACCTCTTCTTCAAGCCCAACATCCTTTATATTCGTTACATCCACCATCATCATATTCATACAAACGCGCCCCAGAACTTTTGCTCGCTTGCCCTTTATTAATACATTACCAATACTGGAAAGTTTGCGGTCATAACCATCGGCGTATCCCACCGGTAAAACAGCTACCCTTGAATCACGAGTTACTTTTTCGGTGCATCCATATCCAATTGGAGAATCCTTCTTTAAAAATTTCACTTGAGCTACTTTTGTTTTCCAACTAAGCACAGGTTTTAGCTGGAATTTGATATTTTTCTTACGGACTAAATTCTTAATTGCTATTGATGGCCAAAGACCATATAAACCAATACCAACCCTAACCATGTCAAAGAGAGTTCCTTCAAAAGCAATAACGGCTGCAGTACAGGCTGTATGCTTAATGGGAATATGGATTTTATAATTTTGGAAAATTTTAATTGCTTGCCTAAATTTAGCCAGTTGTCCTTTTGTAAAAGAAGAACTTGGGATTTCGGCATTAGCAAAATGAGTAAGAATTCCTTCTAATCTAACAAAGGGATACTCTTTAACAAGTTTAATAAACTCCGGAATTACTTCTTCCTCTATTCCTTGTCGGCTAGTCCCCGTTTCTATTTTTAGATGAATATGAGCAACTTTCTTAAGTTTGGGAGCAAGTTTTCCTAAATACTCTATGGTTTCAGGATTATAGCAAGTAAGTTTAATATTATTAGATATGGCATCGGCCAAACGGAACTCCGGCACATAACCTAAAACTAAAATCGGCGTCTTAATATTCGCCTTTCTTAAATCTAGGGCTTCGTCTATTGAATCAACCCCTAACCATTTTGCCCCAGCTTTTATAACAATCTTTGAGGTTTTTACTAATCCATGGCCATAAGCATTGGCTTTAACCACCGCCATAAGCTTCACCCGCGGCTTAATCAATTTCTTAAATTGCCCTATGTTATGGATAAGAGCACTTCTACTAATTTCAACCCAGGTTCTTAAAAATTCTTGACTTTTTTTCATAGAAATGATATAATATAAAGAGTAGTCTAGTTGAATAATAAGATAATAAAGGAGGATAAAGTGCGTTGTTTAAAGTGTGTGGGTGAAGTGAAGATAAGTGATCTCGGCGTTAAATGTACTAACTGCGGACAGGAGTTTCTTATATTAAATGGGGAATTGAAGGCTATTGGGACTGAAAAGGATGAAGAAGTCCCAATACTGCCATCAGTGGAATGCTGCCCCAGATGCGGCAATGAAGAAATAGTAGAAGCAGAAATAATAGCCAGGGGCTCTAAAAGTTACAGAGTCTATCGTTGTGAATGCGGAGCTAAAGTTTGGGAATTATTGGTTGATAAGCAGGAACATACAAAATACTGTAAAGAAATAGCAGAGAAATTACTAGCAACTAAAGGTATAATAACATAACAAAACCAAAAATAAAAGGGCTCTTATTTCAAGATAAGGCCCTTTAAATTGGTCGGGGCAGCCAGATTCGAACTGGCGATCTCCTGCTCCCAAAGCAGGCGCTTTAAGCCGGACTAAGCTATGCCCCGAAATACAAGATACAAGATACAAGATTTATCTAGGCTTTATTACTTCTAAACCTCCAAGATACGGTCTGAGAGCCTCTGGAATTCTTACCGACCCGTCTTTCTGCTGGTAGTTTTCGATGATGGCAATAAGCAGTCGGCCGATAGCAACAGCTGTGCCGTTTAAAGTGTGAACATATTTTAATCCTTCAGTGCTCTTAAATCTCACATTCAATCGGCGGGCTTGGAAGTCGGTGCAGTTTGAAGTTGAGTGAGTTTCTCGATATTTCCCCTGCCCCGGCATCCAGCATTCAATATCAATTTTATTGGCCGCCGGGTTACCTAAATCACCAGTGCACATTTGAACTACCTGATAAGGAATTTTTAGAGCTTGGACTAGCTTTTCTTCCATTGATAAAAGAAACTGGTGCTCTTTTTTTGATTCCTCTGGTTTTGTAAAACTAAACATCTCTACTTTATCAAATTGATGAACTCTTAAAATTCCCTTGGTATCCTTGCCGTAGGAACCGGCTTCTCGCCGAAAACAGGTAGAAAATGCGGCGTATCTTCGAGGTAAATCTTTTTCAGAAAAAATCTCATCCATATGCATTGGGCCAATTGATTGCTCAGACGTCCCGGCTAAATATAAGCTGTCCTGTTTCGTTTGATAAACCTCTTGTTTACCCCGCTCAAGATAGCCCATGGCTCTCATTGCTTTTTCATTAAGCATTACTGGCGGAATAACTGGAATGAATCCTTCTTTTGTTAAGGTATCAAATGCTAACTTTATTAAAGCAAGCTCCAGTAGGGCGGCTTCGTTCTTTAGGTAACCAAATCTTGTTCCCGAAACTTTAGCCGCTCTTTTTGTATCAATCAAATCCAGTTTTTCAGCGATTCCCATATAATTCTTGGGTTTGAAGTTAAATTTCGGCTTCTCCCCTACAACCCGCACTACTTTGTTCTCACTTTCATCTTTCCCCACTGGCACCTCATCAAGAGGCATATTGGGCACTTGAAGCATTAGTTTATTAAACTCTCCTTCAACCTTTTTCAATCCTGGCTCCAGATGGTCAGTTTTAGCATCTACTTCTTTCATCTCATTAATAAGTTTAATCTTCTCTTTACCCTTAGCTTTTGCAATTTTCTCCGAGGCCTTATTTTTTTCTGCCCTTAAAAACTCAATCTCCTGCAGTAATTTGCGATGTCTTTCATCCAACTCCAAAAGCCTATCAATATCAACTTTGACCTGCTTCTTCCGGCAACCCTCTTTAACTTTTTTTGGATTTTGTCTTATAAACTTAATGTCTAGCATATTAATTCCTTTAATAATTTTTTAGCCCTTCTGAATGCTTTTCCTCGATGGCTTATTTTGTTTTTTTCTTCCATACTAATTTCGGCGTTTGTTTTTTTGAATTTTGGCAGATAAAAAATTGGGTCGTAGCCAAAGCCATTTTCACCTCTAGGAGCTTCGGTAATTATCCCCTCCATCTTCCCCTGGCAAGTTTTAAGAATCTTGGTTTTAGGCTCAAAGATAGCCACTATACATCTAAAACGAGCCGTTCGCTTCCGGGAAGGGACTCCTTTAAGGTTTTTAAGAACCAAATTAGTCCTATCTCCATCTTCTCCCGAACAATATCTAGCAGATAGTACCCCTGGCTCCCCTTTTAAGGCATCTACTTCTAACCCAGAATCTTCAGCCATGGTCAGAATTCCTGCTATTTTGCCGTAACCAGCCGCCTTAAGAACAGCATTTTCCTCAAAAGTAGTTCCGGTTTCATCTATTTCAATATCAATTTTAAAGTCATTAAGGTTTAAGAGTTGGACTGGCAAATCACCTAAAATCTTTTTTATCTCTCGAACTTTCCCCTTGTTTCTAGTAGCAAGTAAAACCTTTCTCATGATTTCTTTTTCATAGCTGGGAATAATATTACATCTCGTATAGAAGCTGAATCAGTTAAAAGCATAAATAACCTTTCCATGCCAATACCAATTCCAGAAGTAGGCGGCATACCGTATTCTAAGGCCTCAATAAAATCTTCATCTATGGGATGAACTAATTTTTGACTACCAACTTTTCTTAATTTTTGTTGTTCTTCTAGGTTATCCTTGAGCTCTATTGGATTATTCAGCTCTGAATAAACATTAGCCAGTTCTCTGCCCGCAATAACAAGCTCAAATCGTTCAGTAAAATCTGGATTATCTCTTATCTCCTTTGCCAGAGGTGAAGTTTCTTTAGGGAAATCGGTAATAAAAGTCGGCTGGATTATAAGTGATGCTACTTCTTTATCAAAAACCTCATCTAAAGCCTTTCCTTTAAGAGTTTTGCCAGTATATTTTTTTACTGCTTCGGCCATAGTAATTCTTTTAAAAGGTGGGGTCAAATCAAGTCTTTTACCTTGATAGACTATTTTAGTTTTTCCTAAAACTTTTTTCGCTACTTGAGAAATTAAATCTTCTGCTAACTTCATATTCTCTTTATAATCAGCGTAAGCGCACATTGTTTCCATCTGCATAAATTCCGGATTATGGAAACTATCTATTCCTTCGTTTCTGAAATCAATGGAAAACTCAAAAACCTTTTCAAAACCGCCAACAATTAAACGTTTAAGATAGAGCTCGTTGGAAATGCGCAGATACATCTCCTGACCCAAAGCCCGATAAAAAGTAGTAAATGGTTCGGCTAAAGTCCCGCCGTAAATCGGCTGAAGTGTTGGAGTTGTAACTTCTAGATACCCTCTCGTTTTAAGGATTTCACGCATTACTTCAATAATCCTTGCGCAGGTCTCAAATCTAACCTTTACCTCGGGGTTAGCTAAAAGGTCAAGATAACGCTTTCGGCGCCTTACTTCCTTATCCTCAAGCCCTTCCCATTTTTCCGGCAAAGGCAAAAGCGCTTTAGCCAACATCCGAAAATTCTTTGCCTCAAGTGTCTTCTCGCCCCTTTTGGTTTTAAATAAAGTTCCCTCTGCCTCAATAAAATCTCCGATGTCATAAAAATCCTGAAAATTCTTATAGTTCTTCACGCCTAACACATCTTTCTTAAGATAAACCTGAATCCTACCAGTCCCATCCTCAATATGAATAAAGGTTGAACCGCCATGGCCCCTGATAGCTCGAATCCGACCAACTAGAAAAATCCTCTCTTTACTTTTAAGAAATTTATTAAAATTATCAATTACCTCCTTGTTGGTATGAGTTCGCCTTACTTGACTTGGAAATGGCTCAATCCCGAGTTTTTTAAGCCCCTCAAGTTTCTCAAGCCGAACTTTTTTTATATCTTCTATACCCATATACTTCTATTTTAGTTTAAATTAAATTAGATGTCAAAAGTAAAAACCCCTATCATCTTATTAAAGATAGGGGTTTATTAGATTAAGTGGCAAGCCACCTTATGGCCTGCGCCAATATCTTTGAGCTTTGGTTCTTCCTCCCGACATTCTGGTTTTGCGTATTGACAGCGCGTGTGAAAACGGCAACCAGAAGGAGGGCTTGCTGGATTAGGTAAATCTCCTTCTAGAATTATTCTTTTTCTTTTAAGGTGCGGGTCAGGTACAGGAACGGCTGAAAAAAGAGCTTTTGTATATGGATGAAGCGGATTTCCGTATAGTTCTTTAGTTTCAGCTTCTTCAACAATCTTTCCAACATACATAACCATCACGCGATCGGAAATATGTTCAACCACGCTTAGATCATGAGCGATGAAAAGATACGACAGAGAAAACTTTTCCTGTAAGTCCTCCAGCAAACCAATAATCTGGGCTTGAATAGAAACATCAAGAGCTGAAACCGGCTCATCAGCAATAATTAACTTGGGATTAAGAGCTATAGCTCTGGCAATGCCAATTCTTTGGCGCTGACCTCCGGAAAATTCGTGGGGAAAACTCTTAAGATGACTTGGTTTCAACCCCACTTCCTGAAGAAGCTCAACAACCTTTTCTCTGCGTTTCTTCCTTGAGCCAATCTTATGGATTATGAATGGTTCTTCAAGAATCCGACCTACTCTCATTCTAGGCGGCAGAGAACTGGCTGGGTCCTGGAATATAATCTGCATTTCTCTGCGAAGAGGCTCCATTTCAGTCTTGCTTAAATCGGTTATATCTTTGCCATTAAAGATTATCTTTCCCTCGGTGGGCTCATCAAGCTTAAGGATTACCCATCCTGTAGTGGTCTTACCACATCCACTCTCCCCTACTAAACCAACTGTCTCCTTCTTTCCTATTTTTAAGTTGACACCATCAACTGCTCGAATCGGAGGAAGGGGCTTCTGGAGGAAGCCCCCGCCCCGTGGAAAATGCTTTTTAAGATTTTTAGTCTCTAAAAGATTCATTCTATCCTCCTATCGCAGGCTGAAGCCTGCTATTCCTGTGAGAGGAAAACCAACATCTTACTAAATGACCAGAACCTACCTTTTTAAGAAGGGGCTCTTTCTTTTTACAAATCTCTTTCGCATAAGGACAACGAGGCCAAAAACTGCAACCGGAAGGTAAATTCAAAGGGTCTGGGACATTACCGGGAATAGAGATTAATTTCTGCTTTATCTTAAGAGCACTACTCCCCAATCGAGGAACAGATTGGTAAAGCCCTCGCGTGTAAGGATGTTTAGGCTTCAAAAATATCTCATCCACTGGAGCATATTCAACAATTTTACCAGCATACATTATTACAACATCGTCTGCTACTTCAGCTATTATGCCTAGATTATGAGTTATCATAATCATAGACATGCCGATTTTTTGTTTTAGCTCACTCAAAAGCTCTAGAATCTGTGCCTGAATAGTCACATCTAAAGCTGTGGTTGGCTCATCAGCAATAAGTATCTGGGGATTGCAAGAAAGAGCAATAGCAATCATTACTCTTTGGCGCATGCCTCCGCTAAGCTCGTGGGGATAACAGCCGATAGCTCGTTCAGGGGAAGGAATTCCAACCAGTTCCAATAAATCTAGAGCCTTCTTTTGCGTTTGGTTTTTCTTTAAATTCTCATGCTCTAATATCGCTTCAGTAATCTGGTCTTCTATCTTAAACATAGGATCAAGTGAAGTCATCGGCTCTTGGAAAATCATTGAAATATCTTTCCCTCGAACTCTTCGAATCTGATGTTTGTTTAACTTAAGAAGGTTTTTACCATCAAATAAAACTACACCTTCTAAAATTTTCCCAGGGGCTTGAATTAGCCGCAACAGAGAAAGAGCAGTGACACTTTTTCCGCAAGCTGACTCTCCTACTATACCCAAGGTTTTTCCCTTTCTTACGGAAAATCCTACTCCATCCACTGCTTTAACAATACCTGCTTCAGTCCCAAAATATGTCCTTAGATTCTCAACCTTTAAAAGCCCTTTCTCTACCAATCCTTCTTGGGCAACCTTTTCTATCCTAGCCGATTCTATCCTAGCCGAAGGAAGTAAATTCCACATAAAGAGTCTAGCGATTCCGTAAATATTTCTCATCCGCGGATCATAACAATCCCGTAGAAAATCTCCTATGAAATTAAAAGCCATTATGGAAATAAAAATAAACCATCCAGGAACAAGTATCCACCACATCACATCCAACCTGCTGATATTCTGCATTGCAGCAGTCAGCAAGTTGCCCCAACTGGCATCCGGCTCTCTTATGCCTAGTCCTATTAGAGAGAGCCCTGCTTCTCCCAGCATAAATCCAGGAATGCTCAATGTCGCCGAGATGATGGCATAATTGAGAACTCCGGGGATAATATAACGGGTAATAATCCGCCAATTATTAGCCCCTAGAGCTTTTGCTGCCATAACATATTCACGAGAACGAATACTGGCGGCCATTCCTCTAATGGTTATAGCCAGTCCCGGCCAGCCGATAAAGGAGAGTACCGTGACAATCATAAATAGCCGCATCGTGGAAGAAAACTGGGGTGGAATAATCATACTCAATAGCAGCAATAATGGAAATCCAGGAATACTCATCATTATTTCACATATTCTCATAATGATGTCGTCCGTCCATCCGCCGAAGTATCCAGAAGCCGATCCGACTAAGATCCCAATACCAAAGGAAATAAGCACGCCGATAAAGCCAATGGTTAGACTGACTCTGGCGGCCATCATTAGCCGAGAAAACAAATCCCAGCCATTTTTATCAGTTCCTAGGACAAAAATTCTTGCTGGTTCCTCGACCGAAAAGAAGCTTCCATCTCTAAAGAAAGATAGATAATACTTTTTATCTTTAAGCTCTTCGTAAGTCCTCTCTAGAGGATCGGTCAATTTTATCTGATAAATATAAGGCCTCTCAATTTTCCAACCTTCATCTTTAGAGAAAAAATAAGGATTAGAAAAGGAAAATTGAAAGCTACCTATATAAATAGTTGAGGGAGGTGCGTCCGGATATCGCCGGTGCATCTTTCTATAATCATAAGGAGCAATTACCGGAGCAAGAGCAGCCATAATATATAGTGCTATCAGAATCAAAATCATAACCCTGACTAGCCAGTTCATTCTTCTCCAAATATATCTTATTTTCTCAAATAGTTTGACTACACTCACCATAAAGATTGTCTTTGCTTTCATCGTCTTTTTCCTAACGATTCAAAACTTATTCTAGGATCAACTACGGTAAGCATAATGTCAGAAAAAAGCCGGCCCAAAAGAAGCAGTACCGAAGAAATGAGTAAGGACCCCATAATCAAAGGGTAATCCTGTGAGAGTAATGCTTTAAGCAGCAACTGTCCTAAACCTTGAAGTCCTAAAACTATTTCCACGAGCGCCGCCCCGCTAAGAAGCGCGGCAAACATATAACCACCAGCAGTAACAAAAGGATTAAGCACGTTTCTTAACATATGCTTTAAAATAACCTTTCTCTCTGAAAGTCCCTTAGCCCGGCAAGCGGTGATAAAGTCAGCATTTTTTATTTCTAGCATCTGCGCTCTCATTAATCTCATCAGTCCTGCCATACCGGCAGTGCCTAAAACAACCACTGGAATGACTAAATGATGAGCCCTATCTAAAATCTTTCCCCACAAAGAAAGAGAGGTGTAGCCAAGCGAAATTGTCCCGCCAATAGGAAGCCATCCGGTTTTCAAAGCCAGTACCAAAAGCAAAAAAGCCAGGAGGAAATTAGGTATAGACATTCCAATAAAAGCCGCTACGGAGATGCCTCTGTCTGAAATAGTATTTGGTTTAAGAGCACAATATATCCCCATTGGAATAGCTAGAGTCCAGGTAAAAACTATCGAGGAGATAGAAAGGATCATGGTACTGAAAGCTCTGGAAAGAATAAGCCCTAAAACAGGACAATTGTAAGCAATGCTAGTGCCTAAATTTCCATGCAGCACCTGCCAGAGCCACAGGAAATACCGAACATATACCGGTTTGTCTAATCCCCACTGAACTCTCATCTGATTCAGAGTTTCTGGAGAGATATGGGGACTCATAGCTAGTTGGGAGAAAAAATCTCCGGGAGCTAATTCATAGACAATAAAACAGATTATGCTAATGAAAAACAAAACTACCGGAATCCATAACAATCGCTTAATAATATACCGTGTCATCGGATTCATTAATTTACCTCCACCATTTTTGTCAAAATCTTTGATTTTGCTATAAAAATGAGTGTCCGCGCTCCGTCGCTGAAGCTATGGAGCGTAAGTGACCGAAATGAACGTAGTGAATGTAGGCGGGCTACCCGCCTACGCTTACGCCTGCCTACGTTTTACTTCGGCAGACTTCGCTTCGGCGGGTTCTCAATTTCTTTACAAAATCAAGATTTTGAAGAAATTGGAATTGTCAAGGTTCTGACTTTTTATACTATCACGTAAGTTTGATTCTGTCAATAGAAAAACCCGACGCTTATTAACGTCGGGTTTAAAAATATCTTTATTCCTCCGCAGTATCTATATACTGACATTCTGACTTATATGTTCCAAACACCATTGGGAAGTAGTTCTTCAATTTCTTATAGTAGCTAACAAAGACCTTCTGACAAGGAAGCATTATATAAGGCAGCTGCTGGTAAAAAATTTCCTGCAGGCGCTTATAAATCTCCACTCGTTTCTCCAGGTCAAATTCTTTTGCTCCCCGCTCAACTAATTCATCCACTTCTTTTTCCCAATCCGTAGCTGGAGTATCCTGGCAGGGATTCCACAAATGTAACTGGCCGGAGCTTTTATAAACATTCGCTCCACCATGGGGTTCTACTCCAGAACCAGTCAGTCCTATTAAAACCACATCCCAATCGTAGTTATTCGTCAGCTTTTCCACCAGAGTGTTGAACTCCAATGGCTGGTACTGAACTTTGAAACCTAATTTCTTCCAGTCCTCTTTGATAATATTACACATACTTTCCCTGACACCAACCCCTGAGTTAGTGGTAAAATTAAACTCAATCTTGTTTCCATCTTTGTCCTCTCTTATTCCATCACCGTCCCGGTCGATATAGCCAGCCGCTTCAAGTTTTTGTTTGGCTTTTTCTAAATCGTATTCGTAATCTTGGAGAGAGTCATTGTGAAAAATGTGTACCATAGGAGAAATTACAGTAACAGTTGGTTCACCTAATCCATAGAGGACATTCTGGATGATAATCTCATCATCAATACTGTAAGCTATGGCTTTCATAAATTCCGGATCAGAAAACCAGTTTAGTTTAGGATTTACCACCCTCTCTATTTTTTCTATTACTTTTCCATTTATTTCTTCTGCCCCGACTACTTTATACCAAGCATAGTGTCTAGGATTTCTATTGAAAGCAACAAAGGTCGTTCCGGTGTTCAAGCCAATTTCTTTAAGCTCTATAATATCTTTGTTTCTTTTTACCCAACTAATATCCTGGGGTCGAGGTCCATAAATATCAGTTTCTCCGGCCTGGAACTTGAGAAATGTGGTTTCTTGGTTTTCAACGATAAGTGTTTGAATCTTTTCTATGTAAGGAAGTGGTCGGCCCTTTTCGTCTTTTCGCCAATAAAGAGGATTTCTTTCGTATTTTATGTACTGGGCCGGTCCGTACTCTGTTATTACATATGGTCCGGTGCCGATAATTTGACCTACCGGCGTATCAATCGTCCACATCTGATTGAATTTACCCTTTTGCCAGGCCTTACCCAAAACGTGCTCGGGGATTATTTCCATTCCACCAATGCAGTGTAAAAATGGAGCAAACGGTACTGGAGTGGTAAATTCTATTGTATAATCATCTATCACCCGGCAGGTAATCTTTTTGTCTTCTATAGTCAAAATATCACTCATGCTATTAGGAATGTTTTCATCATAAATCACATCCAGAGTGAATTTTACATCTTTTGCCGTAAAGAGTTCTCCATCGTTCCACTTTACCCCTTTTCGTAAATGAAAAGTCCAAACCTTTCCCGTGCTATCCACTTCCCAGGAAGTAGCTAAAACTGGCGAATATTCGTCAAACTCTAAGGTAAAAGGGTTCCTGCGAACCAGCGACTCAAATAGAGGCCCTATAGCATCAGTAGTAGAGGTTTCTTTTGCCAAAATTGGATTCCAGCTTTTCGGGTCTCCAATAGTGGCGTTTCTTAAGATTTGAGGCACATTATCTAAAACGTCCTGCGAAGGCAGAACTACTTCAGGTATCTCTACCTTTTCGGTTCTGACTAACCCCGGGCTTGTCAACACAAACCCCATACTTACTAAAACCACCATCACTAACCATAAAAATCTTGTCTTCATCGACACCTCCGCCTTTTTTCTCGAAATTTTTAATTTCGTAAGAAAAATGAGCGCCCGCCGAAATGAGCATAGCGAATGAAGGCGGGCTTAATCCTATTTACTTTAAATGTCTCTAAATAACCTAATTGACTCTTCAGTAACCTCACTTTCTTCTTCCGGCTGTTCTTCCGGCTCTTCTTTTGACTTTTCAATTCGAAAAGTCAAAACCTCGCCTGCTATTATTACTCCCTTAAACGGAGTGGATACCTTTACCAACTTTAGTTCTTCTTCCTTAGTTTTAGCAGGTAGTCCCTTTTCTTCTGTCATCTTCTCCCAGCCTGAAACTACTTCCTGACCCTTAGAGCATATTTGACCAGAACTAATTTTTATCTCTTCGGGCTCATCTTGTTCTAAAGGATATATAATCTGAAGATAGACTACGTTATTACTGAAGTAATATTCAGCTAATTGTTCAATTTGCTCTTTCGGGCTTTGGGGTCGGTCAAGAATTTTTAACAACTTTATGCTTCTGCCGCTATCTATCCTTATTCTTACTACTCCTTCCTCAACTCCATCAATTATTGGAACAGGAAGTGTTGCCCGGTAATGCTCTCCGGTTTTAATATCCTTTAAAACCAGAGTCAAATTTATGCTTTCGTTCTTCTTCATAGTAACGCTTCCTTCTCCTATCAGCTCCATATGTTTGCTTAAATATGCTTCATCTAAAACTAAAATATTCTCTTCCGCTAAAATCTCAATATCAAATTCAACACTTTCTATTTCAAACTCAAAATGACTATCAAATAGAGGGTCAAGAATCCCTTGGATTATCTTTTTATTGAATTCACCACCTAAACCGTCTTGATTAGTCAAGAAAACATCATTAATTTCAAGAGTACCAATATCCTTAATTTTAAGTTTTGCCTGAAATTTTACAGTAGAAAAACTTAAATCTGGCTGGAAAAGATATAAAGCATTTCCTATAGTAGCTATAAGCAATTCTTCAGTAAGGACCCGATGGTTGACTATCTCTACTTCAAAGTCAGCGGTCTTATTTCCCTTTTTAAGATTAACTTTTACCGGAATCATTTTGGCCTCTTCGCCCAAAACACCAACAATACCGGCAAAAAAATCTTTTCTGATACTTCCCAAAGATTCATTTATTGGACCACTTGATATCTTAAAGGAATCAGCTCCAGCAATTACGGTAAGAACTCCTGACTTATAAAAAGGAAAATCAACATTTCTTAATTCTTCAGAAGCATGTCCAAAAGCATAAACCTTATCACCATCAGTATCAATATAGGTAACAGTTCCGCTCGCACCGGCCCAAAAATCTCCCCTCATAAAAACCACCATAATGCTTGAGCCAGGCTCCAGGGAACAAGAGTTCTTTTTTTGAGCTGATTGATGTTTACCAGTAGAAATAATTTTTACTTCAAATCCTTGTTCTCCAAAAAAAGAACACAAGCCTTTTAGGGCTTTTTCTCCAAACCCAGAAACCAGAAGAGGAGTTTTTATTGGTGATATTTTCCCCGTAGCTAAGTGAGGTTCTCCCGAAAAGATACTACCGGCTTCTTTTGTCATCAGTTTAATAGGAGTAATGCCCGCATAAGCTTCGTGAGTTAAAGAACCTATTGAATAAGCTATAGCACCGATTAATTTCCCATCAATATAAACAGGGGAACCACTCATGGCTGCAATAACTCCCACTTTTTCTAAGGGAAGCAGATTACCATGGACATCTTTAAGCGGTCCGCCAGAAATTCGGGCAATAATTAAATTCCATCCTTCAACAATTTCCCATACTCCGATAATCTCTACATCAAATTTTTCTGGTTTAGTACCTTGAAAAACAGTCAAACCATAACCTTTCATTCCCGGCTTGATTTCATCTACTGAAAGAAATTCTTTCTCCGAAGCTGCGAAACTCTGTACGGAAAAACCAGAAACTACTGTGAGACTTACAGCCAGTAAAACCGTAACACCTAAAATCCTTACAAATTTTTTCATCCTTTTCTCCTTTACCCCGCTTAGCGGGACTTTACCAAGCTTAGCTTGGCTTTGTTAAAGAACTGTTTTCATATTACTCTAGCAAATAATATAAGAATTGTCAACATTAAAGGACTATCCTTTCCGAAAAGGATAGTCCTTATTGAACCTTATGCCCTTTATTCTATCTTTAAAATCTTATACCTAATCTTTCCAATTGGAGTTAGTACTTCTATTGTATCTCCTACTTTATGCTCAAGCAGTGCCGCGCCCAAAGGAGATTCATTTGAGATTTTTCCTTCTGCTGGGTCTATTTCATCAGAGCCAACAATAGAAAAAAATTGTATTTTGCCTCTAGATTTTACTTTAACCTTAGAACCTATGCTAACCCCAACTAAACCACTCTGTCTGCCCCTAATAACCTTTGCCTCTTTAATAGTCTCTTCCAGCTCGGCAATATGGTTTTCCACTCTCTCTTGCTCAGATTTCGCTTCAGCATATTCCGCATTTTCTGATAAATCACCCATCTCTTTTGCCTGTTGAATTTTTTCGGCTATTTCCCTTCTTTTTTGAGTTTTAAGAATTAGGAGTTCTTTTTCTATTTTTTCTAATCCCTGTTTAGAAATGTATTTATTCATGTTACTTATCTTAATCTTAACAAAAAAATTTGTCAATACTTCTTCTAAATCCCACTCATTTTTCTAAGTACCTTTACCCTATCCGTCTTCTCCCAAGGTAAATTAAGATCACTTCGGCCAAAGTGGCCATAAGCAGCTACTTGTCTATAAATGGGTCGGCGCAGCCCGAGATTTTTAATAATCATTCCTGGTCTTAAATCAAAAACCTTTCCGACAATTTGAGAAATCTTCTTATCAGAGATTATTCCAGTACTAAAGCTGTTAACACCAATAGCCAAAGGGCGAGCTACTCCAATGGAGTAAGCAATTTGAACTTCTGCTTTCTGGGCCAATCCCGCCGCAACAATGTTCTTAGCCACCCAGCGAGCCGCATAAGAACCAGAGCGATCTACCTTTGTCGGGTCCTTGCCGGAGAATGCCCCGCCGCCGTGGCTCCCCACTCCTCCATAAGTATCAACGATAATTTTCCTACCGGTCAGTCCCGTATCAGCCCTTGGTCCACCTAAAACGAATCGACCGGTAGGATTGACCAAAAATCTGGTTCTAACATCTAAAAACTTCCGGGGTATAACTGGTTTAATAACTTTAACAATAATCTCCTTTCTAATCTGGCTAAGTTTTACTTCCGGCGAATGTTGAGCAGAAACTAAAACCGTGTGAACTCTAAAAGGTTTGCCATCTTCGTACTCAACGGTCACCTGACTTTTACCATCGGGGCGAAGCCAGGCAAGACTTTTCTTCTTTCGAACTTCAGCCAGACGCTTTACTAACTTATGAGCTAAAACAATCGGCAGAGGCATCAGCTCCGGGGTTTCTTTACAGGCATAACCATACATAATTCCCTGGTCGCCAGCTCCCAAAAACTCTAAATCTTGACTTTTAGAGCGTGTTACTCCGCGAGCAATATCTTTTGACTGCTCCTGAATAGAAACCTGCACCCCACAGCTTTGCCAACAAAAACCATATTGAGGGTTATCATAGCCAACTTCTCGGATAACATTTCTGACCGTTTCCTGAATTTCTACATAGTGGTCAGTAGTAATCTCCCCGGCAATAGAAACCAACCCATTAGTCACAAAGGTCTCACAAGCTACCCTCGCATAAGGGTCTTTGGCTATAATCTTATCTAAAATAGCATCAGAAATCTGATCGCACAATTTATCAGGGTGACCTTCGGTAACAGATTCAGAAGTTAAAAATTGTCTTTGATTATTTTTAGTCATACTGATGAATATTATACTATTATTTATTATTTTTTAAAATACCACTCAAATACTTCTTTGGCTATTGGAACCGCAGTCTCGGTTCCCTCTCCCCCTCCTTCCACCAGAATCACAAGAACTATTTCTGGATTATCATAAGGAGCAAAGCTGATAAACCAGGCATGGGTCTTGCCTTGAGAGCCGTATTGAGCCGTGCCGGTTTTGCCGGCTATTTCTGGCAAAAGAGCACTCATTGCCCTAGCCGACCCCCACTCTACTGCTGCTCTCATTCCCTTTTGGACTAATTCAATATTTGCCGGAGTAATAAAATTTTGGCGGATTACTTGGGACTCAAAATCCTCGATTATGTTTTTTTGAGAATCCATTACTTTATCAACTAAGCGGGGCCTAAAAAGAGTTCCTCCATTGGCAATAGCAGCAGTGTAGAGAGCAACTTGAAGAGGAGTGGTAAGAATATCCCCCTGACCAATTGATAAATGGTAGGTATCGCCTAAAACCCAAGGTTCTTGTTTTACTTCTTCTTTCCAACGAGAAGTTGGCACAAGTCCTTTAGCTTCACCACCTAAATCAATACCAAGCTTCTCCCCTAAGCCAAATAATCCTAAATACTCTGCTAGTCTTTTGGCACCTAATCCTTCAAAATCTTTATAGCCGCCCCCGATATGATAAAAAAACACATTACAGGACTCGGCAATAGCTTTAATAAGGCCGGTTGGACCATGGGCTTTCCAATCCCTAAAATACTGGATTATATTGGGATTATATTTATGGGGAACTAGAATTTGGCCGTGACAGTCAATCACGGTCGAGGGCTTCAGCACCCCTTCTTCTAAAGCGGCTAAAGCTATCAACGGCTTTATAGCAGACCCTGGGGGATACCCCATTCCCCCTATTGTTCTGTTAAATAGAGGTTTATCTGGATTTTCTATTAACTCTTGATATTCACCAAAAGAGATCCCTTGAGCAAAAAGATTATTATCAAAAGTGGGCAAACTTACTAATGCCAAAATCCCCCCATCTCGAGGATCAATAGCCACTGCCGCAGCGCGAGTAAGTTTTTTTTGAGCCAGATGCTTCGTAAGAACTTCAAAAATCTTTTCCTGTAGAACTTTATCTAAACACAAAACTAAATTTTGGCCGGGCAAGCCTCTCTGGTGAGAAATTATTTTCTTAACGTTCCCTCGGGCATCTATTTCTTGAATTTCAGCGGCATGCACCCCTCTTAAATAGGGCTCATAAGCGAGTTCCAGCCCTCCTTTGCCAATATAGTCCGTAGAAAGATAATCTGGATGAGCTTTTAAATCCTCTTTATTCACTATACCGGTATAACCCAAAATGTGAGAAAAAATTTCTCCTTCCAAGTAAAGTCTTGTAATATTTTTCTGAATTTTTACTCCGGGCAACTTATCTAACTTTGTCTCTATAATAAGAGCAATGTCCCTTGAAATATTTTCTTGAAGTAAAACCGCCTCCGAGGAACCGAAATCAATTTCACGAAAATTCTCAATTAAATCTTCATAAGTATTGTCTGTTAAGCTGGCTAGGCTTAAAATTTCTTCTTTTAGAGCTTCTTTTTGGCGAGATAATTCCCTCGGAATAATCACTAAATCATAACTAGGAATATTATAAACCAATGGTTCTAAATCTTTAGAAAAAATTAAACCCCGAGAAGTTTTTGTATAGATTGTTCTTATTCGATTAAGCTGCGCTTTTTGGGCAAAGTCATTACCTTTTACAATCTGAAGCCAACCGGCTCTGATTAGCAGCAGACACAAACTTGCAAAAATTATTTTGAGGAGGAACCTAAATTCTTTATTTTTTAAAGGGAGCTGTAATTTTGACTCCGGCATTCTCTCTTGTGCATCAAGAAAAATCTCTTCTGGTTCAAGCAAATTTTTCTCAAATAATTTCACCTTGTATTTTTTGAATTCATCTTTTTTCACCCCGTTAGACATTTTTATTTTTATTCCCCCGTTAAACATTGTTCTAAGTGAATGTCTAACGGGGTTCATTTTAAAAATCTAAATTTTCTTAAAACCAGAAATAAAATCGCCGCTAAAATTACATTATAAATTGCCTCGCTAAAAGTTATAACTAGAATTTGTTTGAAATTGAAAGCCCAGGAAAGATTTATGAACAAGTAACCTAATTTTGAAAAAATTGCCGTAAGAAATCCCGAAAGGATGCTTCCTAAGAAAGTAATAAGCATCACTACTAAGCCAATAAATTCAGAGCTCCAAATGTTTCGGCTCAAGAAACTTACTGCCAAAGAGACGATTAAAAAACTCAAAGTAAATACTCCAAAAGGAAAACTAGAGAAAATGTCCAGGATTAGTCCGCCGGCTAAGGGCCAAATGAAAATCTCTTTATAATTTTTAAAGAGACTCTTAAAGATAACGAGTACCAGTATTAAATTAGGGAAAACTCCATAAATTGCCAGCTTAGGCGCAAATGTAGTCTGAAGTATGACAATAAAAAAACAAACTAAGATTACAAAGGCAATACGCATGAATTTTACTATTGCTTTAATATTCTAATATAACAAAGACTGTTTCCAAGTGGTTGAAAACAGCAGCTGGTTTTATCCAGGCTTTTTTGAAAATTTCAGTTTCTTGCTCTATAATTTTATTTACTTTCCCAATAAAAACCCCTGAAGGGAATTCACCGCCCAACCCTGAAGTAACAACAACATCACCAATTTTGACTTCCTCGTTCTGGGGAATCATCTCCATAAGCATTCCTAGGCCGTATTCGCCATTTACTATACCAGTGACTTGAGAGGCTTGAAGCACTCCATTGATAATGCTATTGGGATCGGTGGCTAGTAATACCTTGGAAGTGTTTGAAAAAGCAGTAACAATTTTGCCAACCAAAGCACCTCCCTTATCAACTACCGGCATGCCGACGCTCACGTAATCTTTTAAACCTTTATTTATTAAAAGTAATTGGGCTAAATTTTGCGGCTCCCTCCCAATTACTCGAGCCATAAGCAATTTGCTCCCCTTTACTTGCTCTTGATTCAATTGAGCTCTTAAAACTTCGTTTTCTTTGGTCTTTTCCCGAAGTCCAATAACCTGAAGGAGAAGTTTTTGATTTTCCTCTTTCAAATTTTTATTTTCGCCCCTCAACTTAGGTAAAGTAAATACCGCTCTAAAAAAATTATAGATTTTTTGAGAGCTGATGTTAAAACCAGCTTGAATAGGAGAGGTTGCTCTAGAAAAAAGATTCTGAAAATCCCTAAATCCCAAAAAGTTTAAAAAAATAACGAGCATTACAGCCGCCAAGATTAATAAAATCTTTTTATTTTTAAATAATTGAATCATGATGTTTTTAAGTTTCAGGAATTTTTAAGTTTTTGATATGTGTTTTTTATTTTTGGTTTTTAATTTTTGGTTTTATTTTGGTGGCTCTTCGGTCTGCACCTCTGCTAAAACTTCTCGCAAAGATTCAATGTCTTCTAAAATAATACCCGTGCCCCTGACTACAGTAGTTAGAGAATCTTCAGTAATTTTAACAGGCATTTGAGTAACTTGGGCGACTAATTGATCCAAGCCCCTAAGTAAACTTCCTCCACCGGTAAGATATATTCCTCTTTCCATAATATCAGCCACTAATTCCGGAGGGGTTTCTTCAATAGTTTGCTTAATGCTGTTTGTAATAATTCCCACTGATCTGGCGAGTGCTGCTCTTATTTGCTCGTCATTAACAATTACCTCTTTAGGTAGTCCGGTAATTAGGTCTCTACCTCGCATCGGCGCCTCAAGAGCTTCGTTTAACTTAAAAGCAGAACCAACGGCAATCTTTATGTCTTCAGCGGTTTTTTCACCCAGAAGTAAATTAAACTGGTCTTGGGCATATCTTATAATATCGTCGTTTAATTTGTCGCCGGCAATACGGAGACTTTTGGAAGTAACAATTCCTCCGAGCGAGATAACAGCTACTTCAGTAGTACCCCCTCCAATGTCAACAATCACGTTTCCCTTGGCTTCCTGAACTGGAAGCCGCGCCCCGATAGCAGCAGCCATTGGCTCCTCAACTAGATAAGCACATCTTGCTCCAGCATTAATAGCAGCGTCATGAACTGCCTTTTTTTCTACCTCGGTTACTCCTGAAGGAATGCCGATTACTACTCGTGGTCGAGGAAGCAACGTAAAGCCTTCACGGTGAACTTTATTAATAAAATATTTAAGCATCTGTTCGGTAACTTCAAAATCGGAAACCACCCCTTCAACTAAAGGACGAGTGGCGACAATATAAGCGGGTGTTCTGCCAACCATCTTTTTTGCCTCGTTGCCAATAGCTAAAATCTGACCAGTTTTTTTATTAATCGCTACTACCGAGGGTTCATTAATAACAATCCCCTCTCCTCTAACATAGACCAGAGTATTAGCCGTCCCCAAATCAATCCCAATATCTTTTGAAAATAGACCCAAAAGTTTATTAAACATTGTTATTGCAGGCTAAAGCCTGCTATTCTTAAGAAACCGGAATAGCGAACTTTAGTTCGCGATTTAGTTTATTTAATTTAACCAACTTCATTTTCTTCTCGCCTCTTCTCTTTATCTCCACACTATCTTTTGCCAATGTCTTCTCGCTTACCACCAATCTTACAGGGATGCCGATTAAATCACTGTCGGCAAATTTGACTCCGGGAGATTCGTCGCGGTCGTCATACAGAATCTCTAACCCTTGCCTTGATAATTTATTGTATAACTTTAAAGATTCTCTGTCAACTTTGGAATTGCTGCCTATAGAAAGTAAATGAACCCTATACGGAGCAACTGCCACTGGCCAGATAATTCCTTTTTCATCATGATGGACCTCAACGATTGCCGCCATCGTTCTTTCTAATCCTATTCCATAACAACCCATTTGGACAAAATGTTTCTTGCCAATTTTGTCCTGATATAGAATATTCATTGCTTTACTATATTTAGTTCCTAATTTAAAAGCATGAGCTACTTCAATTGCTTTTTTAATTTCCATCTTTTCTTCGCATTGAGGACATTTTTGCTTTTCCCCCAGCATCTCAACATTAGCAGCGAAATTGCATTTGGGACAAAAAACAACTTTATCTTCCCCTGCCTCTGAAATTACCATAAACTCATAAGATTCTGACCCTCCCATGACGCCTGTCGAAGCCTTAACCGGTATCACCGGAAGATTCATCCTTTTAAAAATTTTTTTATAAATCTTTACCATTTTCTGAAAATTCTGATTTAAGTCTTTTTCGTCTTTGTCAAACGAATAAGCATCTTGCATAAGAAACTCCCTTAAACGTAGAAGTCCCCCTCGAGGTCTTTCTTCGTCTCTCACTTTAGTTTCAAATTGGTTAACAATTACCGGTAGGACATCTTCTGATCTAATGGTATCGGCCGCAATAGCAGCAATTGTTTCTTCATGGGTCATCGCTAAGACCAGTTCTTCTCCTTTTCTATCTTTTATTCTCCATAATTCTTTTCCACTGGTTTTTAATCTTCCTGTTTTCTCCCAAAGTTCGGCCGGCTGCAAAAGAGACATTGATAATTCCTGAATCCCAATTTTATTAAATTCCTCTCTAATTATTTTCTCAATATTCCGTATTACCTTAAAACCCAGAGGCAGTAGTGCATAGACACCAGCAGAAAATTGATGAATAAAGTCAGCTCGCAGAAGCAATCTGTGGCTTGCAAAAACTATTTCTTTAGATATTTCTCTTTTAGTTCTGGCAAAAAGTTGAGATTGCAGCATGGTTTTAAAACAGTTTCTTTACATCTCTAAAGGTAATTAAAATTATCAACCCTATTAGAAACATAAATCCGGCGGTATGAATTGCTCTCTCTACTCTTTGACTGACCGGACTGCCTTTTATTTTCTCAATAACCAAAAACAAAATTCTTCCCCCATCTAATGCTGGAAATGGAAAAGCGTTAATAATAGCCAGGTTTATAGAAATAAGAGCGGTAAGTTGTAAAACATAAATAAATCCGAGTTTTGCTGCTTGAGAAGTAAGCACAGCAATACCGACCGGGCCAGATATTTCAGTAGTTAATTCTCCAGCCAAGATAAGGTCTTTTAAAATTCTCGCAAAAGCAAAAATAAAAGTAAGGGTTAAATTAAAGGTGGTAACAATTCCCAACCAAATAGATTTGTACCAGGGATAACTAACTATTGCCGTCTTAGCTAGAGCTACCCCCATTGCACCTTCGGCTTCCGGCGGAGTTTTTCGAGGAACAAGCGAAACGTTCAAAATTTCACCTCCTCTTTTAATCTCAAGAACAATCTCCTGACCAGCATATTTTTCAGTCAACTCCTGCACCTCTTCCACTTCACTCACAACTTTGAACTTTGAACTTTGAACTTTGAACTTTTTTATCTCATCTCCAATTTTTATTCCGGCTGCTTGAGCCGGGGAATTCGGGGACACACTTAAAATTTGAATCTTTGCCTCACGAGCTTTTCCTTGGTCGCTATCTATAACTGTTGGCAGGCCTAGAGAAAAACCAATGCTCAAGAGTACCGCAGCTAGCATTAGATTCATTGATACTCCGGCAATGAGAATTTTAAAACGCTGAAAAGTTGATTTATTAGCAAAGCTCCGCGGGTTCTTTTTTTCTTCTCCTGACTCTCCAAGAATTCTAACAAATCCCCCTAAAGGAATAAGGTTTAGAGAGTAGATAGTCTCCCCTATTTTTTTGCCAAAAATTCGCGGCGGAAAACCAAAACCAAACTCTTCTACTTTTGCCCCGGCACGTTTAGCCATAATAAAATGACCAAGCTCATGGACAAAAATGAGAAGTCCAAGGATTAATAAAAAAACAATAATAGTTAGTAACATCTTAATAATATAACAATTTACACGGTCATTATCTCCTCTTCTTTCCTCTTCCTCAACTCTTCTAAATTTTGGTTATACTCATCAATTAGTTTCTCGAGTTCTTTTTTGGCGCGGAATTTATCATCCTCTCTTAAACGTCCCTCTTGAGTTTCTTCTTGTATCTCTCTCCAAACCTTTTCTCTGTGATTTCTGATAGCTACTCTCACCTCTTCTGCTTTTTCGTTGAGCTTTTTTACTAAGTTTAGTCTTTCCTCTTCATCAAGAGGAGGGATTATTACCCGGATTGCATCTTCTTCTGGATGAACAGTTAAGTTTGATTGGGAAGAGAGAGCTTTTTCGATTTGAGGCAGAATTTGTTTATCCCAGGGTTGAATTACAATCTGGCGGGGTTCAGGCATACGTATTGCTGCCAGCTGCTTAAGAGGCATCTTTGAATTATAACATTCAACCTCTATATCTTCTACTAAGCCAATATTTGCTCTGCCACTTCTTATTGCCAGAAGCTCCCTTTTAAAATACTCAATACTTTCATCCAGCTCTGGTTTTATTTTATTTACTAACTCCAACATAAATATTATTAGAATTATTTGGGTCAATAGCTATAGTTTTAATCATTCTGGTAGTCCCAATATCTTTTACTTGCCAATTCACCCCGCCGTCCTCGGTTTTATAAATATTACTGCCGCTACCGACATAGATAACCGAAGTATTGAAAGAATCAACAGCAATAGAGGTTACCGGTAAATCCGCAGGGGGAATAATAATATTTACCCCTTCCCACGATGCTCCCCCGCTATAAGTTTTTATTATGCCGTAGTCGGAGCCCGAATAAAGAATATTTGAATCTTTTGGGTCCATTGCCAATGCTCTTACCTTGCCTGCTCCAGAAAAATAATGAAGAGCTTGCTTTTGCTCATGCCAAGTTATTCCTTTATCTTCTGTCTTAAAAATACCGTTTTCTCGGGTGCTAATAAATATTTTCCGGGTATCGTAAGTATCAATAACAATTTTGTTAATTTTTGCTTCAAACCAGCGAAGAACTTTCCAGGTCTCTCCGTAGTCTCGGCTCTGTAAAAAGCCCCCTTGGTCAGTGCCAATATAGAGAGTTTGTGGCTCATAAGGATCAACCTCTACGGTCTCTACCAAATACTTTTCTTGAGAGACCACATAGGTTTCTTTCCATGTTTTTGCCCCATCAACACTTTTAAGAAGGCGGCCTTTAAAATCTTGAAACGAGGCAATATAGAGAATATCGGGGTTTTGAGAATCTAGGGCAATGTCATAAATGTCGGCGCGCCCCCCTAAAACACCTCCTTCATCAACCATTTTCTGCCAAGTTTCGCCCTTGTCCTTACTCTTATAAAGCGCATTACCCTCTGTACCTAAATAAATTACATCGGGGCTTTTTGGATTTATAGCCATGCTTAAAATATTAACTGAAGCAATGGAGTGTTTTTTGTCTATTTTTACAATTTGGCGCCAGGTAGCGCCCCTGTCTTCTGATTTAAAGACTCCGGCATCTCGAAGCTGGCTGCATCTTAGCGATGGCAAAGCCCCAGCCAAAATAACTAAGGAAGAAACAAGAATTAATATTGGGATGATTTTTTTAGACATAATTATTACAAATTTAACATCATTACTTCCAGCGCTAATCTGGGATTTACATTAGTGCTAAAAATAATATCATAAGTTTTCCTAAGTTTTTTGATAGCAGCCAATGCTTTCTCTTTGGAAATCTTGACTTGTGTAGCTTCAGAAGTCTCGTCAAACCCGATATAGCCCTTTATCAATATGTCTCTAAAAAAGGTCGTCCAACAAGAAAGAGCTTCTTTTATTTTAAGTTTATCTTGAGCGAGATTTTCAGCATATTTAAAACGATAATTATTATCGGAGTTCAAAATCGAAATTAAATCTTTTATTAAATTTTCCCGGGCATCGACCTTAACTATGCTCAAGCTGGGAAATTTTAAAATCTGACAGCGTGAACTAATGGTTGGAAGAATGGACTCGGAGGAACTAGTCAGAATAAAAATAGCTTTACCCAAGGGTTCTTCCAAGGTTTTTAAAAATGCATTAGCCGCCGCTCTGCCCAAAAGGTCTGCCCCTTGAATAACCCCAATTTTATATAAACCGCTTAAGGCAGAAAGCGTAAAATCTCGACAGAGCTTCTTTATTTGAGCAATACTGATTTCTTCTTTCCCGCTCTCGGGACTTATTAAATGAACATCGGGATGATTTCCTTTTTCAATTGCCAAGCAAGATTGACAATGGCCGCAAAAATCCTCATCTCTTCCATCCTCACACTCGAGTGCCTTAGCAAAAGCTAAAGCGATGGTCAATTTCCCCACCCCCTCGGGACCAATAAACAAATAAGCATGCGAAAGACGCTTCTTTTTAATACTTTTTTGCAAAAAATTTACCTGCTTCTCGTGACCTATAATGCCCCAGTTCATGTTTTTATTTTATCACCTTTAGTTTCCTTTGACAAGAATTAGTATCAGGTTTTTAGTTTTTGGAGTAGCGACCTTTAGGTCGCGATTATAGTTTCCGACCGAGCACATATTAAAAGTCCCCGACAAGAAATTCATCGAGGGCTTTTAAAAATCAGTGAACCCCGTTAGAAATTTACCGTTATATATTATTTAAGAGTAAATTCTACTCTCTTCTGTTATTAATCAGAGAATTTCTAACGGGGTGAAAATCAGCTATAAATCAGTGAGAATCAGTTTTCCTCTTTTTCAAAAGGAAATAGACAACTATTCCGATTGTTACAAGAGCAATAATCGGAACCACAATCCAAAGAATTATTACCGCAACAATTCCTTTTCCAACCGCCTTCATCACTTTCTCTGCTGCTTCTTCTGCTTCCTTCCCTGTCACCGTTGGCTCTTCTCCTCCAACCGGCACTTCGCCTTCTGCCGTTGGCTGGATTGTAACACTCAAAGTATAGTTAACAGGGTTTTCGCTGCAATACTTATCACAGGAAACTTCAGCAAAGATGTCTCCACTCCTTGTTATTGCTACAGAATTTGTAATGATTGCGCCCGGATTTGGTGCATATTCTTCTTTTAATTTTCCCCTATTGCCGTCATACACAATTACTTTCATCCTTGCTTCAGCCGGTGGAGTAACTTTAACAGTAAGCGTCTCTCCCTTTTTAATTCCTACCTTGAAAAGGTCTTTAGTGTCTGTACCCAATTTTCCGGAAAGATAAGCTTTATATTCTTTCGGAGCAACACTCATTGCTTTTTCAAATACATCTCCGGCATCCACCTCGCCTCCAGCATCAAACTTATCTTCTATTGAGATATCATATTTTGTGCCCTCTGCAGTAAAATTAACCTCACCGCCGCCGATGCTTATGTAATACCCGTATGAATTCTGACTTGAATTCGCCAGCCACTTGTACGTACCAGTCTTTCCCGCGCCAGAAATATTGTCCAGCGGGTTATCATAACCCGGAACAAGCATTGCTCTGTCTTCACCATACAATACGGCGTTGCTTATTAAGTCTACCCCTGTTGGTAGATTTGTAGCTTTTACCACAAGCATCTGGCCGGCTTTTACAATGGGCAGCTTAAAATACTCAGATGTCTTGCGGGATATGTCGTGGTCGGTTACGTAGCTTCCGAGCTTTAGCTCAACTGCTGTCTCAAAATCATCTCCTCCTTTTGGCAGTGCCTCTTGAGCACTAGCAATACCCACCAGCCCAATTAAAAGCACTCCTAAAAAGACAGCTATTGCTATATTTTTTGTCATAATGTTAATGTTATAATTTGTATTATTTTTCTTCACTCGGAGTAGCGACCTTCAGGTCGCGATCCGTATTTTATTTGTCGACCTTTGCGTTACTTAAAAACTTGGTATTTGCATTATTTGAACGCCGGCTGGCAGTTCAAACATGCTGTCAGGAATACCACCAAGTTCTATATTCTTTAACTCCAGCACAGTTGTGCCTTTGTCTGTAGTTGTTTCTGTCTTGATAGGAAATCCATACTTTTTCCAGAGCCACATTTTTACCGATTCTGTCTCGGTGGTGTATTCAATGACCAAACAACTTTTTCCATCCAGAACTTCGGTGCCAAGGGTCACTGGATTATATTTTATAATGGACTCTGATTGTTCGGTCGGAGATTCTCCTGCCGTTTCTTTAGCTTTAGCCAAACCTATTTTCATAGCCGTGTTTTCTGCCGGAAAATAGATATAGGCTAACTGCATATCTGTATCCACCAAATAAACCATACTCTTCCCTTCAATAGTCCCTTCCATTCTCATTTTCTTTCCTTTTAGCCACATTTTCTGTGTTAGTGTTTCCTCTCCAGGAGAACTTATTACCATATCATACTTAAAGGAAGTCACGCCTTTTGCTTTGGCCAAAATATCAGTTAATGATTCAACCTCCTCTTCTTCTTCTTCACCTGACGGAACCGCTCTCTCTTCGGCTTCTTTTTTGCAGCCCAATGACCCAGAGGATACAAGTCCAACAAGCAATAGCAAAACCGTAATGGTTATTATTTTCTTTGTCATAATGTTAATCCCTATTAAAATTATTATTTTTCCCTGTCCTCCGTAGTTTTCTTGTCCGCCGAAGCCTTGGCGAAGGCGGAAACGAAGGAGGATGTCCTCCGTAAGGAGGGTCGACCTTTGTGAAAACTTGCTTAAAATTTAAATTTTTCGCCAAACTTCCCAATAACCGGCAGTGGTTTTTGTTCTCCCCGAGCAGCATTCATAATCCCGATAATTACAAGAATAAGTAGGAAAAGACTAAACAGCCAAGACAACATCCAGCCCAAAATAGGAATAAAAAGTAGAATACTGTTTACTATCCATACCACTATCGCGGCAATAAAGAGGGCTAGCCCCTGCTTTACATGATACTTAACAAAAGGGTCATTTTTTGCCTCGGTGAGCAGTGGAATAAAGAAAAGGATGTAAGCAACAACAGCCATTCCTACGTTTTTTCCTTTTGCGGACGGGGCTTGAGGTTGAGTTTCTTTTTGAGTTATTTCTTCCATAAATTTAAAATAATCTAATATTAATTATTAATCCACCAAAATTAGACAGATGAATCGACCTTTATTTTATTATACCATCTTTAAAAGTTTAATGCTATTTACCATGAAAAAGTGGCTACTTGCCAGCTTTTATCGCTTAATATTCAAAAATTCTTTTCATTTTTCTATCCATATCATTCCGTAGGCTCCCGGAAATCCAATCGCTCCTTCTTTTTCTTTTAGGATTTTTTCCTGTCTTGATATTCCCCATTCTTTCAAAAACTGATTTATTGAAAGTTCTGTATGTTCTTCATAATGTCCCTTTTCATACCCAACATCTTTCTCATATACACCATCGTAGCCGGGATCATTTATATAAATATAATCTTCATCATAACCGGTAACAACAACGAAATGATTTCCGTAATGAACATCTGCTATTACTAAAACGTCTGAAGAAACTAATCTTTTCAGGTAATTTAAGGCGTCAGTTTGATTCTCCAGAAGAATAGTCTGTTCCTCGGGTTTTATTAAAATTTGATGATTATAAAAGTCGGCAAATTTTTTAATATAATCTTTTGAATAAGCAATTCTAACCTTGTCAAGAATTCCAAAATCATGAAATCCTATAAACATATCAGGGAATCCGCCATAACCATCTTTAAGTACGTTCCTGAATTCCTGAACTTCCTTCTCTGTAAAACCATAATCTAACATCAACATCATTGCGCTTGCCCCCCAACAAAAACCATCCTCTCTATAATAGGGAGGATTTTTTATATGATAAGAGGAAGGGACCGCTGGTTGCTCTTTTCCGGCTTCTTCCTTAGGTTCCCTGGTGGCTGAAATCGATTGATAAATCCAATAACCTAAGCCTCCGGCAATAATTATTAAAATTAAAATAATAATTACCTTTCGACTAACCCTCCATAAGGCAGAATTTTTAATTTTAAATTTTAAATTTGAATTTTGCACTTTGAACTTTGAACTATTTATACAGCACATCCGCCCCCCTCTCATACCATTCCCATTCACTTTCATTGACCTCATATATCATCCCCCAATTCCTACCAGAATCTTCAAATTCTTCTGCCGTCATATTAAGCCAATGCTTTGTTCCATCACCATTTACTTCAAAAACCTTAAAGTCCCCTGCTTTGCGAATAAGCCAGGCATTCTCATAAGAAGATACATTTTCTCGCGAAGCCCCGATAATATCTTCCCATTTAAAATGTCCATACATATTAAAAAGCTCTGCTGTTTGAATCCAACGCTTAAAGCCGCTCTTTGTAATATAAACCTCGGCAGTATTGCTGGTTCTAATTAAACTTCCCTCCGGCCATAAATTGCCATCAATAACAGGACTATTAACAATCTCCGACCTAGCCGTAAAAGAAAAACCAGTAAAGGAATCAGAGGCAGTAAAATTACTTCGCTTAAAACCATTAAAGGGAATGAAAATAATCTGGGCAGTTTTCCAGCCAAAATAAGGCACATAAAATTTCCCTTTGCCGTCTTTGATATAAAAACTCCTTACTTCATTATTGCCCTCAAAGTCAGAAATAATAACACTGGCTCCAAAATCTGACAGAAGCGCGCCATTAAACTCTATTGACAAAACATCTCCCCTCTGCGGGCCAATCCGACCGGTTGGAATAAACTTATACCAATGTCCAGCCCAATCTTTAATCCTAAAAGAACTGCCCGTTTCAGTTGAAGGATAAACGCCATAAGTCACCTGACTAAATAGATGAAACTTATCATAAGTAATCTTCCCACAGCAGTCGGGGTTATAGGAATACTTTCCGCTTAATCCGCTAGAATCCGCTTCATCCGCCACATTTAAGTAATTCGCCACCGTCCAGTCAGCAAAAAGTTCCTCAAACTCTAAATTATAATCCAACTCTGTCAGGGCTTGCTCAATACTAGCAATCCCAGTCAAGTCATTAGTCATTATATTCGTAATCAACTCTTCGCCAAACCTCCCCATTAAATAATGCATAAATAAACTGACCGAAGCGTAATCAGCCGGGCTCTCCTTCCACTCACCCAACGGGTCATAAGGACTTTGAATAAAATCTCTGATTCTTTGAGATAAGTAACTATCCGAGTAGGGGTCACTATATCCGCAGAGAGTCGGCGCGTATTCACTTAACGCCTCATTTAGCCACCTTTCTTCAGTCACTCCCTGAAGTCGAGTTTTTTGGTTATAGTTTATCAAATGCTGAAACTCATGAGCCAAATATGCCGGCGCCAAACTTGAATTAATATCCGCCGCATTAATATAAACCATCTCCCCCTGTCCGCTTAATCCGCCAGAATCCGCTTCATCCGCCACATAGTAACCTCTAAACCCTGCCTCCATCGGCGTAGCAAGAATTGTAATTCTCTCAACACCGGGCGACCCATAAACCGGGATCATCTTCGGATAAATAGTCCCGTTAAACTCCGAAGATAAATCTTGAAGGGCAGAATTAAATAAATCTAACTCATCACCCGATAAATCATTTAGATAATCTTCTTCCACATAAAAATAGGCCTTAGGACTAACTAATTTCAAAACCGCACTAATCTCTTGCCTTCCTTCAATATCATAATATGGGTCAATATAAAAACTCTCAATAGTAGCCTTTACTACCTGAGGTAGGGCGATTAAAAGAGTTAGTAGGATTATGAGAAGGATTAATTTCTTCATTGCTTATAGTATAACATAAAATAAAAAGAAATTAAAAGAAGGCCTTCTCTCGCGAAAGGGCCCTCTCTTATATAACCGTAAAATCAAAGTTTCCTTAGCTTATTGAACTCGTCTACATCTTTAAATCCAGCTTCTTTTAGTATTGTTCTTAGTGTTCCTTTAGACATTCTAGATGTAGTTTAGTCGCTTCTTTAATATTTTTCGTTGCTTCCTCAATAGTTTTACCATAAGAAACACACCCAGGTAAAGCTGGAACAGTAGCTGTATAACCAACTTCAGCTGGTTCAAAATTAACTTGGTAAGAAAAGATTTCCTTTTTCATAATATTATTTTTTAGTTTTAGTCTCTTTTATCTTTAGATATCTTTTGATATACTGCTGGAGACGGTCCGAACATTTGCCGCATAAATCAACAGAAAGCCATTCCCCCCTTCCCCTAAGACTTAGTGATATCCATTTCGATTTTTCATTTAAGGAAGGGTATTTTTCTTTTTTAGTTTTTTTACAGATGTCGCATTTGGTGATGTCCATACTCCTATTATATATCTTAGCTTAAATTTATTTTAATAAATCTAATAAATCTTTCTCCTTAAAGTCCAAATTCTTCCTTGGATTTTTCAGTTTGTTTTATAATATAACGGGCAACAAAAACTGTTACCTCCCGATGATGTGGCACCCACGTAGTTAAAACCTTACCGCCTTTAGTAGTTTTCTTAAAGGTGATATGTTTTCCTGATCTTACCTTTCTAAAACCGTTATTTTTAAGAATTTGTATTACTTTGTTTTGAAACAAGGGTTTAAATTTCCCCATACAAAAGCTTTTTCGATAATGGTATCGGAATATAAGTTAAGGATGAAAAACTCTCTTTTTTCAATTGGTCCTTGGGGGTATCAGGATCTTTAATATACTCTTTGATTAAATCTTTCATATTCTTTTTTACTTCGTTCTCTGTTCTACCCTGAGTGGCAATATTTAAAATCGGACATTCAGCTACAAACCACTTGCCTTCTTTGGTAATAAAAGTTGGGAATAGAAATTGGATTGATTTTTTCTTCATAATAGTATCATTTATTAATTACATTTTCATTATACCCTTGCTTAAATTTCTGTCAATACCTTAGAATACACGAAACCACGCGAATAAGAAAGCGAATATAAAGATTTGGTGTCTGACACCAAATCTCGTTTTACGCTATTCAATTGCCAAATCACCTAAAATCTTGCGAGCATTGTGTACTTTTAACGCCTCGTAAACAAATTCTTTATAAGCGGCCAAATCCGAAAATTTTTCCTTTAAGACATCTCTATCAATAATGCCTAATTTATGCTTTCCGAAACTCTCACCTAAACTACAAAATGAATAATTCATAGCAAATTCAAATGCTTTATCAAATTCTTCCAATGCTTTCTTAGTGCCACCA
>Ga0315547_1000598_pt1 | contig 34407 bp, 47 predicted proteins | sample SalMarSW160240MG_2_FD_202542 | JGI IMG/M metagenome (GOLD analysis project Ga0315547, IMG submission 202542) | Salt marsh sediment microbial communities from the Plum Island Ecosystem LTER, Massachusetts, United States - Salt Marsh Sediment SW1601-240 ...
CCTGTATGGGCAAGTTCGAGAGAAACCTCTCAGAGATAACTATAGACAACGGGCTGGTGACCTGGATGGATAGCAACGTACTCTATACACTTCGGAAGTAAATGAGGAGTAGGCAAACATGAAGGCAGTCGTTGTATTTCGGACGATGACTTCGAGAATGAGGGCTTCGCCTGGATGGAAGAAAAGGGCCTTCTTATCCGTGGAATAACCCCGCGCCAGTTCTTCAAAAACTGGCGGGCTTCTGACGAAATACTGTACGTCGTCCGCTTCCGGCTGGTTGCGGTCGAAGGGACGGTAAAATGACTCAGGAACGAATCCGGCATACGAAAAAAAAAGACGAAAAGAAGTTCATTTGCCCCTTCCCCGATTGTGGGAAGACCTTCTGGAAGGAACCAGGAAAACCCGACGCATGCCCAGCTCATCGGCAACTTATCGCCGACGTCGTTCACATATTGAATCATCTAAAACCGAAATCCGAAGGGGCCGTGGAAGGGCCTTCATTATTGATTCCGCGGCCAGGAATGGAAGGGAAGGCGATTCAAGAAGCCTTAGATCAAAGGGGGAAGATAAAATGATAACGCGACTTGATACCTTCGGACGTCCCATATATGAAGCCGGCGATATTATCGCCGTTGCCAATTATAACTTCCTGGGACGGGCAAATCAGTTCTTATTCATGCCAAGAACCTTCTTTTACCATTACGGTCTTATCGACAAGTATATCGAAAGCGAAGATGATTACTCGATAATCGAATCCGTCAACAAGGGCCCGACAATGGGCCGGTTGTCATGGTACACGAAAAAGGATTATCGAATTTATCGAGTAAACCAGGACGCAAAGGTCTTCAAATCTATAATCGAAGATTGGAACCATACTTTCACTAACCCGATCGGTGAAATCGCCGTCGACAAGGCGTCGAAGTTTGGCCGGCATGGGTACGACTTCTTACTTTTCGTCAAGTTATTCCTGGGTATCCTGGTTCACCAGGGGGGCCGATTGATTCGCTTCCAGAAGCCCGAACGAATGACACCGGACGAAATCCCTTACGGGCGCGACAAGGCCCTTTGCTGTACTGAACTGGTTTTCGAAGCCTGGAATACCGTCGGTATCCGGCTTCGGGCTTCGGGCCATGCCCCGTTACCCGCGGAATTCGAACTGGCGATAATGCGAAACGAACTGATTGGAATTGATTCGCATTGGGGCAAGAAGGGCAAGCCCTGGCGACCACATAGACTATATACTTTGTCACGTCCCCAGGTTGCTTCGCTGGAAACCCCGCCGCGGCCGTATATGGACCGCGCACGAAGCGACGTAACGCTTCACGAACCGACGACGGGGGAAGTCGAAGAACTGGCGGCTTTCGGGACGACCGCGCCTTCTGAAGCCGACGATATGCCGACGTTCGCGAAGGCCACGGCTGAATTAGAAAAAGAACGACCTGGTCGCGACATTATCGCCCGCCAGGGGGGACAAAAGCGGAATCGTGTTCACCTATACGAGCAACCGTTCGGCTATCCGGTACGGCTTTGCGATTGGGTTGCTGAAGGTGAAATTGAAAAGATGTTCACCTGTGCGACGCGTGAAGAAACGAAAGCGACCATAGCGACGTTAATTGAAGCGGGCGAAGTATCAGTTTGTAAGCATTGCCAGGCAATCGTTGAAGGGAAGCGACAACCGCCGATATACGATTCCCAGGTTCCCAAAGGCGGCGGGGGCGGCGGTGTAGCATGACAAAGGATAAGACGGCTTTCAAAACAGAAGGCAACAAGCCCTTCGCGCTTCTTCAGGTTCCGGAATATCTCATGGCCGACATAGTCGAAAACCCGCATATCGTCGACGAAATCAAGCGGTTAATCGGTATTGACGTCCTGATTGTTCGCCAGGATATTAAACTGACGACCGGTAAAATGGCCCTGGAAGAAGCACAGCGGTTACACGACGAAATAGGCCGGTTCCTGGCTGAAGTTGGGGGAAGCGAAGATGCCGAATCAGAAGAAAAAGAAGACTGACAAAAGCCCCGCTTGGAATAGATTACGCGCAGAAGAACGGTCGCAAGCCTTCTTCCTGATATACGAACAAATGGGGACGACACGCACCCTGAAGCGATTATGGGGCCTTGTCCGTGGTATAGGGGTAGATATATCACTGAAGACGCTTGAACGCTATTCCGCTGAATATGGCTGGCAATCGAAGATACTGGAACGGTCGGCCCGCCTGGAAAGTGCCGAATTCGTGGAAATCAAGGACGCGGTCGACCGTATGAACGAAGAACATGCGAAGACTTTCCAGGATATAGGGGCGCTGGTCAAAGCCGGCGTTCGTGCATACCAGGACGAAATAATGAAGAAGGTCGAAATCGGGCTTCCGCCGACACTTGATATTGATTTAGTCACACTTGGTAAGCTGGCACAAACTTATCAATATGGCGAACGGCTGGCGCGGGGGTTGGCGACGTCGAAGGCCCAGGTAATTATCGAAGTGCTTCCGCCCCTGGTCAAAGACATATACGCCGTCTTCCTGGCTGTCAACGTGATTACGAACGACCCGCCCGAGCTGGTACAACGGCGCGAAGCCGAATTCATATCCCGCGGCGACCAGATTCTTATTCAATACTACGGTCAAACTACTCCGGAACTGCCGGAAGGGGGCGGTTAATGGAAATCATCGTCTTATCAATCTTCCCGGGTATCGACTTACTAGGCTGTGGATTCGAAGCCGAAGGGTACTGTGTGGTCAGGGGGCCCGACCTACTTTGGGGCGGTGACATTCGTCGGTTCCACGTTCCCGCCGGTCGATTCAATGGAATAATCGCCGGCTTTTCTTCTGGCAGAAGGCGGCCCTGACGAAATTACTGGACGTAATGGGAATGAAACCGCGGGCGGATAAATGTTAATATGGCTATTAAGAAAACTTTGGGGGTGTATCGTGGAACTATTTAGTTTCCTGGTAGATTGGACGATTGTCGTCGGTGAAAAGACCGTCAAACTATATGTCGACGAAGAATGTACGACGCCGATGGTCGGGGCCGTCCATTTCGGCCAGATTCCACAGGGCGAAACCCGGGACTTCGAATTCTTCGTCAGGAATGAAGGCTTGATTCCGACCAATGTGGTCTTAACCTATACGCAACCGCCGGCTTACATGGCCGTAACTATGAACCCTGAAGCCCTGGTAAGCCTTCAGCCGAACGAAGTACGGCCCGTGACATTGACCCTGGTTGCCACAGCCGACGCACCGGTAGACGCTCAGGATAGCATTACAGTTACCGGTGACGATGGTACATAATAGGTTACTTTGGTAAACCGCGGTAAACCAAAGTTGCCCGAAGTGACCCTGGACGAATGGCTTCAGATATGGGTCGCGCAGAAGATCGCCGATCGCGCTGGCATGAAGTTGTCCGTGACACGCGCCGGCGCTGGTCTTATAATCGGAATGGGAAGAACGAATGTCGAAAAGGTACAAAGTTAACCTTCTTGACGAATTGAAGCCCCATGTCGATATTCCGTTCAGCGATAAGTACGTCATAACGAAGTCGATTATCGCGCGGAATCTTCGAGAACACAGGGGCAAAGCCGTCGTCGCTTGGTCGGGGGGCAAGGATAGCACACTGGTATTATACCTGGTTCGCCAGCTCGAGCCCGATGTATCCGTGGTTTTCAACAACACCGGTGTCGAATATCCGGAAACCGTCGCCTATATTCGCGAATTGGCGGATGCCTGGAAACTGAACTTCTTTGAAACGCACCCGGATACTACCTTCTGGAAGGTCGGCGAAAAGTTCGGTTATCCAGGCGGAACCAAACACGGGCAGAAGAAGATTCGGCGCGGTACGGCTTCCCCGCATTGTTGCTATTACCTGAAGGAAAAGCCGATGTTCGACATAATCCGCGAAAAGGGCTTTACGTGTTCATTCGACGGAGTAACCGCGGTCGAAAGTTGGGTCCGTATGTTCGTCGCCCGCGATAAGGGCACTTGTTACACGAACAAACATTGGGATATTAAGAAGGTCAAGCCGATATTGTACTGGACTGAAGACGAAGTATTCCAGTTCTTCCACGACGAACGAATCCTTCTGAACCCGCTATACGAAAGGGGTATGACCAGGGTTGGTTGTATGCCCTGCACTTCGTATAAGACCTGGGAAGAAGATTTGCGACGTGAGAATCCGAAATTGTATTCTATTGTCAAGTTCCGGAAGGACGGGTATTATCAGCTTACCCGTCAGGCAATCGAAACCCTTCATTCTTCCGGGTTGAAAGTCGCTTTGTTGACAAAGGCGGGCCCGCTGGCGGCCAGGGACTTCGACCTTCTGGAACGCGTCAAATTAACGCAACTTCGATTCGCCTTCGACGAACCTGGAATGGCGACTATCTTCACTGAAAAGATTCGACTGGTTCAAGAAACCGGATTGTGCAAACAGCCTTTTATTTATGTTTTGGTTGGCTTCAATACGACGTTTGACGAAGACCTGGAACGGTTGAATCTAATACGACGACTTGGTTGTCGTGCTTATGTAATGCGTTACGATACCGTTCGACTTGAACGACGTTATAATGAATTAGCGCGTTGGGCGAATATGTTTTGGTCATTTGCTAAGTACGACTTCCAAGAATTCGTAAGAGTAGTTAGACAATGACGATAAAAACACCGTTTTTGTTGAAGGATGCCGCGACCGTGGTCGGCAGACGGAAGCGCGAAGACCTGGCGAACTGGACGAAGACGCCGTCGTCCCTAGCCGAGCATATATCCCGCGGTTCTTACACACGACCGAAGCATATCGAGTACCTTTCGAATCGCATTTCGGAGATAGGCGAAAGGCAATGCTTCTTCGTATTCAATCTTCCGCCCCAACACGGGAAAAGCGAACTGGTTTCACACTGGACACCGGTATGGTTCCTTCGGAAGTTCCCCTGGAAGAAGGTCGGCCTGGCTTCTTACGAAATGGGATATGCTTCCGAATGGGGCGGTAAAGCGAAGGAAACGATAAACGACAATTACGACGAACTTCGTCTTCAACTTCGCCAGGACACGAAAGCGAAGGGCCGGTGGAACCTTCGCGGTTACGGCGGTGGCATGTTCGTCGCGGGAATCGGCGGGCCCTTCACCGGTCGGGGTTTTGACCTGGTCATTATCGATGACCCAATCAAGAACGATGCCGAAGCCCTTTCCGATGTTTACCGCCGGCGGAACTGGAACTGGTATCGAACGGTTGCGCGGACCCGGCTTGCCCCTGGCGGTTCGATTATCGTCATTATGACCCGCTGGCATGAACAAGATATGGCCGGCGCATTGTTGGGGAATCCGCCCGAAGAAGAACAAGAAGGTGTCCTGGACGAAGACGTGCAACCCGATTCCTGGGAATGTATCAATCTTCCCGCGCTGGCGGAAGAAAACGACATCCTGGGACGGCGTCCAGGCGAAGCCCTTTGGCCCGAACGGTACAATGAAATCGCCCTTCGTCAAGTTCGAATATCGTCCGGCCCGTTTTGGTGGTCGGCGCAGTACCGCGGAAAACCACAACCGGAAGGCGGGGGAATCATAAAATTACCCTGGTTCCGTTCATACAAAGACGAAGATTTACCGCCCATGTTTTCGCGTAAAATCCAGGTGTGGGATACAGCTCACAAGGAACTTCAACGACACGACCGGTCGGCGTGTCTGACGATAGGATACCAGCGAAAACCGCCCAGATACTATTTGCTTGACTTGTACGTTGCCAGGCTGACGTTCCCCGACCTGATTCGCGCGTCGACGTCGCAGTACGATAAATGGCAACCGGAACGGGTATTGATTGAAGATAAGTCTTCCGGAATATCTCTTATTCAGCAATTGCGACGCGATACCACGGTTCCGATTCGAGCGATTAAAGCGATTGACGATAAGGTCACGCGGGCCCATACCGTGACCGGTATTATCGAAGCCGGCCAGGTGCTTCTTCCGGAACGGGCCCCGTGGTTGGCCGACTTCCTGAAGGAAATCGGGGACTTCCCGACCGGCGCGCATGACGATATTGTGGACGTCCTTGTCCACGGGCTTCGTTTTCTACGGCCCAGGTTGGGCGGCGTGGAAGCCGGCGTAATGGGTGAAGAAAAGACGTCGCACTGGCGCGAGTAAATTGAAATTACACTATATTGAACTTTTTCGTAAAATATAATTGACTGAATTAGCTGGAAATCCGTAACTATATTTGAATTTATAAAAAACAAATTGTTTTCTGAAGGTGCGCAAAACGACTTTTTAAGTGGTTCGCAATGGTACGGGTTATTGTGAACCCGCGGTCACTAGAAAACGAACCGTGACATAAAAACATATTGACATTAAAACATAAAAACATATTGACGTTAAAATGTTTATAGTGCCGCCGAAGATTGTTGATGATTGGTTCCGCGATATAGGAATCGACGTTGAATCCTGTTATCGGGTCCGGATAGACCACGATAATTTCAAGGCCCGCGTATGGTTGTATGTCCGGGAAGACGGTCTTATCAAGTTCGATCGTGAAATGAATTGCCTTGTGACCTGGCCGCCGTACGACGTTGACCTGGACGCTATTCCACGATTTGTCGACCGCGAGATATACGGCGATATTCCCGAAGGCTTCTTGAATCGCCTTCCCTTCCATTCCTGGCCATAGTATCAACTTGACACAATCGGGAAAACGGTCTTAATATATCAGCAACCAGGGGGCCCAGGTAGCCAGGGGGAAATAAAAAAACACCCTTTGGACGGGGGACTTGACAAAACGCAGTAAGGACAATCCGCCAAGTAGTTTCATATTCAAGCCGAAGTCGAAATGCTGGCACATTTCGGAAAACGTACTTCACCCTTGCGCCGTCATCCTGGGCCCTATTGAATAAGGGGGTTTGACCATGACGAACGATAGGCCGAATAACCCGTCAAATACTCAACGAAGACGTACCAAAGACCGCCTATCTGGGCGGTCTTTTCGCAGATTCCAGGGCAACGGTCAAAACGACGGAAAGTTTACGGTGATAGGTGTCACCGGATTAAAACATATGGGCGGACGCATTCGGGAAGAATACCTGAATGCAATGAAGAACTGGTCGACCGAAATCAAGTTGTATCTGGAAATGAGGGACGACCCGATAATCGGCGCACAGCTCGACGCGATTAAACTTCCGCTTCAGGCCGCCGGATTCGACGTTGAACCGTCCCCTGGCGGGGCCCCGAATGACGAAGCCGCCGCCGAATGGCTTTGGGATTGCCTGAATAAAATGGACGGCCAAACCTGGAATTCTCATGTCGAAGACGCCCTGGAATTACTGGACTTCGGGTTTTCGCTTGGTGAAATCGTCCTGGAAAAGCGCGTCGACGGTCGGCTTTGGTTGAAGAATATCGACCCGCGGGGCCAGGAAAGCCTTGTGAATTGGGATTACGACCCGAACGAAACCGACAAACTGGTCGCCTTCGTTCAACAAGACCCGAACGGCCAAGGAACCTTCGAGATACCGATTGATAAGTGCGTACATTTCAAATTCCGCGGTCGGAAGGGAAACCCACAGGGCCATTCTGTACTTCGGGCCCTGTACCGGCCCTATAAGTTCGTTCGTAACCTGGAAGACCTGGAAGGAATCGGTATCGAACGTGACGTCGGCGGAATGCCGATCGCTAAACTGAAGGAAGGCGGTTACGAATCGAACGACATTACCGAATTAAAAAAGGTGCTGAAGGGCCTTCGCAAAGACGAAGAAGTTTACCTTATCGAGCCCGAAGGTATCGACATTCGCGCTTATTCCGGCGGATCGAAGATATACGACGTCAACCAGGTTATTGACCGCTGGCACAAAGTAATGCTCATGCGGTTCTTTTCACAGTTTCTTATCCTGGGAATGGGAAACGTCGGGACACAGGCCCTTGTCAAAGGGTCCCATGACTTCTTCGCGCTGGCCCTGGAAGCCGTCCAGCGATATCTTCTGGAAACCTGGAATCTTCAACTTGTACCGTACCTTTTCCAATTCAACGCCTGGACTGGAATATCCGGATACCCGTCGATTGTTTGGGAAAAGCCGGGCAAGGTAGACCTGGGTGCTATGATTAACTTCCTGAATACCGCGATCGGCGCGAAGGTCATTACCCCGACCGATGTTGACGAAGACCATTTGCGGTCAATCGCCGATTTACCCGATCTTCCGGAAGACGAACGCGGGATGCCCCGCGACGTCGAATCGCCGCCCCTGGGCGGTCTTTTCGACCTTCCGGATAAGTTCGACAAATTGGACAAAACTATGAACAATATCGAAAGGGAACTGGAACTGGCGGGTAAGCAATGAAATGTCCGCGTGACCATTGCGGGGGCGATCTATCGTTCGACCGTGAAGACGAAAAGTGGAAATGCTCATTATGTGAACGCAGTTGGACACCGGAAGAGCTGAAGGAATTGACCAAAGATAAACAGTCGAAGACACCCAGGCGGAAAAAGGCGCAACGTGAACCGGTCGGCTTTTATTATTTTACCGACGTCGATCTGGACATTCTGAACGACGAAGAATTCTGGCCCTTCTGGACGGCGCTTGGACGTGTTCTTCGAGCCCGAATAAAACGTGAAAGGAAGGCCGAATAATGGCAACAACGGTACGTCGTCGCGGCGCGCATGGCCGACGTCCAGCGGGTCAGAAGCAACGTATCGGTTCGGGTGATTGGGAAAAGTCGACGAACCGACAGCAACGTAAAATCGTCCGGACATATGACGAATGGGTCGCCGCCCTGAAGCGTGAATTGAACCGCCTGGCAAAGCGGGGGGCCAGTCTTCCGGAACTTCACGCGCACATAGATTCACAGATTCCCGTCCTGGAAGAATGCCTGGTCGAAGTAATGACAAAGGGCGTCGAATCGGCTGTAAAACAGACTGCCGGCCAGCGGGCCGAACTTCCCCAAATCCGCGCGAAGGCGCAACGTATGATTGAAGAAAACGTGACCCTGGTACGCCGGAATCTGATTCCCCATATTCACGAAAAAATATCCCTGACACTGGCCGCCGCCGTTCCCGGGCTTATCCTGGGCGGGTTGGCCCTTGAACAACAAAAGGCGGTTGCAATGGCGATTCGAAATGCTTCAGCAGCGACCAGGTCAGCGCCGGCGCAATTCGCCGGCGGGTATTGGGTTGCCATATTCGAAACACAGAAGTCGCTTGGTGAAGTCCGCGAAGACGAACGGGCTTCCCAGGGCCTAGAGCCGGAACCGGTACGCTGGAACCTGGACCCGAGGGCTGAACATTGCAAACCTTCGCCTGGATTCTTCGGGTGCCCGCAAATGGCAAAGGATTATAAGTCATGGCGCGACCTTCCGACGGTTCCAGGCGGACAGGTAACTTGCCGCGGGAACTGTCGGTGTTATCTGACCGTATTCCGTGACGGCCAATGGCAAAGGGGCGTATATGATGACTGACGACGAACAAGGGGGTAATAAAATGCCGGAACCAAATCAACTTCGTATCAAGTGTAAAGGCGGGAAATTGACCGAAGTCCTGGTAACGAACGAAGACGGCAAAGTTAAGAATGTGACTTCCGCTTTGCGTAGCTGTACGGGTATTACTACACCACACGAATGTTCAAATGAATTTATAGCACAAAAAAACGGGACTTCAACCACGATTCGTTATGTAGCATTATTGAAGCAATTGGATTATACTCTGGAACCCGAAACCGCGAAGCAAATTTACGCCCTGGGAGACTAGCCATTGATTGACGGTAATACCGTATATTGTGATTGTTGCGGTACCGAAAAAATGGCCCAGGTTGTCGGTGATAATCTGGTAATTAAAGACCGGCGACACGGGCAAAGGCACGTCGTTGTTATTAGAATTAGTGACCTTCTTGACATATTAAAAAAGAAGTCCGATAATGTCCCCAAAGACCAGGCCGTCGAAATAACGGCAGATTAACAACTGAATACAGGCGGCGCGATCGCCCGAAAGTTGGCCCGACCGACCCCGCTGGACGGTTATCCGTCTCTCGGGGTCGTTTTTTATTATCGGCTTGGTCGGGGGCTGAAGGAAATGGAGTGCCCGAATTGCAACAATCAGTTGGAAGAATTGACCGAAGAATCCCGCGGAATGGGGAATCAGGCATTGGCCCGTTGCCCCGTATGCGGGCTTCATGCGTTGTTTTCGGGCGACGTACTAACGCAATACTGGCCCGACGGCCAGGAAGGGGGCGGTAAATGCCTTTCGGACCGTACGTTGACTTCAACGATTGTGTAGCAAAGAACGGCGACAAATCAAATCCGAAAGCCTTCTGCGCTTGGCTTCACCACAAGATAGTCGGAACTTGGCCCGGTGAAATGAGCGCCGACACATACCCCGAACCATTCTGGACGGCATACGACGAAGCAATGACGAAAGGTAAAACCGAAAAAGACGCCTTCATTGCTGGCGACGATGCCGCGAAGAAAGCCGGCTGGAACCAATCACGATTCGGCTGGTTGCGCGAATTGCAAGCGCCTGAAATGAAGGAAATTACCGGCGTTCGAATCTTCGGCGAAGGAACCTGGACTGACAGCGCCGGATTCGAAAAGACCTGGTCACACGAAGAACTTCAGTCAATGGTCGACGCGTTCGAAGCGGGGGTCCCCGCAATTGTACCGATAAAATGCGGGCATACTTCGGACGAATTCAACGAACGCATAGCGGAAGCCCTGGGCGTTCCGGTAGATGTTGTTACCGGAGAAAAGGGCCAGGGACAAATTTCGTTAGGCAAAGCAACTGCCCTTCAATTGAAAGGAAGCTGGATAATTGCTTCCTTCGATAAAATCCCCGAACCGATAGCCAACCTTATTGAAGGCGGCCAATACTCGACCGTATCGGTCGAGATTGAAGACAAGGTCGGGGAATATGGCCCGGTGATTACCGGTGTCGCATTGTTAGGCGCGGAAGAACCCGCGGTCGCGGGGGCGACACTGGAAAGGGCCCTGGTATTCGGCGGTAAAAGGCAAGGCGCGCGGGTATATTCGTTCCAGGTTGGCGACGATATACCAGTATCAGAGCTGAAAGCCGAATTTGAAGACATACAGGCCAAACTATCCGAAATAGTGAAGGGGAAAAGAGGCGCGCCATTATTCAGGGCGTTGTTCGGGAATCTGAACGACATATTCGACCGCTTGACGGCGGGCCGGCATTCGGCTTCGTCGGGGGACTCCGCGGAAGTCCCCGCGGAAATCCGCGCTTTAGTCGACCAGGAATACCAGGGGAATATCGGGCCCCTGATTGCCTGGGCCGGACGTGTCGGCTTCGACGCTTGCGTCGCCGAGCTGACCGGAAAGCCTGGTATCACCGACCCCGTCCGCGTGTGTGGTTGGTTGAAAGGTCAGGCACATTCTCATTCTGAAGAAGGGGGTAATTACCAAATGCCAGAAGAATTGAAAGCGATTGCCGAAGCCCTGGGTTTGGGCGAAGATGCCACAATCGAAGACATAATCGCCGCTATTCAAGCCCTGGCGGAAAAGGCCGCCGCACCCGCCGAAGGTGAAATGAAGGAAGGCGATAACAACGACGATGCCGAAAAAGGCGAAGGCGCAATGGCCGAAGAGCTGAAGAAGGCAAACGACAGAATCGCCGCCCTGGAAGCCGAAAAAGTACAGCGGGATTCAATGGCCGCATGGCAGAAGAAGACGTCGAAACTGACGTCGATTCCTGGAACGGCGGACGAATACGCGATAAGCCTGGCCGAAATCGAAACCAAAGCCGGCAAGGAAGCCGCGGAATCACAGTTCAAGGCGCTGGAAAAGGCGAATGAACTGGCCGAAAACGCGACGAAGATTGTCGGGACTTCCCGAACGACCGGCCCAAGCGACTTCGACAATGAAGTGTCCAAATACATGAAGGATCACCCGGACAAAACCAAAGTCGAAGCAATCGAAGCCGTAATGAAGGAACACCCGGAGTTGTACTTTGCCAGGCGTGACGGTTGGGAACAATAACGGCGGGTTCCTGAATAATATCAAGTAAGGGGGAATGCTCACATGGGCGCAAACGAAAAACTTGTGTTCACAGATAGCCACGAAGTCGATGCAACCTTCGCTTCAAAGCAATACTACGGCTGTAAATATAGCGCCGACAACCACGTTTCCGTAATGGCGGCTGATACCGACGTGCCCGCCGGAATTATGTTAGAGAATCCGGCCAGCGGTAAAGTCGGCCTTGTCCTGAAGGTTGGCAGATGCCCCGGAGTGGTATCCGAAGCGATTACTTACGGCCAGAAGGTGCGTATCGACAGCGACGGTAAGGTTGCCCTTTGCGAACCTGGAACCGACACAACGACTTACCTGGTCGGAACCTGTGTCCAGGGGGCCGATGCCGACGGGGAAACCGGCGTCTTCGACTTTTGCTTCCCGAATGCTGGACGGGCGGCCTAGAGCCCGAAGCCTAATTACGAAGGGGGAATAACGAACAATGAAACGACACTTTGGAAATCCGACGCTGTCAGACGTTCATATTGATTCGGCCTTGTCCGAAATCGCTATCGCGTATCAGAACAAGGCGTTCATTGCCGACCAGGTATTACCACTTGTGACCGTGGACAAACAGTCGGACTATTTTTTCGTATGGGATAAGGGTTCCTGGCTGACTAACCAGGTAGAAAAACGGGCACCGGGCGACACCTATCCCGAAGGTCGCATGAAGCTGTCAAACGACACCTATTATTGCGACGTTTATCACCTGGGTTACGCGATACCCTGGGAAAAGAAGAAGAACGCCGACACCGCCATTAACCTTGAAAGGTCGGGTACTAACTGGCTGGCACACCAGTTCGCCCTGAACCGTGAAATCCAGATCGCGGCGGCAATTATGGGCGACAGTATATGGGACAACGACCTGGACGGCGGAACCGACTTCACCCAATGGGACGATTACGACAATTCCGATCCGCCGGATGATGTCGACACCTATTGCGACACCGTCCTTCAGAATACCGGTGTCAGGCCGAACACCCTGGTCATCGGTCGCCAGGTCTTCAGCAAACTACGCCGACACCCGTTGCTTCTCGATATGTTCAAGTACACGGGGGCCGGAATCCTGACTGAAGACCAGGTTCGTCAAGCCCTGGACATTGAAAAACTTCTTATCGGTACAGCCGTCCAGCGTACTTCGAATGAAGGCGCGACGGCAGTCCAGGCGTTCGTATGGGGCAAGGATGCACTTCTGCTATACGTGCCTGACAGCCCCGCAATCAACGAACCATCGGCGGGATATACCTTCGTGTGGAACCTGGAAGATACCGGTTTCACAACCGCCATTGTCCCGACAATTCAGGAAGACCGCGATCGTGACTTCCTGAAGGGCAAACACGCTTACGACTTCAAAGTCACCGGGTCCGACCTGGGCGTCTTCTTCGACGACGCCGTGGGATAGCGAAACCTTATCGGGCGGCCCTGGTTCGCTAGGGCCCCCGAAATCGAATAATCGAAAAGGGGGAATAGAACAATGACCGTCCGTTGGAGAGGACGACACGTATTCGATACCCTGGTCGCGAATTCCGTTGAAGGAATACTGGCGGGTTATGCTTCGAACCCGCTGGCGACGCATTATTACGTTGACGACCAGAATGGAAGCGACAGCAATTCGGGGCTTTCCCCGAATGAAGCGAAATTGACCCTTCAGGCCGCGATTGACCTTTGCACAGACTGGAAAGGGGACATAATTCACGTTACCAGGGGAACCCAAACGGTAACGACTTCAGTCCTTTTCAATAAAAAGGGGATTATGGTCATTGCCGACCAGCTTGGCAATCCGTATGCAATGGGCGAAAGTCATGTAATTTACGGGTCGCATACGGACGGGCCCGCGGCGACAATACTTCAGCCTTGCGCCTTAATTGGCCTGGGCTTCTGCGGTTCCCAGGCGGCGGGGCCTTCCCTTCTCATAGATTGCGACGAAGAAGGTTCCTGGTCGGGGGGCTTTTCCCTGGTCAAAGCTTGCCGCTTTTCCCATTGGGGGATTGCCAAAGCTTACGCCGTCCAGGTCAAAGGAACGGGCGACAACCAGATTGAAGACTGTATGTTCGACGGTCTTTGGACTGGTTACACGGGCGCGGCGATTTACGCCCAAGATAGCGGGGCAATGGGTGTCTGGAACCTGGGCGTCGAACGGAACCGCTTCTTCAACATTGGTTCGGGGAAATACTGTATCGAAATCAAGTCTTCTTCACACCTTCGCCAATGTATCTTGAAGGACAATCTGAACATCGGTCCCGTTGCAACCAGAGCAAAGTTTTTCAAGTCCAATTCAAACAGTGGCGACGGTCTTATCGCGGGCAATTACACGGGCCTAGCGACCGATACGGGTTCCTATGACCGAACCGTCGCACAGCTTGAAACCCAGGGCTTCGCCGTATCGAACAACCATTACCTTGAATAATCCCTGGGCGAACGAAGAAAACGAAGAGGGCTCGAATGAGCAATCCGAAGAAGTTCCCGAAAATCGACCGGCCGAAGGCGGTGAAGGGCAGTCAGCCGATGCCCGCGCCTTTGGTTGACATGGCCGCCGAAATGAAGGCGGCGAAATAGCCATCCTGGGGGCTCTGGTACGGTTTCCAGGACAAAGTATATGACCTGATAATAAAGACGCGTGGGGCGGGGAAGCCGTAAAAGCGGTTCTATCTTCCCCGCCCCTGAAAACAGAATACGGGTTACTGGTCCGCCGCCTTTGGGGGTCGTCCCGAATAAAAACGTAGGGGGTAACTGGCAATGTCACAACAACCGCGGGACCGGTTGAACTATCGCCAGGTAATGCGAAAGGCGATACCGCTTGAAAAGGCGGAAATCCACGATACGGCTTATACAGCCGATGAAGATTTCCTGGAAGAAGACCTTGTTGTATCCAGTTTTGAAGATAGGGATGGTGATACCGTCTATCTGCCGGCATTATTCCGGATACTTGTCTGTCTGGATACGGCAGCCGTCTTCAAAGTCATAATAGACGACGGCACTACTGAAGTCGATATGGAAATGAACGGGGGCAGCCAACTTGCCGCACAGTCCGCTTATATATTCGAAGTCATGGTCCACGGGGGGGATACAATCAACTTCGAAGCCGACCAGAATTGCCAGATTGAAAAGTTCATTGTTCACGAAATCAATTGGGGCGTATAGTCTGCCCTGAGTAATAAAAGGGGGATACTGATATGGCTGGATTTCCGCCACAAGGCAATAAAGCCGACGTTTCGGATTTGGCAACTATTGACACAAATGTCGATACCTTACTTACCAGGTTATCTGCCGATCGTGCTGGATACCTGGACAATCTATCAGCGGGCGCAGTCGCCCTGAATTCCAATCTAGCGACAGTCCTTACCAGGCTTTCCGCTACGCGGGCCGGTTATCTCGAACAACTCGATTTCAATTTACAGGAAGCGATTGCAGCCATTCCGACGACAGCCATGCGGGGAACCGACGGTGCTGCTTTGGCTTCTTCCTGGACGGCTGCACTAGCGACGGCACTTGGTAATTACAATGCGACCAGGGCGGGATACCTTGACCATTTGAACCGTGACCGGCCCGATATGATATTCCCGTCTGCACCAGCGGCTATTGTCGTCATTCCTGGTACCGGCGCCGATCTTAACTTCCCGAACGTAACCGTTGAAGACCTTCCTTCCGGACTCTCGATTGCTCGAGCTGATTATGTCCTAATAATTGGGGCACTACTCGACACTTCCGGGTCCGAAAATCAAATTAAGACCGGTACGACCGATGGTATTTATGTCCAGGCGAACGGGGGCGATTGGAGTTCCGGACTTCTGGCCCTGACCTTCACCGCGCTTGGTTTACAGGTCGACGGAAACGCCTATCGGGGGGGTACTGTGATATTTGGTGCCATAGATATTTCCGCGACTGTCACCGGAAACGGTACTTATAACTTCCGTTCTGACGAATCGGTTAAGAGTAAGGGCGTCGAGGCGACGGCCGGCACTATCGAACTGCTTGACGTGACTTCTATTATTCGTATCTGGTTCAACTAGGGGGTTATCGTGCATCAAATAATGTTCATAGGGCCATTTACGCCTGATACTACGCAGACTACGTATAAATACGCTCCATTACCTCATAGTATCAGTTATGCTGATTCCAGCAACGAGTCGTTTATCGTAGCTGTCGATGGAAAGTTAAGCCATTTAAGATTCAGGGCTTCGGCGGCTCCCGGAGCGGATAAATCGTGGACGTTCACTATCTATAAAAATGACATTGCTACTAATTTAGCGGTTACTATCGCTGATGACGCTACGACTGGCGAGGATACGATTCACCCGATTTCTGTATCTGCGGGTGATAGAATTCTCATTCTATCTACCCCGTCGAATACCCCTGCGATTGCTTATGTGTCAGGCTGTATGCGCTTTACTGGCTCGGGTAATCAGAGTATATTCGGTGTCAGTAGCCCTAATCCCCTTAATAATGGTGCTACTGAGTATAGTAATGTTCATGGTCAGAATACAAGCTGGGATGCTACCGAGTCGCTTCGTAGACAGGTTATCGGAGCATCTGGGACTATTAGCGACCTTCACGTCAGGCTCTTTCAGGCTGACCCCGGTACGTCTCCCGATGCATATAGATTTACACTTCGTAAAGGGGGAGCAAGCCAAACACTTACAGTAACCATCACAGCCGACGATACAACGGGCAGTGATACAGAACACAGCTTCCATGTAGACGCGGGAGATATCCTGACTATTATGTGCGAGCCTCTTGAAGGGCCCGCCAATACTCCGAGGGCCAGTTTCGGATGGTGCTTTACTGCTGATAATGACAATGAGTTTCCTACGATTGCTGGAGGTGATAGTAACATGGATGAGGCTAAAACCAAGTATGCGCAGATATCAGTCTGTGAAAACTCTATGTTTCGATGGTGGAATACAGAGACCCTTGCCTGTAATGGGAACCTTGATGCTATGACCGTTAAGGCGCTGTACATGACTTTATCTGCCGCTCCCGGCGCTGGCAATAAATATGACTTCACCCTGAGAAAGAATAGTCAGGATACCGAAATTGCATTCGCCATATCAGACTCCGATACCGAGGGCAGTGATACCGGGACGGTAATCGTAGAAGCTGGCGATTATCTTGCGCTTGAAACTGACCCTGACAGTTTACCCACAGAGGTAGCAGCCCTATACGGCTTCCTTTGCGAAACAGTACCCGAAGAAGTTCCTGGCGGTAGTGGCGGACCCGCGGCTTTGTTGATAGCGACGGGCCAAATATAACCGAAAGGGGGCAATATGAGCCTTGACGAAAATACATACGCTGCCGTAACCGATATTGAAAGGTTAATCGGCGATATAGCTGAAGACCGAACCTTTGATGATGATACAGTTCCTTCATTGGCCCAGGTAGAAACTGAACTGGACAATGCCGCCGCCGATTTGAACCGCGAACTTGACCAGGTCGGATACACGGTTCCGGTGAACGAAACCGATTGGCCGGTCGCTTATCAATTCCTGAAGGCGGCCAATGCTTACGGGGCCGCCGCCGTTCTATTGTCGACCGTCCCGTCGGAAGGCTTCGAGCCGACCGAAGAAGTCGAAGCGCCGGCAAATACCAGGGCCCAAACGTACGCGAATAAATTCAAGTCGGCATTGAAATCTATCAGGGAAAACCGGCTTAGAGCCGGAAGACGCAAGTATCGCCTGGGTGACGTCTTCGCGGGGTCCCAGGAAGACGAAAACGGTTATACGAAGGAACCGATATTCAAACGCGGGCAAAGTGATTATCCAGGTCGAAGAAGTCTGACCAAAGAAGACAGCGAATAGGGGGGATTATGTCCGACCAGCGAACAATCGAAGATGCAGTCGTCGCGACAATAAAACTTCACGCCGACTTCGACGATACAAATTGCTTCGCTTACGACGGGCGGGCCCTGGGAAAAGGTTTGCCCCGCCTTGTTCGCGTTTCCTATGCTTCACACCGGCGCCAATCCCTGACCCTTCAGGTTGACCGGCGGATATGGTCGTTCAATGTCGACGTCCTGGTTCCCTGGCGGGGCCAGCTCGCCGAAATGGACGAACGGGTCGGAACTGAAACGCAGAAGGTTATCGACACGCTGGCAAAGTACCCGCGATTGAATGGGACTGCCGACGTCCAGCGTACCGATATGACAGTGTCGAATACACCGGACGTTTTATTGGAAAGGCGGGGTACTTACCGTGGACGACGTCATGTCCTGGACGTCCTGGAAGTGTACGACCCGCAAAGGGCGGAATAATGTCTGAAATCGAATATGACTATACGGAATTGGCAGCATTAAACCAGCGGGTAAATGAAGCCGGCAGTACAATCACGCGAATAACCCTGAACGAAGGGCTTCGTAAAATAGGACGTCTTTTTGTACCAGCGACCGGAACCGGCCCAATGGCAAATGAAACGCCGGTTCGTACCGGAAAACTTCGCCGAACGACTGTCTTCCAGATTATCGGCGGGGCCATGCACCAGGTTCTTGAAATTCGTCAGGCCGCCAGATCGCCGGAAGGTGTCTTTTATGGCTATATCGTCAGGGAAGGTCGCGGAGTGGTCAGGGCAATAAACGCGAAAGCCCTTCATTTCTTCATAGGCGACCAGGAATTCTTCCGGAAATCGGTCGGGCCGGCAGAAGCCAATCCGTATCACCGTCGGGTATTGGCCCGCTTGATGCCGATGGTTCAAAAAATAGCTGACGAAATGGGCGAAAAGATCGGGGCCTATATCAGCGGCAAAGCAACGTAAAAGGGGGAATGACAAATGCAACCATTCGATAGTCAGCAATCAATCTTCCAGATAACCGACACGGGGGCCGTCCTTCGGGACATATCCGCTTACTTAATAGGTGTTGACGGACTTCCAGGCCGGCGCGAATTATCCGAAGCAACGACACTCAATTCCACGGGTCGCGAATGGTATCCGACCGTTCAAAGTGCAACGATTACCCTTGAATTGCTTTGGTCGGATGATGCCAGCGTCGGGACTGATACCGTCCTGGGCCCGCTTCGAACGCATGGTTCGGCGGTTGCTTTTGATTACGGTCCTGAAGGTAAAACCGCTGGTGATATTAAATACTACGGTAACTTGTGGGTCGATGAATTCGTCAATGTATCGAGGGTCGGCGACCTGGTTAAAAGCCGGTGTACGCTTCAGGTAAACGGCGTGGTAACACGCGGGACATACTAATTGTTGACGATTGACAACTAATTCGAAAGGGGGTTTTAGTCATGGCAAAGACACAGCCTGTAACATTGGGGCCATATCCCGAAGACGGGGCCGACTACATAGTTGAAGTCTACCAGGCGAAGGGCGATGTCGCGATCAAGAAGCCGCGTCCTGGTCGGGAAGGTCAGTTCGTGGTCGAAGTCAATATGAACGATTAAACTATTGCCGGCCGGCAGTAGTTCCGGAAGGGGGAAGAAGACATGACATACGAACCGAAAACAATCAAGGTCGAACTAAACGGTTACGGGGGCGTCTTACCGTGGAAGAAGGGCGAATGGGCCGAATTATACCAGGAACTTCTTCACGGTACACAGCGCGCCGTTTCCGCCATAACACGACGATACCTGGACGTCCAGGGGGAAAAGAAGATGACCCTGGGCGGAAAAGACGGGGCCCTGGCAATCGAAGGGAATGCTCAGCTCGAGGTCGACTTGACAAAAGTCGATTGGGAAGAAGTCAACGATACGATTCTATTGGGCCAGATAAAAGAATGGTCGTTCGGGCCGGTTGACCAGGAAACGCTTGACAGAATTCCCGAAGCACTTCGGGCAATCTTGATTGAAAGGTGCAATGAACTGTACGGGACTGAAATCCCTTTAGCAAAAAGCGGCGTCGGGAGTTAGGCGAAGGTCTTTTCCTGACCTTCGAATTACCGAATCGACACCGATTGCCGCCGGAAATGGAAGAACCAATGTTAATAACTGAAACCGGTTTCCCGCCCGACATACTCGATAAGATGCCACAGGCCCTTATCGAACGGCTTCTGATATATAAGGGTGTGAAGAACGTCGCCATGTACGGCGGGAACTGGCAACCGTAAGGGGGGGGCTATGGCAGACGCAGCGACAACAGTTGTGCTTCGAATGAGGGACGAAGCCAGCGCGGGCATGCAACAATTCGGGCAAACGACCCAGGAAGCCCAAATGCAGTCTTTACAGTTCAACACAGCATTGACGGCAATGGGTAGCGCGCTGACCGGTGTCGGGTCTTTATTGAACCAGCTTGACGTCCCCGCGGCGAAGATAGCTGGAACTTTCATTACAACCGCCGGCGCTATCATGTCAACAACGTCGGCGATTATCATTGCCTTACCGCAAATCCGCCAGTTGATAACTTGGCTTCGAAATCTCGCGGTCGCTCAGACATTGGTCGCCGCCCTTTCGGGCCCCGTCGGTTGGGCCCGAATCGGAATCGGTTTAGGCGTCGCAGCAGCGGCGACTGCTGGAATTGTGGCGGCGACCGGCGGAATCGGGGGCGGGGGAACCACGGTCAATATAAACACCCAGGCGTTCGTCGGGAATGATGCCAATGCAAGGCAGTTCGCTTCGAAGGTTCAGAGATTTACCAGGGAAAGCGACCGAATAGGAAGGTAGCAGATGGCCATATTCGGGGACGTTATATTTCAGTGGGGTATTGCCGACCATAAATATGCGAAAGTCAGTTGCGTCGTCAAGAACGGCGATTACCTGATTATCGGCGGAGGGGACTACATTGACATTGTGGATATATCTACGCCTTCAGCGCCGGTCGTATGCGACAGGTATGATACTCCAATCGAAAGCGGCTGGCATTTACTTATCGATGAAGATGACCCCGACCTGTTTTATGCGGCGGGAGAGGTCTGCGATAGGCTTTTGGTTCTGGATATGTCAGACCCCGACAATCTTGTTCTTAGAGACTCTTTTAGCAACCTTTCGTCAACGGGCGGACCAAATGGATTGGTGAAGGTCGGTAATTACCTATACATAACAGGCTGCCGTGATTCCGCAAGCGAATATGGTGTGCGAATACTCAATGTAGCCGACCCTGACAATGTAGTTGACGAAGGCATGTTCAAAGACCCGACGAATTGTCCTGTCTTATGGAGTCTAGCTGGAATAGCCTCGCTGAGTAACGGCTCTTTTATATTCTGCGGTGCCTATGGCATATACATATACAATCCAGTAGGCTCGCCGACTGCGCCCGTGTTTGTTGGAAAGTGCAACTGGTCGAAGACGGGCCAGCTGACCAATAAAATCGCCGTAGACGAAGAAGAGACTTATGCCTATTGTCCGCGTTACACTGAGGACCGTGTCGAGATTATCGACATCTCCGACCCCGCAAATCCGTCGGCTGAAACGCCCCTGACCGGTGCGGAATACGTTAGCGAATGTTATACGGCTCAGGTCATCGGTGACCATCTTTTTGTGTCAGTTCGAGACCTTAGCAATGACGATTACTACGTCAGCGTGTTTGACATATCGACTAGGAATAGTCCTGTATGGCTGGAAGCCTTAGACTATAGCACAAAGTTTTCCAGCGCCTGGGACGGCGTTCGCTGGGGTTGGCTGGTCGACGAGGACGACGGCTCGATGCTTTACATCGGCCGATTCGAGGGGACGGCCGATTACGGCTTCGGGCTTGTTGGCGTGGACTTGCCAACCGACGGGATATACGTCACAGTCGACGGGACCAGGATTGATTCGAAGGTGCTTTCCGCCAGGACTGAACGCGGGCGTGACGAAGAATTGGGCCAGGCCCAAACTGGAATCGCCGAAATCACCTGTGATAATTCCGAAGGTGACTTCAGTCCCGAAAATGCGGGCGGGGCTTATTATGGAACCCTTGTCCTGGGCGTCGAAATGGTTATCTATGAAATATACAAAGGCGTGACGTATAATCACTTCAAGGGGAAAGTCGACAAGATTCTTCCCCATGCCGAATGGGATAATCGGGTTGCATATATCGTCGCCCTGGACGGAATGGACGATATGGCCGGAACTGAAATCAGGACGGTACTTCGCCAGGATACAGATACGGGGGAACTATGCGAAGACGTCTTGGACGCCGTCGGCTGGCCCGCGGGCGACCGTGACATTGATACTGGCGTCGACGTCCTTCAATATGGCTGGTTTCACAGGAAGACGGGACTGGCGGCAATCCAAGACCTTGAACAAATCGAAAAGGGCTTCTTTTATGTCGACGTCGACGGGACGGCTATATGGGAAAATCGTCACCATAGATTGACGGGCGACGGCCTTATTTCCCAAGCGGACTTCGAAGACACAATGGTCGAATTGGGATATGAGTTTTCGAAGCGTCAGGTTCGAAACCAGGTAACGATTACGGGCCGGCGGTACTTTGCCGGCAGCGTGACCCTTTGGTCGGGTTACGACCTGGCGACCCTGGACGACGACTTGATTTGGTCAGCTCACACGGGCGACGTCCAGGCCCCGTATATCCCCCAAGCGACCACGGTCACGTTATGGGCGGAATGGCGCGAAGCCCTGGCGACATACGACGCTCTGGTCAAAGGGACACATTGGAACGCGAATACTAAAGGGGATAAGACGGGGGCTGACGTTTCCGACAATATCACCATAACGGCGACACAGTACGGCCAGTGTATCAAGTTTGAAATAGCGAACGCGGGTACGGTCGGGGCTTATATGGTCGTCCCGGATAGCCCGCCAGTCGGGGCCCCCGCCGGCCGAACGCTTCTGGTCTACGGGGCGTTGTTTGGCTCTGAAAATATCATAATCACGAAGGAAGACGGAACCAGTCAAACAGATTATGGCGTCCGAAGCCTTCCAGTCGACGCGCCTTTCAAGTCGAACCCGAACGATATACGGGCCCTGGCCGAATACCTATTGGCCCGATTCAAAGACCCGGTTCCTGACGCCGTCTTTGTGAAGCTGATTGCCCGAACCGGCTGGCCGGACGATACAATCCGTATTGAATGCCTTTCCCGGGCGATAAGTGATAGAATTACGTTGAAGTCGACGCTTCTTGGTTTCGACCGTGACTTCTTCATTAACAAGGTCATTCAGGAATATATCTTCCAGGAAGGCGGAACTGTGCATGAAACTACCTGGTACGTTGAACGGGCGGAAGGGGCATACGAACATCTATTCTGGTTGTTGGGGGTCGCCGGCTTCGGTGAATTGGGCGAAGCGACCTATCTTGGAATATAACCGAAGGGGGACATGGTGAAGATACCGAAAGGCGAACTTGTAACTGGTAATACCTGGTTCCGAACGAGCTGGCCCGAATTCGCGAAGGGATTCCTGGGACGGTTCCGTGTAAAGTTCCACTATCCCGAAACCGGTTACGACGAAAACCTGGAACCCGTCCATGCGTTCGTGAATCATGGGAACTGGCTTGTCCGATGCCCCTATTGTAACGGTGCGGAATATGCCTTCGAAGAAGGTTGGTTCTTTTGTTGTTCGTGTAAGAATTCGTACATAGGTCACAAATACCAGCGCTTGGTTTTCCCTGAAGAACGGGCGGAAATCGAAGCATTGCTGGCATATCGACCGTTACTGAACCGGAACTGGAATCCAGGCGAAACCCTGGAAGACCTTCAACGTGAGAATGAAGAACACGCCGGCGAATTGCTGGAAAGGGGGTTGTAAATGAGTTGGACAACACCGACAGTTCGGGCGACCGGATACCTGGTCACAGCTTCCGATTGGAATACCGACATTGTCGATAACCTGGCTTACCTGAAGGGGGAAGCCGGCGAAGATATAGCATTCGAAGACGACGTCGTTCCTTCAGCCGGAACCGAAAAGGTCGGCTTATCAACGAATCCCTGGGACGAAGGTCATTACGACAAACTATTCGCGGGGCCCCGATACAGCATTCACAGGTTCGTTCGGGAAGTTCTTCTGACCTGGCCGAATAAAGACATAGGCGAAGACCAGGTCGAAAGTCACGAAAGCGTCGCGAATTCTTCAATCGGGGCCGACGGAACGGGGCAAATTGTACTCACTTCCGTCGATAACGCTTCTGCATATATTTACGTTCAAACTGAAGCTGAAACCAACGGCCAGGATAACAGCTTCAACGCGTCCAGGTCCCCATACTATCGCCAGGAATTCGCTGTCAGCCAAAACGTGTCGGACGCGGGAATCTTTATTGGCCTTCGTCAAACGCCAGGCGATTCACTTCCTGACTATTCCGCCGAACACTTCTTCGGCTTCGTGTGGACGGGGGCAATTTGGATATTCCAAACGGGCAACGCTTCAGCCCAGGACGTTTCGGGAACCCAAACGATAACCGCTAACAAGCGGTACGTCGTGGAATTCCTTCTGACTTCGACCGTGTCGGTTGAATGTTACTTGAACGGGGTCCTAATTGACACGCTGACCGTGGTCCCGACGGGCGACCTGGAATGGTCGGTCCTTCTGGAAACCGACGGCGGCGGCGGGGCGACTGAAACACATTTGACGCTAGGAATGGGTATTATTCAGGAAGACCTTCAGTAATCAAAGGGGGATAGAATGTCAGTCGAAATCATTGTCGCGGGGTCTTCATTGGCCGTTGCCGTTGTTGCCGTCGGCGGCGTTATTAAAACCTTACGGGCGAACGGGAAATCGGCCGCGGCCAGGGACGAACGCCTGGCATTGAACCAGGAAAACATAATGGAGAAATTGGACGACCCGAAACACGGGCTGACCGCAATCAATGACAAGGTCAACGATATGGTCAACAATTGCGGTCGAATATCGACTGGATTGGACGGACGTGTTATCGCGCTGGAACGGGACGTGAAGGAAGTTAAAGCGCGCCAGAATAAAGCCCCATGAGTGGGCCCGCCAATTGGCGGGGTCTTCCTTTCGGATAGGGCCCTGGGGGAAACGGGCTTCCCCTGGGGCCCGAACTATTTCCAGGAACCCCTTCAGCGGCCGCCAGGTCGCAAATGCGGGCCTTCCCCTGGTCCGCTGGTAGATTGACACAGAAGACAAAGCCCCGTCCGCCTGGTTGCCCTTCCGCAACCTGGACAACGGTTCCCGACGATTATCACCTGGCGCGGACCGCGGTCCTTCTTCCTTTTCTTCATGGTAGGACTTTAGTCCTATTACTAAATACTTTCAACCTGAAGCTATTTCCCAGGCACGAAAACGGGCGGGGGCTTGACACGGGCATTACATAGTATTACACTTGATAATGGTCGGGTTGACTAGCCCAGGGAAGGGGGAAATCGAGTTGAAGAAGCTGGCAATCATATTCCTGGTCACCCAGGCTATCGACTGTTTTCTGACCATGTGGGCGACGAACAACGGCTTCGTCGAAGCGAACCCGCTTATGGCCCCGTTCGCCCATACCTGGGCGTTCGTTCCCTTCAAGCTTATAATCCCGACGATTGTCGTCGTGGGCGTTGCCTTCCTGGTCCGCAAGTACGCCGCCATTCGGACGGTTGTCCTGGGGGCCCTGGTTGGCGCGAACGCGTTCCTGATTATCGTCATTGCGTCGAACATTATCGAAATGGCAAAGGGGGTCTAACGTGGAAGACTGGACATTCATTCTAACCTGGGGCGACGACCTGGACTTGTACGGCAAGGATAACGAACGCAAAGTCGTTGAACGCGAGACCGGTAAGGTCGTTCTGGAATACACGAAAACTAATTGAAAGGACGGGAAGATATGACAACGAGTGAAAAGGTGAAAGTCGACAAGGTCACGAAGGACGTATGTCGCAAATTGCGCGAACGTCTAGACGAATGCCTGAAGGGATTGGGCGAAGAAATCGGCATGAACGTCGTCAGCCGAAGTGGTACTTACTCCGAAACGCATTTCAACGTCAAGGTGGAATTTGCAGTATTCAGCGAAGATGGTAATGTTATGACACCGGACGCCGAAGCATTCCTTCAGTTGTGTCAATTCGTCGAACTGAAGCCCGAAGACCTTTGGCAGACATTCGAAAGTCGGCAGACATTCGAATGTCAGGGACATATCTATACCATTATTGGCATGAAGCCGCGCAGTCAGTATTCGATTCTAGGTCGACGCGAAGATGGTCGCGTTTACAAGTGGAAACCCGAAGACGTCAAAAAACTGCTGAAGCGGTAAGCGGGGGCTGGCAATGGTCAGAATGGCGGACTGGTATTCCGATTCCGGATTACTATTCAAGGAAGCGCGGGCTCGAAAAAACCACGACTGCGTCGTATGTCCCGAACCTATCCTGAAGGGTTCGACATACGAAAGGGCGACCGTACCAAATGCCGGAATAAGCGCCTTCATTCACGCCGACAGTATTCACAAGGAATGTCACAGCCTGTACGTCGAGAAGTTCAAAAGGGCTTGACATGGGCGGTACACCGCCTTACAATAGGGGCCAGGGGGGAACCTGGCCCCTAAATATATTCGAAAGGAAGATTGATTATGAAATGTAAACATGGTGAATTCAACCCCGCCGTCGGTTGCCCGCAATGTATAGCCGAACGGCAAGCGAATGCCCGACAAGCCGAAGAATCGGCAACAATTCCCGAACGAACGGATGTCTTACCAATGGACGTCGACATGCCCGGCCCTTATATCGTCAAGGTCAGATATGCTTCAATGTCAACCGGTCAGATAAGCGACCGCGAATACTCTTATTTCAGCGTTGACCAGCTCGAGGTCGGGAACTTCGTCCAGGTTCCGGTCAATGACCGCGTTCAACTGGCACAAGTAACCCAGGTAGACGTTCCGTATCGTGAAATTGAATCGTTCGTCGATCGCATGAAAACAATCCCTTCCGGTTCCAAGCGACCCGCGCCAGAGCCGGAAGAACCAACCCAAAGCGTCCCGACCGCATATCCCGATAATTACGAAGAATCGCCCAAAGACGAACTATTCGAAAAGGAAGTCGATCAGGAAGAAGGCGCGCCAGGCTTTGAAACTGACTTGCCAACTGAAGCCGAAATTGCGGAAGCGGAAGAAGCGGTATTAGCGGAAGACGTATCCCGCGAACTGGACCCGCTATCCCGACCCGATTCGTCTTTGCTTCGCAGCGAAACCACGGTCAAGTCCGACGACCAGGACGCCGCGGAAATGTTCGAAGCACACAATCAGGGAACCGCGGTCATTGCCGTCCAACCAGGAATTGACGGCGCGATCCTGGCCCTGTATGCCGAAGGTGAAAAGGCGCTGGAATATGCGCGGGCCCGAATCATTGAAACGAACGACGATCTGAAGTCGGCGACCGACGACCTGGTATCTATTAAGAATCTGCGCGAATCAATGGAAGCGAAGCGCCTGAATTACGTCCGGCCCATTCGGGCGCACCTGGACGCCGTCAACCTGGCCTTCAAAGATTTAACGGCCCCATTCGAGGAAGCTAACCAAATCACGCGGGGCAAGGTCAACGAATTCCGGGCAATCGAAAGGGCCAAAGTTGAACTTCAGGAACGCGAAGCCAAAGCGAAAGCCGGCGCGACTACAATCGAACGACAAGCACCGGTTCCGGAGATAACGCGAACCGGTTTAGGTACTGCCGGCAGTCGAACCGTTTGGCATTTCGAAATACAGGATTTCGCCCAGGTTCCGGACGAATACAAACTGCCGAACGATTCGAAGATTCTGGCCCATGCCAGGACGACGAAAGGAAAGCGCCCGATTCCTGGTATCAAGATGTGGTCGGAAAAGGAAGTCACAGTACGAAGAAAAGGGGGAAATTAAGAATGGCAAAGGAAAAGAAGAAGACCACGGACAAGAAGCGGAAGCAACAAAAGAAGCCGTCGGAAACCGTCCAGCGGGTTCAGGTTCCGAAAGCTGAAGACGAACCGCCCGCACCGACAACCGAGCCCGCGACCCCGCCCGTTATTGTCAACCTGTGCGACGAATGTCTGTACGAATTCGGGGAATGTGACGGGGTCCCGAAGTTTGCCGGCGAAGGCGACGACCGCGTTATCGAGTGTTCGGTATATGTGAACGTCGAAACTTTACCGACGGCGTCCGAATTAGAAGGGGCCGCGCAAAGCCCCGCGGCCCCTTCTGGCCAGGGTATAAAATCCGAAATGCGCGTGTGTGACGTCGAACATATCCGCGAATACCCTGGTTGTTATGAAGAATGTATGAAGGAAGAATGCGACGGCGTCCCGATCGACCAGGTTTCCCAGGAAGAAGAACCCGAAGAACCCGACCAGCTCAGTTTCAAGCGCAAGATAATCGCCAGCTTCTACGAGGCGAAAACCCCGATTCCGAATCTTCCGGAAAGGCCGGACATTCACCGGTTCGAAGAAGACGAAACCGATTACGGGAATTGTCCGGGCTGTGAAACACCACTGAAAAGGACGGCCTACAACCGGTACAATGATGCAATCCGCTGTACGAACCCGCGGTGTCGCCAGTATCGGAATATCGTTCGTACCATTCCGACGGGGGTCAGGTAATGGCTGATAGAAGATTATTGCCGAAGCGAAACCTTGAAATCGTTCATGCTGAAATCGACGTACCTTATAAGCAGAATACGAAGTACCTTGATCGCGTCCAGGCGAAGGATTGGTCGCTTCCGGATAATAGCCCGCTGGCCGGCAAACCGCTTCGAATGACTATCTTCAGTGATACCCTGAAGCATTATGTCAGGGGTAAGACGAATATCATTGCCGACGTCGAAGAACGCGACCGGCCCGACAGCGAATATGGGCCCGATCGGACTATTGTCCAGGTATATGACGAAGAAGGGGAACCGGTATCGAAGAAGAACCGCGGCGGCGGGGGCGGTAATTATCGCTGGTCGTTGGAAGATGACTTAGCCCTGGAAATGGTAAAGCGCCGGTCGATTGAAGGGCAAACTGCTATCGCTCAGGTCGGCCAGGTATTGACGAGCCCGTCCGATATTCCAGGGGAAGACCTGGGAATCGACGAAGAAGGCTGGAAGCGTGTCCTGGGTAAGTATTGGGCGGCGGTCGAAAAGGGGCTTGATAACTACCTGGATGATAGCCCGATAACACCGTCCAAAGCCCCTGACAGCGCCCAGGATAAACGACAACCGCCGTCCAGGGGGGAAGCGGTATCAAATGACCAGCCGGCAGATTCCGAACCGATAAAACACGTCGGCGACCTTCTGACCAGGTCTTCAAAGTTAAACCCGCCGGTAAAACGCGACGACCTTTTAATCGCCTGTAACGTCAGCGATCCTTCGGAAATTGTTGACCTTGAAGCGGCCTGGAAACTGGCGCGTGGAATCAGTGAAACGAAGAAGAATTCCAATTCGAAGGCAACGGTTGACCAGGAAACCGAACAACTGCCGTTTACCTAGTAGTAATATACCGAAAGGGGGATAAAAGAATGGTAACAAGCGAAACCTTACCCGTCGTCGTCCTTCGGGACTTCCTTCGTCGTCAGCTCGAGTTGAAACGTCGGTTGCCGTCGCAGTTTGCGCGGGATTTGGGGGTATCGCACCCGACCGTCGGGCGCTGGCTGACTGGCGAAGATGTCCCAAACACGAAATGTTGCTGGCGTATCGCCGAACTGACGGGCGAACCGCTTCTGTCAGTCCTGAAGATGGCGGGGCACTTACCAGCGGACTTCGCCCATGACCCAACTTACGAACTGCCGGCGTTTCGCGAATACTTCAATATCAAGTATCCAGGTAAACTTCACCCGATGATTCTCCAAGTGATAGAACGTGAAATCAATTACCATAATGATTAACGCGCCTCATTGACCGCGGGGGGGGGTATGATTCACCACGGAAAAGGTCGCTTCCAGGATAGCGACCTTTTCCAGTTCCGGGACCCGGTCGAAAACTGGTATCAAATGGGGCTTGACAAAGGCAACACGCGGGCGGTACAATCTGGAAAACGTGAAAGGGGATTCCGACAATGGTAGTCGATACAACCGCGAAAAAGCGGCATAAGAAGGGGACGGTTGCCCCTGGTAAGGTGAACCGGAACTGGCGGATATACCAGGGCATTGACGCGCAACTTCAGGAAGAAGCCCGCCGCCTGGGTTTTAATTCGGTTCCCGCCTTCCTGAACAATCATTTCGTCCGATACTTCAACGGGGAAGTCATTCAAAGGGCATTATAAATAATCTGCAATGCCCTTCTTCGTATCCGAAAGGGGGATTACGTCATGGCGAAAAAGAAGGACGACAAATCAATTGAAGTTGTCCAATCACTGAAGGTCGAAATCAACTTCAACCCGATATACGACCTTCAACTTCCGATTGGCTTCGACGGCGACGGGAACCTGATTATCGGGGTTCGATTCAAGGCCCGCGTCGACCAGTTCGAAGTCGCCCGTTTGGTAAACCTATTGAAGCAACCACACGGGGCGCTTTATGCCGTCATTGGTTCCACGCAGTCGGCCCTTGACTTCAAATTCGATTCGAAGCAACTTCGCTTCGAGATATTCAAGGCGTCGAAGGGAATGGAAGAAAAGAAGCCGGCGAAAGTAATTGAAGATAAGACCGCCGCCCAGGTGGAAGATGCCACGAACCAAGCGGTCAAGATTGAAATTGTCCGCTTCAATCACATACCCGAAGAAAAGGAACCGTTCGGGGTATTCATTGAGTATTCCGCCGACGGCATGGCTGAAACCCATTCAGCCGCGGGTCGCGGGAAGAACCCGACCGAAGCCGTCATATCGGGTGTCAAAAATTGCGGGGCCGTGGACGCGTCCCTGAACGAACCGTTTGAAGTCCGCGCCGCCCTGGAACTTCTGGAACCGTCGACTGAATTGTTCAAACTGATTCGTGTCCTGGACGTCGGTTCGTTCGACGTGGACGAAGGGGGGGAAGGACCCGAAGGGGAAACCGAGCCCGAAGCCGAAAAGGAATAAGTAATGGGGGCCGAAAGTCGATTATTACTCGACGAAAGGCCCCTGGTCGTCATTCCCGAACTGGCTTGTTCTATCGGCTTGAAGAACGCGATTGTCCTTCAACAAGTCCACTATTGGGTTCGACGGAATCAGCGGGCCGAACGAAACTTTCACAACGGTTACTTCTGGACGTACAACACGTTCGAAGACTGGCAGAAGCAATTCCCTTTTTGGTCAGTATCGACGATAAAGCGAATCTTCGCCGATCTGGAAAAGAAGGGGCTTTTGATAACCGGACGTTACAACCGCCTGAATATCGACCGGACGACCTGGTATCGAATAAATTACGAACGGCTTTCCGATAGTGTCAAATTGACACAATGGTCGTGTCAACTTGACACTATGCATAGTGTCAACCTGACACGACCATTACCAGAGACTAACACAGATATATTAAACGATAAGAAGATAGAGATATGGCAAAAAACATTATCTTCTTTGAAGGGCCAGGTGAACAAATCGAATTTCAATACCTGGCTGGTCGACCTGGAACCGTTATCGTTCGACGGCGAAGTCTTCGTCGTCGGCGCCAAGAATACGTTTATTGCTGAATACCTGGAAAAGAACCTTCGGTCGCTGATTGAAAAGGAACTGACGACCGCTTCCGAAACGAGCATCCAGGTTTCCTTCCAGGTACGAACCGGAAAGGAAGAATAGATGCCCTGGCCGAAGTTACCAAAGATTATCGTCCCGGGCGACCCGAACTGCGTCCACAGGGAACGGGTATCACCGGACGGCCTGACCGGTACGTGTACCGAATGCGGTCAGGTCAGGGATTACAGCGTTTGCCTGGGCCCCTTCGACGAAGCCGTTCCCCTGACGATTAAAAACCGGCGCGCGATTGAAGATTGGGGGGAATATGACGACTAGGTTTATCGCCATTGACCCGTCGACGACTATCACCGGCTGGTCGGTCTTCGAAGACATAAAACTGGTGGCATGGGGGCGAATCGACACCAGGAAGGTTCAATATGCCGACCGGTTCCGCCTGATAGTTGCCGGCATTGCCGAAGTCTATATGAAGTACCGGTTCGACGAAATCGTAATCGAAGACGTATCGTATGCCTGGCATTCGAAGAATCGGAACCGGAATATCGCCGGCCTTCAGTCGGTCTTCCGTTCAATCAAGGATTACGCGATAACGTCCGACTTTCCGCTTACGGCTTATAATCCCGCGACCTGGAAGAATTCGGTTGTCGGGGCTCACACCGCGCCGAAGGAAATCACGAAGAACAATATCTTACTCCGGTTCCCGCGGGTCCCTGATAATTTGACTGATCACGAATACGACGCAATTGGAATCGGGGTTCACCACGGGGCTATAATGGCTTACGAAAGGGGATAATATGGAAGAATTGAAGGAACTGGCCCGAAAAGCGTTCCGATCCGAAATCAAGTTTTATCGCGCTTGGTTTCGCCTGAAGCGTTCAGTTCAGATTATCAACGAAACGATTTATTGGGGCCCGGGAAATGAAGCGGGATACGACAATGACCGCAGTTAATGCCAACGATCTTCCGGAAGAAGTACTGGAACGAATCGGCCTATCGAAAAGCAACGGGAAACTGACCGCGGAAGCGAACAATAAGGTCGCGGCCCTGGGTAAAATTCTTCAGATTGTCGGTTCAATGTCGAAGACCGATGCCCGTTGGGTACTGGCCGAAGCCATGTCATATTGTCGGGCCGAACGTGATAATTCCGATCCTAGAACGGTAATCCAGGTTGTCGCGAAGTTCTTCAATATCCCGCCAGCGGAAATCCTGGGTCGCCGGCGTAATGAAGTCGTTGTTCATGCCAGGCAAATCGTCATGTACTTATTATGGTTGTCGAATCGATATACCCTTCAGCAGATCGGCGACGCCCTGGGTAATCGGTCGCCGGCGACTATAAGTTACGGTTTCCAGACCGTCGGCCGGCAGATGTCAAAAGACCCCGTCATGGCCGACTGGCTGAAGCAAATCGCTATCGAATTAGATTGGAGTTTACCATAGTAAACAAAAGGGTAAAATCATATTGGTTGCGTCTACGTGACGGAACCGGCGGGGCGGTTTCCGAAGGCGTATCACTTGAAGACGCTTGCCGAAGAGCTGGTGTCCGTGTTGAAGACGTTGAAGTTATTAACGTAAAAGAGGTAGACAATGATATACGAGACTAGGGGCAGAGCCCGCGAATACTTCGAACTGGCGGCGAACCTGTATTCCGGTTGTGAACACGGGTGCGTTTATTGCTTTGGGCCCGACATATTGAGTAAGAATCGCGCCGACTTTGTCCAGCGGGCGTCACCGCGGAAGGATGCCATAAAGCAACTAGTGCGGGACGCCGACCGCTTATCTAGGCGGGGGGAAACCCGTCATATCCTTTTATCGTTCGTGACCGATCCGTACCAGCCGGCGGACGTGTATTACCAGCTTACCCGTCAGGCAATCGAAATCCTTCATTCTTCCGGGTTGAAAGTCGCTTTGTTGACAAAGGCGGGCCCGCTGGCGGCCAGGGACTTCGACCTTCTGGAACGCGACGATTTATTCGGCCAAACGCTGACATTGATCGATCAGCGCCGGTCGGTAGTGTGGGAACCGAACGCGGCGCTTCCGGAAGCACGAATGGCAAACCTGAAGGAAGCGTATCTGCGCGGGATAGGAACCTGGGTATCATGCGAACCGGTAATTGACCCAATGGAAACGCTGGCTTGTATATCCGCGACCGCCGATTATGTCCAGCATTACAAGGTCGGAACCCTGAATTATCCACGGAAGATTCCACAGGATTTGCGGCCCGTGGTCGAAAGGATAGACTGGAAAGCGTTCGCGCAGAATGTCGTAATCCTATTGAACCGCCTGGGTAAGTCGTACTATATCAAGAAGGACTTGGCCCGGTTCCTGAGAAAACCCGACGGAATACTTGTCGGCGGGTTTCCGAAGTAAGGGGGTAATCATGGCGGAATTCGTTTTATGCTCACAATGCGGTCTACAAATGGAACGGTTCGAAGAAGTAAACGGCGTCGAAGTTGATTGGGAACGTGAAATCGCTGTCTGTCAGGTGTGCCGCGGGGTCAAAGGGGCCCGTCGACCTGGGCGGAAGCGGGATATACTTTCCGGCTTCGGCTGGAAGCGGGACAAAGACGGGAATAAGGTTCCGAAGTGAACAAATGGGCGAAGCTCGACGAAGAACAACGGGCGAAAGCCCCGCCGTCGACTTGCCGTTACTGCGGGGAACCGATATATTGGGAAACGCTGAAGAATAAGAAGAAGCGGCCCGTGGACGCGGGTTCGCTCGAAAGTCATATTTGCATAAAAAGACCAGGAAGGGGGACGGGACAATCGACATAATCTTCAAAAGCGACACACGATTCAGGAAGCGATTCTTCATACCCGACAGCTTCACGCATCCGGCCAAGATGGACGCGCAATTGCTGATATGGCTGGTTGAAAGGTACACACGTCCAGGCGAAACGATTCTTGACCCAATGGCCGGTTCCGGTACGACGATGCTGGCTTGTACGGTCGGTCGGAATGTAATCCTGGTCGAACTGGAAAAGCTGCGGTCCTCCACCCGAGCTGAGAGAGAAGCCGAAATCGTCCGTACGGTAAAGCAACTCAGCCCGACTCAGGATTCTACTCAGAGCCGTGAGGGAGGAGGTTGAAGTGGGTATG
>Ga0315547_1000603_pt1 | contig 34167 bp, 29 predicted proteins | sample SalMarSW160240MG_2_FD_202542 | JGI IMG/M metagenome (GOLD analysis project Ga0315547, IMG submission 202542) | Salt marsh sediment microbial communities from the Plum Island Ecosystem LTER, Massachusetts, United States - Salt Marsh Sediment SW1601-240 ...
GCCAGCATTACTGAAGGATTTCAAAGAGCCTGGCCTTCAATTAGAGACGGAAATCTAACAACTTTGATTGTTGCCTTTATTTTGTTCAGTTTTGGAACCAGCTTTGTTAAGGGGTTTGCCATGACCTTGGGATTAGGTATTATTTTCAGCATGTTTTCAGCAATTATAATTACCAAAACCTTTTTACAGTTGTTTGAAAATACGAGATTGGCGCGATTGCGCTGGCTGTGGAGATAAAAAAGAAAAGTCAAAAGTCCAAAGTTAAAAGTCAAAAGTTACAGTATTAAATAGAAAGTATTTTACTTTTAACTTTATACTGGTGCTTTTAATTTTTGACTTTTAATTTTTAACTATGACAAATTTTACTCGCTACAGAAAAACATATTTTATATTCTCAGGTGTTCTAATCATCGCAAGTATTGCTGCTATCATTATTTTCGGTCTGAATCCCGGCATTGATTTTACTGGCGGCAGTCTTTTAGAAATAGGGTATAAAGACGAAAGACCATCGATTGAAACAGTAAAAGAAAAACTGTCTTCTTTTGAATTTAAGGAAATGTATATTCAGCCAGTTGGGGAAAAGGGAATTATTATGCGAATTAAAGAAAAAGACCTTGATATTGATACCCAGGAAAAAGTTCTTGAAAAACTTAAAGAGGGTGGTGAAATAGAAGAAAAATCAGCCGGATTTGAAGCAATTAGTCCTATAATTGGTGGAGAGTTAAAAAAGAAAACCAGAATCGCAATCTTTTTAGCCCTACTGGCAATAGTCTTGTATATTGCCTGGGCATTTCGCAAGGTTTCGCAGCCGGTTCGGTCTTGGCAGTACGGTATAGCGTCTTTAATAGCCTTGGGTCATGATGTTCTAATCCCTTTGGGAGTTTTTTCCGTATTAGGCCATTTTTATGGGGTCCAGCTTACTGTTCCTATTGTTGCGGCGCTTTTAACAATTCTTGGTTATTCAATTAATAACACTGTGGTGGTTTTTGATAGAATTAGGGAGAATCTAATTAGGGGCCGCGGAGCTGATTATGAGGAAACAGTAAACATCAGTATCAGACAAACCCTCTCTCGTTCCATCAACACGTCTTTAACAACCCTTTTGGTATTATTTGCTATTTTCTTTTTCGGCGGTGAAACCTTGAAATATTTTTCTTTAACTTTAATCTTAGGAATATCTTTTGGCACTTATTCATCTCTGTTTTTGGCAAGTCCTATTATAGTGAGCTGGATTAAGAGAAAATAGTATGAACAGGAGAGAGAGACGGGAAGGGGACGGGACGGGGAACAGGTGCGTTCCTGTCCCTAAGGGGTCGTGACAGGACGGACAGCATGGATTAGCACAGAGAGAATAGGGTTTGAGTTTTTTCACAGCTTATCCTTGCCCCAGTTAGAGATTTTGATGAGGTTAGAATAATAATAACAGGAAGAATGTTTAATAAATTAATTAAGAATTTCATCTGTGGGTAAATATCTCTAACAAGGTTGACAAATATTTATGGGTATGATATAAAGATATAATATGCCCTATAACTACAAACAAATTTGTTTGGATTTGGTTAAAGATCTTAGTCCTAGAACTAGAGATATTGTTTCTCGGCGTTTTGGTTTAAAAAAGGAAAACCTGGAGACTCTTCAAACCATTGGAAACAGTTATAATATAACAAGGGAGAGGGTTCGTCAGATTGAGTCTGATGGTTTTAGAAAAATAAAGCCTATTTTAGCAAACTACGAGAATGCGCTCAATCATTTTCAAAATCATATTAAAGACTGGGGAGGGGTGAAAAAAGAGGACAGGCTGCTTTCAGATTTAGGCGGAGAAAAATTAAAGAATCAGGTTTTCTTTTTGTTGTCTGCGAGCGATATGTTTGAAAGGTGTTTAGAATGTAATGATTACCATACTTTATGGTCTATTGAAGAAAGTTCTTTGGCTTCAGCAGAGAAAATTATCAATTCTTTGTTAGATAAATTAAAGAAAATAAAGAGCCCGCTCTCAAAACAAGAACTTTTTGATATTTTACAAAAGGAGGGCGCTGTTTCAGAGACAAATAATTTTACTATTAAGGCCTTGTCTTCTTTTCTTGATGTTTCAAAAAACATCTGGCAGAGCCCTAATGGTTTTTGGGGTTTGCCAGACTGGCCGGAGATTAATCCAAGGGGCATAAGAGATAAAGCTTACATAGTTTTTAAAGACCAGAAAAAACCTCTTCATTTTAGAGATGTAGCGGATTTTATTACTGAATTGAAGCAAAACAATAATAAGGCCCTGCCGCAGACTGTTCATAATGAACTTATTCGCGACACCAGATTTATTTTGGTTGGCCGTGGAATTTACGCCTTGAAAGAGTGGGGGTATGAGCCAGGAGTGGTTAAGGACATAGTTTCAAAAGTTTTAAAACAAAGCAAAAAGCCTTTGACCAGAAAAGAGATAGTAAATCAGGTTCTTATCCAGCGCTTGGTTAGGCCGAGTACGGTTTTGGCTAATTTGCAGGATAGGGATTTGTTTATCAGAGATTTAGATGGAAGATACAAAATAAAAACCAAAAATAAAATATAAAAAATAAAAAACAAAGACGCAAAAATGTAAAAACCTTTGATTAGTTGTGATGTTTTGAATTTGTTCGTTTTTATATATTTGTTTTTTATCTTTTATCTTTAATATTTTATATTGACTCAAGCCCGAGCTAAGTAAAACGAGTGAGGGCGAAAAGAATGTGACTCCTCCAGAAATAGTCATTGAGTTCGTTAAAAAAATAGGCATTCCTTTAGAACAAGGGGCTTTTGTTATAATTCTGGCAGTAATTTGGAGCGTTATTAAGAACTGGTGGTGGCTTTTGCTGCCTTTTTTACTTTACAAGTCCTTTTTGTTTTTCTGGCGCTGGTGGCGAATGGAGATTTGGGACAAAAAGCAGGAAAGAATACTCTTAGAAGTTCAGATGCCAAAAGAAGTTTTAAAACCAATTCAGGCTATGGAAAATGTTTTTTATGGTTTTTGGGCGATTTATGACGCGCCGAACTGGAAAGAGAAATGGTTTTTGGGAAAATTCCTTCTTTCTTTTTCTTGTGAGATTGTTTCTATTGGCGGATATGCTCATTTTTTTATCAGAATTCCGAAAGCTCTCCGCAATCTTTTTGAATCAAGTATTTATTCTCAGTATTCAGAGGCAGAGATTTTTGAGGCAGAAGATTATACCAAGAGAATTCCTTTAAATATTCCAAATAAAGACTGGGAGATTTGGGGAACGGATTACCAGCAATTCAAGGAAGATATTTATCCAATAAGAACCCATAAAGAGTTTGAGGAAAAGAGCGAAGCAAAAGAAGAAAAAAGAGTAGACCCCTTAGCCAGTTTGCTGGAAGGTATGGCAAAAATTAAGGACGGAGAACAGCTTTGGGTTCAGTTTGTTATTAAACCAATCAGCCCGGCAGAGAATGATTGGGTAGAACAGGGGAAGAAAGAGATAGATAAACTGGTTAAGAGAAATAAAAAGCCAGCGCCAAAGTCGATAATTCAGGAGGCAGCCAATATTGTAATCAGCGGAAAGCCGGCCGGCGGAATGCCGGAAGAAGAACCAAAGATGTTTTATCCGGAAATGATGCTTACATCCGGCGAAAGAGAAGTAGTTTCTGGAATTGAAAATAAAATTAAGAAATTTGGATTTGAAACAAACATTAGATTTCTTTATTTAGCCAAAAGGGATATTTTCTTTAAGCCGAATGTAAAAATACCTTTGGGCTTTTTTAATCAATTCAGCACTCTTAATCTTAATGGGTTAAAGCCGTGGTCAAAAACCAAAACCACCGTTCATTACCCGCCATTTATGAAAAGAAGGCTTTACTTAAAGAAAAGGAAGATTTTCAGCAGATATATTCATAGGGTAAGTCCATTATTTCCAAGTTCTGGCGGAACTTTTGTTTTAAACACCGAAGAATTAGCTTCTTTTTTCCATTTCCCAGGCAGGGCAGTGGCTCCGGCTCCGAACGTTCCAAGAGTAGAAGCTAAGAAAGTGGAGGCGCCGCCAGGTTTGCCTACGGAGCAATCCTAAGATAAAAAAACCAAAGATAAAAAACAAAAACATAAAAATCAAGGTTCTTGAGGAGCGAAGCGACGAAAGGTTCTTATTTTTAATATTTTATATTAATATCTATGAACGATATAACATTATTTGCAGAAACTACATATAGAAATATCCGAAAGCGGTTTGGCATAAAAACCGATGACAGACGCCGGCATATGTATGTTGTGGGAAAAACCGGCATGGGAAAAACAGTTCTTCTTGAGAATATGGCTATTCAGGACATTCAAAATGGCCACGGCATTGGTTTTGTTGATCCTCATGGAGAAGCGGCAGAACATCTTCTTGATTTTATCCCGGCAGAACGGATTAATGATGTTATATATATTAACCCGGCCGATTTAGATTATCCTATTTCTTTTAACATAATGGAAAAAGTGGATGTTGAGCATCGGCATTTGGTGGCAGGCGGATTGATGGGCGTGTTTAAGAAAATATGGCCTGATGTTTGGTCTGCCAGAATGGAGTATATTTTAAATAATTGTATTTTGGCTTTGTTGGAATATCCTGGCTCCACTCTTTTAGGCGTTAATAGGATGCTTGCTGATATTGAATATAGGAAAAAAGTTGTTGATAAAATTACCGATCCAGTAATTAAGACTTTTTGGACGCAGGAATTTGCCCGATATACGCAGCGCTATGAAGTTGAAGCTACCGCTGCTATTCAAAACAAAGTGGGTCAGTTTATCTCTGTTCCTTTGGTAAGAAATATTATTGGTCAGGTCAGGTCATCCATTGATATGCGGGAAGTAATGGACGAGAAAAAAATCTTGATTATCAATTTGTCAAAAGGAAAAATGGGAGAAGATAATTCTCGTCTTTTGGGAGCTCTTCTGATAACTAAGATTCAGCTGGCTGCGATGCAAAGAGTTGATATACCGGAAGAAAAAAGGAAAGATTTCTTTCTTTACGTTGACGAATTCCAGAACTTTGCTACCGAATCATTTACTAATATTCTTTCTGAAGCCAGAAAATACCGATTGGCCCTTATTTTGACTCATCAGTATATTGCTCAAATGGAAGAAACAGTCAGGGATTCGGTTTTCGGCAACGTAGGCACATTAGTTTCTTTTAGGGTAGGGGCAGAAGACGCTGAATTTTTGGAAAAAGAATTTTCTCCGGAATTTTATGCAACCGATATTGTTAATCTTGGCAAATACAATATTTATTTAAAGTTGCTAATTGACGGCATAGCCGGCAGGCCATTTTCAGCTAAAACGCTTCTGCCTATGGTTAAGTCTGAATCTTCAAGCCGTGAAAAGATTATTAGTGTTTCTAGGGAAAGATACAGTACTCCCAGGAAAATTGTTGAAGAAAAGATATCCCGTTGGACAGGAGTATTAGAGCAGACAGAATCAGCTCAGAAAATAGAACAAACCCTTCTGCATGATGCCAGATGCTCTAATTGCGGAAAAGATATTAAAGTGGTTTTTGAACCAGATCCCAAAAGGCCAATTTATTGCAAGTCCTGCCTTAAAAAAATTAAAACAGGGGACAGGGAAAAGATTCCATCGCCTACAAATCATAGTGAGGAGGTTCCCTCGTTTGCTTCTTCGTCAGAAATTTCTTTAAAAGAGGCTATCGGAAAAGAACCAGTCCCTTTTTCTAATTCAAAACACCAGCGTGAGAGAAAATCAGTTGATGTTGGAAATCTACGGAAGGTACTTCAGGAGGCGCTCGTCAAAAAGGAATTTGACGAAAAATCAGAAACAGAGTCGAATTAAATGCATGGGCGAGGTTCTCTTGTCCTATAAATCAATCAGTTTATGAAAACCATCCGCGATTTAGATATCAAAAACAAAAGAATTTTAGTTCGCTGTGATTTCAATGTTCCCCTGAACAAAAAAGGGGAAATTTTAAATGATTTTCGGATAAGGGCTGGCTTGCCCACTATTAAATATTTAATTGAAAATAAAGCAACGGTAATTTTAATTAGCCATTTAGGCAATCCACAGACGCAGTCCCCACTTTTCGAGCGAAAAGTGGGGACTGCGTCTTGGCTTAGTTTAAAACCAATTGCGAAAAAATTAGAAAGATTTCTAAAGCAAAAAGTTAAATTTTTGCCAGATTGTATTGGAAAGGAAATAAAAAAAGAAATTAAGAAAATGAAATCCAGTGAAGTAATCCTTTTGGAAAATCTGCGGTTTCATGAAGGAGAAAAAGAAAACAATGAACAATTTGTCAGGCAATTAGCTAGCTTATCTGATATTTATATTAATAATGCTTTTGGAGTTTGCCATCGCAAGCATGCTTCAGTTATTGGTATTCCGAAAATTCTGCCATCAGGGGCAGGATTTTTGTTGGAAAAAGAGATTAATATCCTTTCCCGGAGCTTAGAAGAGCCGGAAAGACCTTTGACAGCAGTTATTGGCGGAGCTAAAATTGAAACAAAGACAAAAGCAATTGATGCTTTTTTAAAAAAAGCTGACTATTTGCTTATTGGCGGAAAAATAGCCTATGACCCAAAACTTCAATGTGCCTCCGCAAAGAGGAGTCACATTGAAAAACTGCTGCTTCCTGAAGACAATATAAAGAATTTTGACATTGGACCAAAAGCTATTAAAGAGTTTGTTAAAATTATTAAAAAATCGAGAACAATTATATGGAATGGTCCAATTGGTATGTTTGAAGATAAAAGATTTGAAAAAGGAACAAAAAAAATTGCAAAGGCAATAGCTGAAAATAAAATAGCATTTAAGGTTGCTGGCGGGGGAGAAACCATTGAGGCAATTTATAAATATGGATTGGAGAAAAAATTCAACCATATTTCAACCGGCGGCGGAGCAATGTTAGCCTTTTTGTCCGGAGAGAAACTGCCGGGGATAGAAGCTTTAAAATAAAATGCAAATCAAAAACTTAAAAAAAGTTTCTAAAAGAATTAAAAAAGCAGTTGAAAATAAAGAGAAAATAATCCTTTTTGGAGATGTTGACATGGATGGTGTTAGCTCGGTTATTATTTTGAAAGAAACTTTAATGAATTTGGGCGCTGAAGGTATTATTTGCTATTTTCCAGACAGGAACAAAGATGGTTACGGAATAAATAAAAAAGCCCTGGAGCGTATTTCAGAATACGGAAAAGCTTTATTGATTGTCATGGATTGCGGAATAACTAATTTTGACGAAATAAAGCTTGCTAAAAAATTTGGTTTTGAAGTAATAATTATTGACCATCACCAGATATTGGGAGGCAAACTGCCCCAAGCCTCAATTATTATTGACCCATTGCAAAAAGGAGATAAATATCCGTTTAAGAAATTAGCTACAGTTGGTATAGCTTACAAGCTGTCGCAGGAAATATTAGGGGAAAAGCTTTCCAAGGCGCTTAATAATAATTTTCTTGAACTTGTTGCATTGGCAACTATTGCTGATATGATGCCAAGAGAAGAAGATAATCAGGAGTTTATTATCAAGGGCTTGGCTTCTCTCCAAACAACTTTACGACCCGGATTGAAAGTATTTTTTGAAATGGACTGGGCAAAAAACGCCTCTATTAATGAAATAGCGCAGAGAATTATCTCTACTATTAATATATCAGAACCAACTAAAGATAACTTAAATCAAGCCTATTTAATTTTAACTAGTATAGACAAACAAAAAGCTGATGTTTTGATTGAAAAACTTTTAGAACAGGGGCGGCAGAAGGGCTTTAGAATTAAGGAAATAACAGAAGAAGTTGAAGGGCGAATTTTCAAAAACCCAGAAGAGCCCGTTATTTTTGAGGGAGATTCTTCGTGGCAGCCGTTTTTGGTGGGAGCAATTGCTTCAAGGATTTACAATAAACACTCAAAACCAATTTTTATTTATTGCAGAATGGAAAATGAGAGCCAGGGTTCGGTTCGGACACCGAAAAATGTAGACGCAGTAAAACTTATGACTAAATGCAAGAAATATTTAATAACATATGGGGGCCATGCCCCTGCTGCCGGTTTTAGATTAAAGAATGAAAATTTAGAGAAATTTAAACAATGCTTAATTAAAAACTTAAAATGACAACAAAAAATGAAAACAAATTAATAGTTTATACTGATGGCGGTTCTAGAGGAAATCCTGGTCCGGCAGGTATCGGTGTGGTTATTAGTAATCAAAAAGGCGAAGAAATTAAAGGATATAGTGAGACAATAGGTGAGGCAACTAATAATCAGGCTGAATATCAGGCTGTTATTTGGGCGTTGAAAAAGATTAAGGCTTTGTTTGGTAAAAAGAAAGCTCAAGACATGGAAATTGAAATTAGAACAGATTCAGAATTAGTAGTAAAACACCTTAATCACGAGTACCAAATAAAAGAAGAAAATCTCCAACTTTTGTTTTTAAAAATATGGAACTTAATGCTTAATTTCAAAAAAGTAAAGTTTACATCTGTGCCTCGTGAATACAATAAACAGGCTGATAAATTAGTTAATCAGGCATTGGACAACGAGGAAAAAAACCAATCTCTTTTCTAAGTTTTCAAGAGGGTTTCATTCTATTATGGAACCCCTATTTTATTTGACAAAGTCTTTTTGTTTTGCTATACTTATAATAGCTCGGATAGAGAGATGGTCGCCCTACTAAAAATATGAAATTTTTGGCGGGGAGGAAAGTCCGGACACTCATTCCGAAAATATTTTCGGTCTAAAAAAGTAGCGGCTAACGGCCGTCCTCGCCAAAAATTTCATATTTAGGCGGGCGAGGTGCGAACAGAGACGCCGAGGCGCGAAAGCGCAAGGGTCCCGTTGAATGACGGGGCATTCCTACAGTAATGCAGGATTGAAACGGCTAAATCCTTACTGAGTGCAAGATCAAACCTAAAAGGCAGAAAGCTTGTGTCTTTTAGGAAAAAGTGGATCGCTTGAGCTAAGAAGCAATTCTTAGCCTAGATAGATGACCATTACCAATTGCTTCGCAGTTGGCTACAGAATCCGGCTTATTATTTGTTCGAGTTATTAATAACAACGAGGTCCGACCTCGTTGTTATTAATTTGTAAAATGTTTATAAAGATATTAAAATTAAGTAGACCTCTCAAAAAGTCATTTTTCGTATAAATTATTATTTTGAGAGAGGTCTTAAAATGAACTTAGAAAAATTTTTCAATTCGCAAACAAAAAGTATTGGCTGGGCAGCTGTTTTAATTGGAATCTCTGTTTTAATCAGCCGGCTTTTAGGTTTAATAAGAGACCGGCTTTTAGCTGGCCAATTTGGAGCAGGGGAGAGCCTTGATGTTTATTTTGCCGCTTTTAGAATTCCTGATTTTGTTTTTGGCATTTTAATTGTCGGAGGTATTACAGCTTCTTTTTTGCCGGTCTTTGCAGAATATTTTAACAAAGACCGAGAAAAAGCATGGCAATTAACAAGTAATGTTTTAAATTCTTTCTTAATTCTCTTGATTTTGACCTGCGGAGTATTGGCGATTTTTACACCCCAGCTTATTAAAATTATTGCCCCTGGTTTTAATCAAGCTAATAAAGCTTTAACAGTTGGTCTAACCCGAATAATGTTTTTAAGCCCGGTCTTGTTTGGTCTTTCCAGCATCTTTTCCAGCATATTGCATTATTTCAACAGATTCTTGGCTTACAGCTTGGCACCGATTTTATACAATCTCGGCATTATTATCGGGATTTTGTTTTTTGTTCCTATTTTTGGAATCTTTGGCTTGGCTTACGGAGTAATTTTAGGCGCTTTAATGCATTTGTTAATTCAGGTGCCGGCCGCGATTAATTCCGGCTTTATATACAAAACCATTTTTAATTTAAAAATGCCTGGTTTAAAAAAGATATTTGTTCTAATGGTTCCCAGAACAATCAGCCAAGCATCTTACCATGTTAATCTCGTGGTAATTACTGCCATTGCTTCAACTTTAAGCATTGGCAGTATTTCTATTTTTAATTTTTCTAATAATCTTCAGTGGTTTCCAATTGGCCTGATTGGCGTTTCTTTTGCAATTGCTTCATTTCCTATTCTTTCTAAAACTTGGGCTAACGGACAAAAAAAAGAATTTTTAAATAATTTTTCAGCAACTTTTAGAAAAATCCTTTTCTTTATAATCCCAGCTAGTGTTTTAATTTTTTTATTACGGGCCCAGCTAGTTCGTTTAGTTTTGGGGACTGGTAAATTCGGTTGGCGGGAGACAAGGTTGACCGCTGCCTCTCTCGGGTTTTTTTCTTTGGGTATTTTTGCTGCTGCCTTAATACCTCTTTTAGCCAGAGCCTTTTTCTCTTTTCAGGATACCAAAACGCCAACTATTATTAGTATAAGTTCAATGGTTTTAAATATTGTTTTAGCTTTTTTCTTTGTTTGGCTCTTTAGTTTTAGTAATATTTTTCAAAAATTTGCCGTAGAATTACTAAAACTTAAATCTATTTTTGACATTCGAGTTGTTGGTCTTGCCTTGGCTTTATCTTTGTCCGCTATATTCCAATTCATTCTGCTTTATTTAATTTTGAAAAAGAAAATACAAGAGTTTTGGCCCGGCAAAGAAATATGCCAGTCTTTGAAGAAAATAATTATTGCTTCTATTTTAATGGGAATTTTTGCTTATTTAATCCGTCAGTTCATTGCTCCATTTGTGAATATGCAGACTTTTAGCGGGGTTTTTATCCAAACAGCAATCGCTGGTATCGTTGGCGTTGCTGTTTATCTTGTTTTAGCTCATTTTTTGGGTTTATCAGAAGTTAAATCTATTAAGCGTATCCTTCTGGGCAACTTTTATGGAACAAGAAAAAATCCGTAATTTCTCAATTATAAGCCATATTGATGCAGGGAAGTCAACCTTGGCTGACCGTTTTTTGGAATTAACTGGTACAGTTGAAAAGAAAAAAATGCATGCTCAATATCTGGATATGATGGACTTGGAGCAGGAAAAGGGGATTACTATCAAACTCCAACCCGTTAGAATGGAATACAATGATTATGTTTTAAATCTAATTGACACGCCAGGCCATGTGGATTTTTCTTATGAAGTTTCGCGGAGTTTGGCTGCTGTTGAGGGGGCGGTTCTTTTGGTTGACGCCAGTCAGGGAGTTCAAGCCCAAACTTTGGCTAATTTGCATTTGGCTTTGGAGCAGAATTTAAAAATTATCCCGGTTATTAATAAAATTGACTTAGCAACTGCCCAAGTTGATGAAACCGAAAAAGAAATAAGGGATATTCTCCACGATAACGGAGTTCTACTCAAAGTTTCAGCCAAAACAGGAGAAAATGTTGAAAAAGTTTTGGGGCAAATAATTAAGAAAATTCCTTCACCTTCTGGCATGTTAGATTCTCCTTTTCGAGCTCTAATTTTTGATTCAATTTATGATCTTTATAAAGGAGTTATTCTTTTTGTAAGAGTAGTTGATGGAAAGATTAAAAAGGGAGATGAAATTTTGGCAATAGCTTCAAAAGCCAAATCAGAAGTTTTACAAGTAGGCGTTTTCAACCCCCAATTATTTAAAAAAGAGGCTTTACAGGCAGGCGAAATTGGTTATGTTGCTACTGGCTTGAAAGATGTGAGTTTGTGCCGCGTTGGGGACACTATTACAACTTCAAATGTCCACGCTTTGCCTGGGTACAAAGAACCACAACCAATGGTATGGGCTAGTTTATACACATCCAAGGATGCTGATTTTAACAAATTAAAAGATTCACTAAATAAATTAAAACTAAACGATGCTTCTTTAATTTTTGAAGTTGAGAGCTCTTCTGCCTTAGGCATGGGATTTAAAACAGGTTTTTTAGGAATGCTTCACATGGAAATTGTGGTTGAAAGATTAAAAAGAGAATATAATATAGAATTGATAATAACCAGTCCAAATGTTGTCTATAAACTAAAGGGAAGGGGAAAAAAAGAAAAAGAAATTTATAAAGCTGAGGATCTATTGGACAAAAACCTATTTGAATGGATTAAAGAACCATGGACAAAGATAGAAGTCGTTACTCCGAACAAATATCTTGGTTCAATAATGAAACTTTTAGAACAAATAGGAGGTGTTTACAAAAACACACGGGTTTTAGGCGTTGACAGAACGGTAATAGAATACCAGGCCCCATTAAGAGAAATTATAATAAAAAAACCAAATCAGACAGGTCCTTTTTACGATTTATTAAAAAATGTTAGTTCTGGATTTGCCTCAATGAATTACGAAGTTTCAGGTTGGCAGAAAGCTGATTTAATAAAGCTTGATATTCTTGTGGCTGGAGAAAAAGTTGAAGCTTTTTCCAAAATTATTCCAAAAGATAGAGCACAAGAAGAAGGAAGAGCGTTAGTTAAAAAATTAAAGTATATTATTCCGCCACAGCTTTTTACTGTTGCCTTACAAGCAGTAATTGGCGGAAAAATAATTGCCAGGGAGAATATTTGCGCCAAAAGAAAAGATGTTACTGGTCATTTATACGGCGGAGATTATACTCGCAAAAGAAAACTTTTGGAAAAACAGAAAAAAGGCAAAAAGAAATTAAAAAGCCTCGGCAAAGTCAATATCCCTGCTGAGGCATTTCTCAGGGTGTTTAGGAAATAATTAAAACATTGCAAAAAGGAAGGGATTTTCTTATTATCTGAAGAGAGGAGCCAAAGAGAGAACAAGCATACTAACAACAACCATAGAGATTAAAACAATCCAGATAATTTTTGCGATTTTCTTTGGGTTGAATTTTGACATATTTTTAGATACCAATATCTATTATACAATATCCAATTTAATGATAGCAAAACTTAAGAAAATTAAAAAGAGGAAAAAATCAGGAAGATTATTTTTTTATATTTTTTTATTAGTTTTAACAATTTTTTCAATAACTACTTTTTCTGTTTCTAATTGGAAAATCCGGAAAAAGCGTTCAGATATTAAAAAACAAATGGAGCAATTAAAAGAAGAGGTTGAGAGAATTGAAAAAAGAAATCAGGAGCTTCGCGCAGGAGTTTCCCAAGCCTTAACAGAGGTTTCTTTAGAAAGAGAAGCCAGGGAGAAATTTAATTTAAAGAAGCCAGAGGAGCAAGTTGTTACAGTTTTACCGCCAGAAGAGGAATTGGGAGAAGTAGAAGAAAAAAAAGGTTTTTGGAAGAAGATCTGGGAGAAAATACGATTTTGGTAATTTTCTACGATGGCAGTTCAGTGGTAGAACGTCTGCTTCCAAATCCACGCAGCAAATTCTGCGAGAGTAGTTTAGTGGTAAAACAGTTCCTTCCCAAGGAACAAACGGGGGTTCGATTCCCCTCTCTCGCTTTTAATAATTTTGCTACGGGGCAAGAAGAAGATCACGGATTCGAGTCCGGTCCGCCGCTTATAAAAAAAACACCCTGTTTTGGTTTGTCCAAAACAGGGCTTTTGTTTTTATTTTCTCCACATAGGTATTAAATGACTCCATGGGTTTTCGAGATTTGGGTTTGGTCCGACAGAGAGACTTCCTTTTTCTAATTTCGTAGGTTCTGGATCGGTGCGAGGAGTGATTTTTTTATTTTCTTCACCCTTCTCCATTTTTTCTCCTTTTTATTCCGTTAATATTCTGTCTATTGCTATAACACCAGCAATGATTCCAGAAATCATTAGTCCGATAAAAGAGAAACAAAAAACAAATAAAGAAAAAATTTTAAAGTCCCATTCTCCTAAATCAAACAAACTTTCATGAATCCGCTTACATATCAGTCGCCAAACTTTCACACTTGCCTCCGGAAATTAGTTTGATGATTATTTTTTTAATTCTTTGTTACGGGGTGGTTATTTAGGATTCTTCTTTTAGCTCCTTTTCTTGCTTGCGTATTTTTCTTATTTGGTTTTTTTGTCCTAATTGCCCTTTTGTCCATTTTACCTCCTTTTTTTATTTAATAACGAAAGAAAGATCTATTGTAAATATAATCTATTTTTGAAATTTGATCAAGGATATTAACAAATCGGTTGGTGTTAGACCGTTCTTCCCTGTTAGAACTTATTCTCCAGCCTTCTTTCAGGTCTTTGACAGGTATTAAGTCCAAAACACAGAGAGCGATATATCAAACCAAGATTAGCTTGGTTATTTTTCTTTATTCAATTCTATTTGTTCAGGTTTTTTCTCTTTCACTCTCTTTATCCTTATAGTTTGTTGTTAAGGGGCAGTTTTTTCTTATTTCCTCAAAACATTATTTCTCTAAGGGAAACTAATTAAATTGTAGCTAATGTTCTTAAGCTTGTAAGGCAAGAATGGTTATGGTAAGATTTAAACATAGGCCGAAATAGTTCAGTGGCAGAACACTACTTTCGTAAAGTAGGAACGTGGGTTCGATTCCCACCTTCGGCTCAAGCAAGTGGCGGGCTGGCAAAGGGTAGGTCTTCTGAGTTCAACTCTCACCATCGGATCAGTGGCTTTTAGTAAAAAAATAAGTTAAACTAAGAATATTATGAAGGAAATGACAGAAAAAATCAAATATTTACAAAATAGACTCCTCAAAATTGAGGACTGTCTTTGAATTAGACGACAAACAGAAAAAATTAAAGGAATTGGAAAAGGAGGTCCAGAAGCCGAATTTTTGGGATGATAAAGAAAAAGCTTCTGGAATAACACAGAAATTGAGTGATATAAAAGAAAATTTAGAAAAATTTGACAAGCTCAAACAGGAATTAAAAGATTTAAAAGAGATCAGCATCTTATCAGAAAAAGATGAAAAATTAGAAGAGGAATTAGAGAAAAAAGAGAAGGACTTAGAAAAGAAAATAGAAAAAGAAGAATTTCGGATTTTTCTTTCAGGAAAATATGATAAAGCATCAGCATTGATTACTATTTATTCTGGAGCAGGCGGAGTTGATGCTCAGGACTGGACAACAATGCTTCTGCGCATGTATGAAAGGTACTGTCAGGAGCAGGGTTTTAAAACAAAGATTCTTCATCAGTCTTTTGGCGAGCCGGGCGGTCCGGATGGAAGAATTGGAATAAAGCAGGCAACTTTTGAGGCTAATGGTATGTATGCATATGGCTTTTTAAAAAAAGAATCAGGTATTCATAGGTTGGTCAGGATTTCTCCTTTTTCCAGCCAGAAACTGCGGCATACATCGTTTGCTTTAGTAGAAGTTCTTCCTATTTTACCAAGGGAAATTGAAAAAGAAATTAAAATTGATTCCAAAGATTTAAAAATAGACACTTTTCGGGCTTCTGGTCCTGGCGGTCAATATGTAAATAAGAGAGAGTCTGCAATAAGAATCACCCACTTGCCAACAGGCATTGTAGTAGCTTGTCAGGCGGAAAGGCTTCAGGGATTGAACAAGGAAAAAGCAATGAAAATGCTTTATGCCAAGATTTATCAAAAAAAATTAGAGGAACAGAAAAAAACCGTTTCAAAGATAAAAGGAGAAACAGTTTCAGTTGGCTGGGGAAATCAAATCAGGTCGTATGTGCTTCATCCTTACAAGATGGTTAAAGATCTCCGCACCAAGGTTGAGACTTCGGATGTGGAGGCGGTCTTGGATGGTGAATTAGACGAATTTATAGAAGCAGAGATTAAGCTTAAATAATCGCAATTCGTAGGATGATAAAATTTCAGAATATTACTAAAACATATCCTGAACACTCGGATAGCGGAGATATAATTGCTTTAGACAATGTTTCTTTTGATATCCAGGAAAAAGAATTTGTTTCTGTTGTCGGCCGGTCAGGAGCTGGAAAGACAACTCTGCTTAAGCTTCTTTTGGTTCAGGAGCATCCTACCAAAGGCAGGATTTTTTTTGAAGAAACTGATATTCATAGAATAAAATCAAGATATTTGCCTGATTTCCGTAAGGAAATTGGAGCAATTTTTCAGGACTATAAACTTCTTTCATCTAAGACTGTTTATGAAAATATCGCATATATAATGGAAGTAATGTGCGCCAGACCAGAGGATATTTGTCGTGATGTTAAACAGGTTTTAGAGATTGTACGTATGAATGATCGTTCTGATAATTTCCCGGAAGAGCTTTCCGGCGGAGAAAAGCAGAGGGTGGCAATTGCGAGAGCCTTGATTCACAGACCTAAACTAATTATAGCTGACGAGCCGACGGGCAATTTAGATCCTTATCACACTCAGGACATTATTAAACTTTTATTAAAGATTCATGGGTTGGGAACAACAATTATTCTTGCTACCCATGATAAAAATATAATTAATAATTTAGGAAAAAGAGTAGTAACCCTGGATGAAGGGAAAGTGATAAGAGATGAGGAAGAAGGGAAGTTTATACTGTAATTATTCTAATTATTCTAATTAACCTAATTGACCTAATCAATAGCCAAATCCCAATACCCAATGGCTAAAAACTATTTAGACATTAGACATTTAATCATTGGGATTCTTACCCCGTTAGAAAATCAAAGATTTCTAACGGGGTGAAATTAGACTAATTAGAATAATTAGGTTAATTGGTCATTTTCTTTCATGTCTATTTCGTTTAATCGCATTCTCAAATCCGGATGGAGAAATTTCTCCCGCAATAATGGTTTCACTTGGGCAACAGTTTTTATTCTTATAATAACCATTTCTTTAGTTACCGGGCTTTTTCTTTTCAGAAAATCAAGCAATTCTCTGGTTGAATCTTTAAAGGAAAGAGTTGATATCAGCGTTTATTTTAAAAAAGACACTGAGGAGGAGGATATTTACTTTGTAAAGGATAATCTTGAAGATTTAGCCGAGGTTAAAAAGGTTGAATATATTTCCAGAAATGACGCTTTGGATAATTTTACGGAGAGATACAAAGACGATCTTTTGATAATGGAATCCCTAGCTGAGGTAGGGGATAATCCCTTGACGGCTCATTTGAATGTAAAAGCTTGGCAGGCTTCCCAATATGAAGCAGTAGCTAATTTTTTGGAAAATAGCCCTTTCAAAAAATCAATCAGCAAGGTCGCCTATCATCAGAGAAAGGACGCGATTGACAGATTATTTTCTCTGACATCAAACATAAATACAGGAGCAATTCTTCTTATTTTGATTTTTGCGCTCCTGGCGGTTCTGTTGGTTTTTAATACTGTGCGTTTAGCTATTTCCAACTCTAAAGAAGAAATCTCTATAATGCGCTTGGTCGGCGCTTCCAACTGGTTTATCAAGGGACCCTTTCTCGTTCAGGCAGTAGTTGCCGGCTTGATTGCCAGCCTGGTGAGCCTTTTGATTTTTATTCCTCTTTGCGCTATAATTGGCCCGAGATTAGGAGTTTTATCTCCAAGCCTGAATATTTTTATCTATTTGAAGAGCAGTTTCTTTATTATTATTTTGATTCAATTATTGACCGGAATTGGTCTTAGTATTTTTTCCAGCTTGATTGCAATGAGAAAGTATTTGAAGGTTTAATTGCCGGGTCGTCTAATGGTAGAAAAGATATTCGAAAAACAACCTTATTCAAAAATAAGAAATGATTCGAACTGTGTTAAAATAAGTATTTATCAAAAGAACATAAGCAAAAGGTTGGGTATTCCAACAGGAGATAGGAAAGATATCGTTGTAAAAATACCTAAGTGGATTCGGAGCAACAAAAATTATCTTAAAAGATATCTTAGAGGATTGTATGAGGCGGAGGGTTGTTTTTGTGTTCATAAGCCAACCTATACCCATAAATTTTTATTTAGTAATAGAAATAAATCACTCCTTGATAATGTTTATAATGGATTAAAGACCTTAGGGTTTCATCCTCATAGAAGCAAGCATCAAATTCAAATTTCGAAGAAAGAAGAGGTTTATAAAGCAAAATCTGTACTACAGTTTAGAGAATATTAGTCATTTTGCCGGGTGGTGCAATGGTAGTTCACACCACGCTCTGGACGTGGAAATCTAGGTTCGAATCCTAGCCCGGCAGCAGTCTAGTGCTCGGTATCGAGAGACCGAGCCACCTAGAAAATCGCCAAAAATGGCGATTTCTGATAAAATAAAAGAAGATTATTAATCTAAAATAATTATGCAAAATAAAGCTTTTTCTACAATCGGGATTGTAATTATTCTTATCATCATTATCGGTGGAGGATACTTTGGTTGGCATTATTTTGGGTCATCAAAAGAGGCAATAAAAAATTTAACACCAGAACAAGAAGAAGCGCTACAAAAAAATATAGAACAGGCCGGAATAAGAGAACGTGACGCTAAACGAGCTGGCGACATAGCAATGATTCAAACTGCCCTGCAATTATATTCAGATGATCATCAGGATTACTACCCCGTAGTCATTTATGGTGAGATGGCAAATTTATTCTTGGGATATTTAGGAAATAAAGATCTTCTCGATCCTTCCACAAATGAACCCTATTTTTACTACAGTTGTCCTCCTCAGGGGAGAGATTATCACTTAGGCGCTAAATTGGAGGATAAAAATAGTTCCTATCTTGTACAAGATGCTGATGCCTCTAAATGCGGGCCTGCAGATTTTTCTGGCGAAGATCCAGTTTATGATGTATCAACATTACAAGCCACGCCCACAGCGGAAGGGCCGGGAGAGGTGATTGGAGATGAAACTGCTGGCTGGAAAACCTATAGGAATGAGGAGTATGGATACGAGGTAAAATATCCAGAAGATTGGATAAATTTTGGAGAGCTATTAGGTGGATTTAATATAACCTCTCCAATCATAGACGGAAGAGCAGATAATAGAATTCAAGTTATACCCAACAAAAGAGAAGGCCCTGAATCAAATCGGGAATATATAGATAACATGATTGAGGGGAATACTATACCTGGTTACAATGAATTAAATAGGAAAAAAGAGATTACCATCAATGGGATAAAAGGCTATGAAATTATTTGGAATATGTTGGATTCTGAAACAAAACAGCTAGAGGAAGGATCATTATATATTTGGCTCGAAGCACCAGATACTAATGAAGCTCGATTTATCGTATTACGGTTTGATGGGAAAGGTTCGCAATATCCAGTAAGATTTCAAACTTTCAACCAAATGCTTTCTACTTTTAAGTTTTTGGAGTAAAACACCCCGACCGAGACTCTCCTTCATTAAGATTTCGGAAGGGCGCAGCGCGTCGGTGAGACATCCCGAAAAGCCCTGAATTATCCCTTAAAATCTCGGTTCAAGACCGAGGATGCCAGCACGAGTCAGCGCAGTATCGAGGCCGACCGAGAGGCCTATTTTGAAGCTATTTTTATGACGGGTCCAGGACGCTCTAAACCCACACCCCTCTAGGACATCGAACTTTTAAGAATAAAACGATTTCATTAGAATCCAGAGAATATACAAAAAATACGAGATGATTATACCTCGCGTTTTTTTCTAATAGAATTTTAAATTTTCAAGCTTGACTTTTTTTGACAGTTTACTATAATAATGGTGTTGTAAATAGTTCTTTTTAAATGTGGCAATATGACTCATGATAATACTATGAGATGAGCATTTTGGACGTCAGTTAAGCTGGTTTCTGAAATGCTCATCTCATGAAGATGTAAGCCGTTAGCCCGAGCGATTCGGGTAAAAAAACTATATGGAGGTGATAGACGATGACGACACAATCGATCACGTCAGGACAGACAAAGCAGTTTAAGAGGTTTGTCGAGGACGCCGCTGACAAGGCACTCGCCGAAGTCGGTCTCGACAAGAATGGGCTTCAGAAGCTCATCGAGAATGGTGACGAGTTCCAAGCTCGCATCATCGCTGGCATCAGGGAGCTCTCCGTGAGTAACCAGTTCGCCGACGAGGAAGTGGAATCCAGCTATGGATACCTGTCGGGCTACAAGCCCAAAGGCATCACCGAGCAGACCAACATCCTGCGTCAGCTTTTCCCTGGCATCAGCTATGCCGATGAGAAGCTCGTCGAGCAACCGCTTCCCGCCAATGCCGAAGGATGGTTCGCCATCCCGAAGTGGCAGTCGGTCGCCAAGACCTACGAGGAAGCAGTGAAGAAGGTGCTGGAGCTGATTAAGCAACAGCGCAAGGGCAAATTCTACAACTACCGTGAAGGTAAGATCGGAGCGAGATATCTCCGACAGCACGAGCGTACGGTGAAGAGGCTCGAAGCGCTGGCTGAACAGCAGAAGGGTCACGACATTCTGGTCGTGGCAGCTCAGTTCGGTCTCCGTCATCGGGGTCGCAGCGATCGTCGATCTCGTGAAGTCTTCACGGTCAACGAGTTCGGACTCGGCACATTCGAAATCGGGTGCATGATACTGACGCATCCCGAGCGACTCCAGCATTATGACGATCTCTGGATCGACTGTGCTGGCGACGAGTACGCACCTGGTGCTGGTGGTGGTTTCTCGGGCGTTCCCTGCTTCGGGTTCTTCGACGGTAGGGTCGGGTTCGGCGCGGGCTGGGTTGGCGGCCCGCGCGCCCGCTATGGTTCGGTGTCTGGTTTCCTTCCGCAGTAAGTAGAGCCTTGAAAACTTGGATGCTTGAGCCTTTTGAGACTTTGAATTCTTGCATCCGCCACATCAGGGGTTATTCACATCAGTGAGTAACCCCTTCTTTTTTTCTGAAAACGTATTTTAAATAAAATCTTCATTGCGGATTATTTACGCCTATTATCAGACAAAGCAAAGAATTGAGTTTATAGAGTTATATTTTAAGAGTGACAAAGAAAGAGAGGATATTGGAAGAATTAAAAATTATTTAAAAACTATAGATGCATAATGCAGACTCTTTAATAAAAAATCTTTTAATCCTGTTAAATAATTTTGCATTCAGCAAAATTGCCGCAAATCGGCATTTAGCGAGGTAGGGTAGGCAATGAATTAGAAAGTACTTTTAGGGAAGGACACTTTGCTGCGATAGACATTTTACTGGACTTGACAAGCCATTTTGTGCTATAAAGAAAATAGAGCAGTTCTTTAGGGGGATCTTTTACAACAAAAAAGAGGAGGCGAGACCAATGAAAAGAGAAGTGAAAAAGCTTTTGGAACCGTTTATCAAGTGGAAGCCAAAACTTCAACCAGCTTTGCCCGACTTGACCGAACGGGTCATTGAAGCCATTTTTTGGCAGGAGGTGTCAGATGTAATTGCAGTTTCGGATAACCTGATTCTTTTTTGGCCATCCATGCGAGTTCCTTTTTGGCAAAGTTTAACATCAAACCTTGCCAATAGTCTTAACGGGAAACTGGACCAGGGAGAATTAGAAAGTTTGCAGGATGACTTGGAGAAAAAATTAGGCTTTGGCCTGAAAGGAGGACTGCGTATTGAGAATAGTCTTTGGCGCGCTCTAAAGAAGCATTGGTACGGTTTGGACACCATAGAACGTCAGACAAAGCTGAGGGGAGAGATGCAGCAAAATTTGAAACAGACAGTGTTCCTGGCAGCTGGGTTCTGCTTGGCAGGGGACAAGGATAAGAACTTTCAACCATTGTTTGACCTGTGGCTGAAAGGTAATCTTCCTCTTTGGTTTGACAGCCAAGGAAAGTTGGTTATTCTCTGTGGCAGACCCTTCTGATACCCGTCGTTTTCCAAAGGGAAAGGGCGGGTTTTTATTTGGATAGATATGGACTTGCCATGTAGAGAAAATTTGAGAAGCGCTTTTAGCGTAAAGAGTGCGGGATTCGAACCAAAGTCAGCTTTAGAAGCCAAAAAATGAGATGATTTCAAGGCGCGACGACGAAATTGTAGTATAATATACTACATTGAGGAGGAGCAACACAGAAATCAGCCATTTTTTGGCTTCCCTTCGGGCGGGCGAATTCGGGTAATCTTCTTCGTTGCTCGCCCCGTTAGAGATTTAAGAACTAAATCCCTAACGGGGCTCGTCGCTTATGTATCCTATGGATACACTACGCTCCTCGCGCCTCGAATCTTGCCCGAATTCGCTCCGCTAAATTGACTCTGGTTCGAATCCCGCACTCTAAGTGAAAACTTTAAAAAGTTTTCAACTCAAATTTCTTCTATAGGGCTTGATTTATTATTCTAATTTATTGTAGAATAAGATAATGATAAAAAAGGGAATTAAAAGTAAAAAACCCATAAAGAAAAAAAGGAATAAGACTTCCCGGAAAATAAAAAAGCTAGAGATTTTCCAGACAATTCATAAGCCAAAGATTAGGGTAATCGGAATCGGCGGAGGCGGAGGTTCAATTATTAATGAAATCGCTTTGACAATGAAAAAGATAGATTTTATTGCCGCTAATACTGATATTCAGGCCTTGAAGAAGTTAAACAAGAAAACCAAAAAGTTTTCTTTTGGTAAAAGCCTAACCTATGGACTGGGAACAGGAATGAATCCAAAACTTGGTGAGCTTGCTGCTCAAAACGAGAAAGATAAAATAAAAAGGCTAATGGAGGATCAGGACCTTTGTATTTTAGTTTCATGCTTAGGAGGTGGAACAGGGTCCGGAGCTGCCCCTCTTTTTGCTGAGGTTGCCAAAGAAGTAGATATTTTAACTTTTGGAATTTTCACAATGCCGTTTAAATTTGAAGGAAGCAAAAAAATGAAGATTGCCAAAAGAACTTTAAAGGCTTTGACAAGCAGTCTAAATGCTGTATGTGTTATTCCCAACCAAAGAATTTTCCAGATTATTAACCAAAAAACTCCTTTAAGAAAAGCTCTTTCCGCTTTAAACAAAATTTTGGCTGAAGACTTGAAAGGTTTAATAGAATTTATTTACTGGCCAGGTTTGATTAATATTGATTTTGCCGACCTTAAAGCGATTTTAGAGGGAAGGGGAAAGAGGGCTTATCTTAACAGCGCCAAGTCTCAAGGGAAAAATATGGTAGAGGATGTGGTGGAAAAGGTTTTGAATAGCTCTCTTTATCAATATGGCATTTCCGGGACTGACAGAATTTTATTCAATATTGAAGGCGGCAAAGATCTTAAAATGAGCGAGGTTGAACAGATTTCAAAAAATATTTACAGCTTTAATCCCAGGGCAAAAATTATCTTTGGTGTTGCGCAATATCCAAAGTATAAAAACAAAATAAAGATTACTCTTTTAGCTGTTACTCCCGGGAAAAAGAAAGAAAAAAGAAAAAAGAAAAAACCTATTTCGGCTATAGAGCCCAAAAAAGAGTTAATTGAAGAAAAATTGGATATGCCTCTGGAAAAAATTGAGTCGTCTTCGTCTGGTTTAATTCATGAAGTTAAGCTTCGGAAAGCAAAGAAAATTAAAATAACAACAAAGAAAAAAATCAAGAAAAAAATCAAGAAAAAAAGAAAGCCAAAGGTTAAAAAACAATCAGGGGAAAAAGTAGAAGGAAGAAAAGAAGCAAAAAGAACAAAAAAACAGAAAGGGAAAAAGAAAGCGAAATCAAAAGAAAGAAAAATTACCATTTCAAAGTCGGCCAAAACTATTCACAAAAAGAAAATTAACTCTCCTTTGTCTCCGCCTTCGTCAAGACTTAGACGGCCAAGAAACATGCAGAAGTCAAGAAAAGCCAAGAAGACAAAGAAGTCCATAAAAAAAACAACTGTTCCAAAGAAAAAATCAGTAATCAAGGCAGTTAAGGAAGAAGAAGCAAAACCGGAGCAAATATCTCCTTATAATGAGATTTTGAACACGCAAACACAGACTGAGAAAATCAGAAAAAATGCTCTAGATTTGCAAAGAGAAGCTCAAGAAGTAAAGAAAGAAATGGAAAAAAGAGAAAAAAGATGGGATATTCCAGCCTTTCTCCGCCGCAAAAAACCAGAGTTGTAAAATATGTTTGAAAAGTAAGATTAAACAGTTAAATATTTTTAAATCGTATTGACTTTCGAATTTAAATTTATTAAAATGAAATTGATTAATATAATTTATGAGTGGTCAAATTACAAAAGTTAAAAATGGAAGTATAACTTTACCAAAAAAACTCTGGAAAACATGGAAAGGTGCAGAGGTTTTTGTTTTTCCTAACGAAGACAGTTTGGTAGTGAAAAAAGTTGAGAAGCCTCTTTCTCGGCTTTCTGATTTAGCTTCAAGAATTTCCTCTCCCAAAATGAGCCAAAAAGAAATTAGCAAGGAAGTTCAATCTTATCGCAAAAATATGAAAAATAAATGATAGTTGTTTTAGACAACAATGTTTTTATTTCTGGAATTTTTTGGAAAGGAGCTACTCATAGAATTATTGAACTTGCCGAAAAAGGTAAAATTGAAATTTTCACGACTTTAGAAATTTTAGAAGAATTATCTAATGTTCTCAGAAGAGAAAAATTTAATTTTTTATTTAAAGAAGGAAAAACAAATATAGAAGAAGTTTTCAAAAAAGTATTAGAATTAGTTAAAGTTTGCGTCGTTAGAAAAAAAGTGAAAGTTATAAAAGAAGATCCTTCCGATGATAAATTTTTAGCTTGTGCCTTGGCGTCACAAGCCTCTTTTATTATTTCCGGAGACAAACATTTACTTTCACTCAAGAAGTTTCAAGATATTTTTATCGTCTCTCCTAATGAATTTCTAAGAAATTTTCAGATGTGATTTTTTCTTTTAAATAAAGAAATAAACTGTTATAATAACTTAATGAAGCAAAAATTCAAGAATTAAAAGCTAAAATTCTTGAACTCCAGCAAAAAATCGCTCAGCTTTTGACTTTACTTATTCAACTTTTACAACAAAAATTGTAAGGAATTGTAAGTGCTGACTTTTCTCGCATATGCAAGGAAAGTCAGCCCCGTGCCCGCGCGCCTATCTACCGACAGGCAGGAAGCGCGGGCAGGGAGAGACAAACTGTTTGAAGTTTCTTTTCAAATAGTTCTAAACCCGGTTAGAAACTTTGTTTCTAACCGGGCAAAAAAGGTCGGAGTAATTGATAAAATTAAACTTATGAATCCCGTTAGAAATTAAAGTTTCTAATAACTTTCTACGGGGTTCGTAATAAGATTTCTAACGGGATGAATAATCAAAATCAAACTAATCTTAAAAAAGGAATATCTACTCCCGTAGGGATTCTGATTATTGTTATCTGCCTTCTTTTAGCTGGCGGAATTTTAGCTTGGCAGTATTTGAAGGTCCAAAAAGAAGAAATAAAACCGCCAGAAGAAAAATACATCATTTCACCAGGAGAGTCAACCACAGAGAAACCAGTCAACTGGGAAAGTTTGATTCCGGATATTCGGCTAGTTCTAAAACAAGAATTTTCAGACATTAGTGCTGAAGGGTCGCACCCTATAAGAATTTCCGAAAAAACAGATATTACTGGCGATGGTGTTTCAGAAGTGCTGGTATATTTGGGTGTCGGCGGAGCAACCACAGACTTCTTTACCCTGTTGAGAATAGAAAATGATAAACCCGTTGTGGCATATTTTAAGCAAAAAGATGGAAAAATTTCTTCCCTTATGTTTACCGCGGGAGCAGGAGGCGCAGGGCGCTACGGGAGTACTGTGAAGATGTTAGCGGATAAAAATGCAATTTATTCGGCTAGTTATTCCGCATATGGTGATAAAAGTGACTATTGTCGCGCTGAAGTATATCAGTGGAATGCTCAAACTAAAATCTTTGAGTTTAATACAGGATTGAGTAACGAAATTCAACAAGATTTTTGTCGTAAAACGGGACCCGAATCTGAACCCCCTCTCTCTCCCTGAAAAAGATGAGATACATAGGTAACAGGATCTGGTTTCTGATTTTTTTACTCGGGGTAATGTCCTGAATAATCGAGTGATTTGATTCTCCTGCCATCGTGGAACGCGGACAGGGTTGTTTTATTTTTCAAACTTTTGTGATAATATTAAAAAAGAGGCCAAAATTATTTGTATTAATTTAAAGAATTATATGGAACAAGAATTAATTAAACCAACAGAGAGCTCTAATTTTCTCGCAAAAGAGAGCAAAAAAGTTACTAAAGCTATTATTCCAATTGCTGGTTTGGGCACAAGGTTTTTACCAATTACTAAGATTGTTCCAAAAGAATTTCTGCCTTTGGTTGACAAGCCAATGATTCAATATATTGTTGAAGAAGCGGAGAGGGCGGGAATAGAAAAAGTTATTTTTATTACTAAGCCTGGTGAAAAAAATATTTTAAAATATTTTAAAAAATCACAGAAATTAGAAAAAAACTTAAAAGAGCAGAAAAAAGAAAGTCTTTTACCCTCTCTTAAAAAATTAAATAATCTTTCCAAAAAAATATCTTTTTCTGCGGTTGTTCAGGATAAACCATTGGGAGACGGACATGCTGTTTTACAGGCTAAAAAATTTATGGGCAAAGAATCAGTCGCTGTTTTGTTTGTTGATGATATTTTTGATTCAAAAATTCCCTGCATTTCCCAGCTTTTACAGGTTTTTAAAACCTGCCAAAAGCCTGTGATTGGTTTAAAAAGAGTGGCTGAAGACAAACTCTATCATTATGGAATAGTGGGAGTAGAAAAGATTTCGCATAGGCTTTATAAAATTAAAAAAATTATTGAGAAGCCTTCCCAGGAGCAGGCTCCTTTTTACCCCGTTAGAGGCTTTGGCTCTAACGGGGCAGGTTTAGCAATTGTCGGAAGATATATTTTAACTCCGGAAGTTTTTGAATATTTGAGAAAAGCCAAACCTGTTTTTAGGGGAGAGATAATTTTAGCTGATATTTTTTCAAAAATGATAGACGACGGCAAAGTTATTTACGGATATGAAATAGAGGGCAAGTGGTTGGAGTGCGGAGACAAGGCTCGCTGGTTGAAGTCCAGCTTGCACCTTTCTTTAAATCATCCTGAGTATGGTCCGGAATTGAAAAATATATTTTAAAAATTTGTAGAAGCCCTAAGTCGCCACTACTGCGCTTTTATACGATAGACGATTAAGGGCGTTGTGAAGGCGTTTAATGGCTTCTATTTAATCATGTACGATTTAATAATTATTGGCGCTGGGCCAGCCGGACTTTCTGCCTGTGTGTATTCTTCTAGGCAAAAAGTTAAAACACTTTTAATTACCAAAGATTACGGGGGCCAGATTGGCAGAAAAGCCGTATCTATTGAAAATTATCTTGGTTTTTCTAATATTTCCAGCACTGAATTAATAAAGAAGTTTAGGGATCACCTGGCGCCAATGGAAAGCATTGAAACGGTTATTGATGAAGTGATTCAGCTTGATAAAAAGGGAGGAGTTTTTTTAATTTCCACTAAGAATAAAAAGAATTTTGAAGCGGAGGCTGTAATTATTGCTTCCGGTGCTGACCCGCGGCTATTGGAAGTTCCGGGAGAAAAAAAGTTTTTGGGTCGCGGCGTGAGCTACTGCGCTGTTTGCGACGGAGCAATGTTCGCTGATAAAACTGTGGTTGTTGTTGGCGGAGGCAATTCTGGTTTTGAAACAGCAATTTTCCTCAATAACTATGTAAAGAAGATTTATCTTTTGGAATATGGTTTAAAAGTTAAAGCCGATGAAGAGAATCAAACCTTAGTTAAAAAATTAGGAAAAACAGAAATAATTACTCAGGCAGTAGTTAAAAAAATTGAAGGAGATAAGTTCGTGAAATCACTCACATATCAGGATTTGAACCCGGTTAGAGATTCTAAGGGCGAGAAGAAAATGCAAAACAAACAAATCTCTAACGGGGCAAAAACCAAGAAAATGAAAAAATTAGCAGTTGAAGGTGTTTTTGTTGAAGTTGGTAATCAGCCGGCAACATCTTTTGTCAAGGGTTTAGTTGATTTTAATAAAAGAGATGAAATAATAGTTGAATTTGAAACCTGCCAAACAAAGACTCCAGGACTTTTTGCCGCCGGAGATGTTAATATTGGCAAATACAAGCAAATAATTTCAGCTGCTGGCGAAGGAGCTAAATCGGCTTTAGCTGCCTACGATTATATACAACGTAAGAGGCTTAAGAAATAAAATTGGTCGGAGAATCGTTCTTGACCAATTTGCTTTGATTTGTGTTATGAAATCCAAGATTAAATCAATAAAAGCTCATGAGATTTTGGATTCGCGAAGGAATCCTACAATTGAAGTAGAATTAGCCACTAATGATAGTGTTTTTTTTGCTTCAGTTCCGTCTGGCTCTTCGCGCGGAAAATATGAGGCAAAGGAAATGAGAGATAAAAATGGTGGAGTGTCAAAAGCAATAAAAAATATTGAAGAGATAATTGGTCCAAAAATTATTGGCAAAGACCCGACTGAACAAAAGAAAATAGACCGATTAATGATTAAGCTGGATGGAACCAAAAATAAATCAAAACTTGGAGCCAATGCCATTTTAGCAGTTTCAATGGCTGTTTGCCGAGCCGGCACTGATAGCAAAAACGTTCCTTTATGGAAATACATATCACAGTGGAATGAGAACCGCTCTCGTTCTATTGGGATGCCAATGCCCTGTTTTAATTTAATTGAAGGCGGGGTTCATGCAAAGAACAAGCTGGCTTTTCAGGAATTTATGGTTTGTCCAAAAACAAAAAGTTTCAAGCAAAACTTAGAAATAGGCATTAAAATATATAATCAATTAAGAAAAGATATTAAAAAAAAATATGGAAAAATTGTTTATGGAGACGAAGGTGGTTTTGCTCCATTGTTAAATGATGCTCCAGAAGCATTAGATTTTCTTTTGTCTTGCGCAAAAAAAGCGAATTGTGAAAAGAAAATTAATATTATATTAGATATAGCAGCCACTCAACTTTACAAAAAAGGAAAATACAAAGTAAATAACGGATTTTTTAACAGAAAAGAGTTATTGGGTTATTATTCGGAATTACTAAAGAATTATCCTATTGTAGGGTTTGAAGATCCTTTTGCCGAATCTGATTATCAGGCGTTTCAAGAGATTGCTAAGAAACTTGGCAGAAAAATATCTATAATAGGAGATGATTTATTGGCGACAAATCCAAGAATAATAAGACAGGCTCAGAAGAAAAAAGCTTGTAATGCTTGTATTATTAAATTAAATCAAATCGGCACGGTGAGCGAAGCCGCGGAAGCTGTTAAATTAGCTAAATCTTTTGGTTGGAAAACAATGGTTTCTCACCGCTCAGGAGAGACAATGGACGATTTCATTGCTGATTTTGCCGTTGGAATTAGGGCAGATTTTATTAAGTCTGGCGCTCCATTTCCAAAAGAGAGGATGGCGAAGTATAAAAGATTGGCGGAGATTCAGAAGGAAATAAGTTAAAAATCCAAAATACAAAGCTCAAATGACAAATCAAATCCAAAATCCAAATGACTAAAAATATTTAATAAATAGTTTTGGATTTTGAGCTTTGAGCTTGATTTGACATTTGGATTTTGACATTTGGATTTAATTAATGAACATTCTTTTTATTGTCATAGACGGTTTAAGTGAAAAGCCAATAAGAGCATTAGGCAACCGTACGCCGTTGGAGGCGGCTAAGACCCCTAATTTAGATTGGCTGGCGGAAAACGGAGTTTGTGGTTTGCTTGAACCTGTTTTTACTCAAGCCATGCCCACTTCAGAGGAGGGGCACTTTGCTTTGTTTGGTTATAATCCTAAGAAATACCATATTAGGAGGGGAATTTTTACTGCCTTAGGCGCTGGTTTAAAAATAAGAAAGGGAGACGTTGCGTTGCGCGGAAATTTTGCTACTGTTGATAATAAAAAAAGAATTATAGACAGAAGAGCGGGAAGGATAAAAAAAACCAAATTTCTAATTAAAGCTTTGCAAGGCATAAAAATTAAAGGAGTAAAGTTTTTAATAGCGTCTGCCGGGCAACATAGACTGGGCATTATTATGCGGGGCAGGGGATTGAGTTCACAGATAACTGACGGCGACCCCCATTATTCAAAAATGGGCAAAAGAGCAAGAAAAATTAATTCTTTTAGAAAAACAAAACACGCAGATTTCACTGCACAAGTTCTTAATAAGTTTTTAGAAAAGGCTCATCAGATTCTAAAAGAGCATCCTTTAAATAAAAAAAGAGAGAAAAAAGGGCTTTTTCCAGCCAATTATGTTTTAATAAGAGGCGCCAGCTCATTGGAAAGCTTTACTCCTTTTGAGAAAAAATACAGATTGAAAGCCTGCTGTATTGCCGGAAAGCTTCTTTATAAACAAATTGGAAAATTCTTAGGAATGGATTTAATAAAAGTTAGAGGGGCTAATGGGCTCCCGACGACCAATCTTCGGGGAAAATTTTTAGCTGCTAAAAAGGTGCTTTGTCCGCGAAAAGTTTCTTCGAAATTTGGACGGGTGAAAAAATATAATTTTGTTTTTCTTCATATAAAAGCCACTGATAGCTTGGCTGAAGACGGTAAGTTTGAGGAAAAGAAAAAGTTTATTGAAAAAATTGACAAAAGATTAAAGATTTGCAGAAAACTTAAAAATATTTTGGTTGTGGTAACGGCTGACCATTCTACTTGTTGTTCTTTGAAAAGACATTGTTCAGAGCTGATACCGGTTTTGATTTATCTTTCTTCTTTCCAAGCCGCAAAGATGCGGAAAGGCGGGGGATTTAGCGAAAAATCCTGCGCCAAAGGAGAACTCGGAAAAATAGAACAGACTCAGTTAATGTCAAAAATTTTAAAATACGCGAAATAACTAATTGCGCGAAAAAGGAAAGAATGTTATTATTTTGAATACAGAAAAGTTTGTTCGTTCAAAACTCAATACTTAAAACAAAGGAGACAGAAATGGGGATTCTGCAAAATGTTGGCAGACATAAGATTTTAGCAATTATGCATGGGCAGGCTATGGAAAACTCTCTGAAATTAATTGAATTGGCTGGCAGGACCGCTTATCAAAGCCGGGGAAGAATCAGCGATAGTTCAGCAGAAAGATTTGTGGAAATGTTAAGAGAAAGAGGGCACGAGAGTGTTTTAGAACATTCAGCCATGACGGTTGAATTTAATAATGTTTCCAGGGGGTTTACCCATGAACTTGTTCGTCATCGATTAGCCTCTTATACTCAGGAGTCAACGAGGTATGTTGACGAGAGCGATTTTCTTGTGGTAGTTCCTCCGGACAAAGACCCTGATGAGAAAGTGATAAAAATAGAAATAAGTAAAAGAATAGAAAAAGATTTTCCGGGCGCCGCTTGTCAGGTCCAGCGGTTCAGATTATCTTTCAAAGAGTGGATGGAAATAAACGAACAGGCGTATAGAAGCTTAAGAAAAGCTGGTTGGCCTCCTCAAGATGCAAGACAGGTTTTGCCTATAGGTACAAAAGCTCAAATTGTTGTCACTGCTAATTTCAGAGAGTGGCGGCATATATTAAAATTAAGAACAGCTCTATCTGCCCATTGGGAGATTAGGCGAGTGATGACAAACCTTTTAAAGGATGTTCAACGGAGAGTGCCAGTTATGTTTGATGATTTTGTAATTTCTCCAGATGGTAAAAGCGCCAAGCTTACTTAAAGCCCTTAATCCAAGCCCCGCAGGATTGCGTCTAGGTCTATGCTGCGGGGCAAGGGCTTTTTTCTTTTCCTTGCCGCGCTCAGTGCGGCGTGGGGACTTCTTTTTTTAAAAAGATTATGATAAAATAAAATAATATGAAAAACCCAGCTAAAATTATTGACCACACAAACATAAATAAAGGAGCAAAAGCTAATGATATTATTAAAACTTGTGATGAGGCAAAGGAACATAGATTCCGAGGCATTTGTGTTAATCCTGAGTGGGTGAAATTAGTCAGGAAAGAACTTAAAGGAACGAAAATCAAAGTCGTTGTTTTAATTGACCCGCCAATGGGACAGAGTTCTCATCAGGAAAGAATAAAGATGTGCCAGAAAGCAAAAAAAGACGGGGCTGATAATTTGGATATTGTAATGAATATTATTGATTTAAAATATGATAGATATGACAAAGTATTCAAAGACTTGAAAGAAATTTGTAAAATTGGATCAAGCAAAGTAATTATCGGTTCGGGTTATTTAACCGACGAAGAGATAAAAAAAGCATCAGAGATTGTTAAAAGGGCTGGAGCGATTTGCGTTAAAACTTCAACCTTTAAAGATCCGCTGGACCATTTTGAGTTAAAGGAGAAAGCCAGGCATTTAAAGATTATGAGAAAATCTGCGCCCGGTTTGGAAATTAAGGCAGCCGGTAAAATTAGAACTTTGGCTGATTTGAAAATGATGGTTCGGGCTGGAGCGGATATTATTGGCACGAGCTCCGGGGTAGAGATTATGAAAGAGCTGCGTTCTTAATTTTCAATTTTCAATTTCTAATTTTCACTGAATAGATCAATTTTCAATTTTCAAAGCCTTGCTTATAAGAAAAGTTTGAAAATTGATTCATTGAAAATTAATTGTAAATTGAAAATTGTAAATTAAAAATTATGTATAAATCAACAATCGGCCTTGAAATTCACGCGGAATTGAATACCCGGTCAAAAATGTTTTGCAGGTGTTTAAACGACCCCGAAGAACAAAAAGCTAATGTTAATGTTTGTCCAATATGTATGGGTCATCCAGGAACTCTGCCCGTAATAAACAAAGAAGCGGTCCGAAAAGTTGTTAAAACCGGACTGGCTTTAAATTGCCAGATTCCCGAATATTCTAAGTTTGATAGGAAAAATTATTTCTATCCCGATTTGCCGAAAGGTTATCAAATTTCTCAATACGATTTACCTCTTTGTAAAAAGGGTTTTTTAGATATTAACGGAAGAAAAATTAATATTACCAGAGTCCATTTGGAAGAGGATACCGGAAAGCTTTTACATCCAAAAGGAAAAAGATATTCTTTAATTGATTTTAATCGGGCAGGCGTTCCTTTGATGGAATTGGTAACAGAGCCGGATATAACTTCAGGGAGAGAAGCAAGAAAGTTCGCCGAGGAGCTGCAAATAATTTTGAGATATCTTGGAGTTTCCAACGCTAATATGGAAAAAGGACAGCTCCGGGTTGAAGTGAACATATCTCTTTCAAAAAACAGCAAGCTGGGAACAAAGGTTGAAATAAAGAATTTAAATTCTTTTCGCATAGTTGAAAAAGCCATTGATTATGAGATTAAAAGGCAGTATAAAGTTTTAGAATCGGGTGAAAAGGTTATTCAGGAAACTCGGGGCTGGGATGAAAAGAAATCAGCAACCGTGAGCCAGAGAAAAAAGGAAGAAGCTCATGATTACAGATATTTTCCCGAACCAGACTTGCCGCCGATGAAAGTTGGAATTTCGGAATATTTAAAAGAAATAAAATCTGAAATTCCAGAACTGCCGCAACAGAGAAGGGAGCGTTTTAAAAAAGAGTATAATCTTTCAGAAAAAGAAATTGAGGTTTTTGTTTTTAATAAAAACTTGGGAGAATATTATGAGAAGATGGCTTCAGAATTGAAAAACTGGCTTAATTCCTTGAAGAAGAAGCCAGATAAAGAAGAAAAGGATAAAATAGTAAAAATAGCAGCTAATTATTTATTGACTGATGCTCTCGGACTGCTCAAAGGAGTTTCAGTTTCCAATGAAAACTTTTTAATAACCCCGGAGAACTTTGCTGAATTTATTACTTTAATTTATAAAGGGGATATTTCTAGCAAGATTGCTAAAGCTGTTCTTTCTGAAATGTTTAAAAGTGGGGCTGATCCCTCCCAAATTATTGAGAAAAAAGGATTATCCCAGATTACTGATGAGTTGGAGATAGTAAAAGTTGTACAAGGGGTAATTTTAAAAAATGAAAAAGCAGTTGAAGATTATAAAAAAGGAAAACAAACTGTACTTCAGTTTTTAGTGGGCCGAGTTATGGCAAAAACCAAAGGCAAGGCAAAACCTGACATAATTATCAAAATTTTGAAAAAAGAATTATCCTAACAACGAGAACAGGGCTTGTTGGTTTTAATTTAGAAATTTTTTCACTAATTTTTCTGCTTCGCGGTACTTTCTGATCCATTTAGTTCTTTTATCTTTTTTGAACCAAGTCATCTGCCGCTTAGCGAATTGCTCACTTTGTTTTTGTATTTTTTCTAACATTTGATGATAGGAAATTTTGTTCTGTAAATATCGGGCAAGCCAACGGTATTCCAACCCAAATTCTTCAAGCCGTTTCCAGGAAACTCCATCTTTGTGGAGTTTTTTAACTTCTGCGATCATTCCTTGCTTGCCCCGTAGCCCCCGCCGCGCTCCGTGCGGCGGGGTGGTTCGGGGTTTAATTCTTTTAAATAATCTTTTAGTAATTAATTTTTCTAATTCATCTTTTGTTTTTTTAATTCCGATTATTAAAAGAGCAAAATCAGATTTTTCTTTTTTCAATGTCGGTACTGGTTTGTTGGTTTTAATCACAATTTCCAATGCCCTAATTAATCTTCTTTTATTTTTTGGTTCAATTGTTTTGGCTCTTCTCGGGTCCATTTTTTTTAGTTCTTCAAAAAGTTCTTTTATGGTTTTCTTTTCTAATTTTTTTCTCAATTTCCAATCTGGTTCTACTTTTGGAATTATTAATTTATCAACCACAGCTTGAATATAGAAGCCGGT
>Ga0315547_1000604_pt1 | contig 34167 bp, 58 predicted proteins | sample SalMarSW160240MG_2_FD_202542 | JGI IMG/M metagenome (GOLD analysis project Ga0315547, IMG submission 202542) | Salt marsh sediment microbial communities from the Plum Island Ecosystem LTER, Massachusetts, United States - Salt Marsh Sediment SW1601-240 ...
GATCCGTCTGAAGCAGGGTGGTTCAGAAAACTCATGAGTTGTTGCTGGGTAATCTGATCGCACTCATCGGTCATGATCGTGGCTTCCGCGTGCTTTCCTCTCATCGTAAACATTGTTTATCCTTTGTCCGTTGCAATTTCACGGAGAAAGTTGGCAACTGATTCTGCGGCCTTGACACATTCTGGATAATATCAGATACAGCCATCCAGTACACACGCAGTTCCGCACACCAAACATCGTAGATCATCGTTGATAAATGTTGGCCTGTACAGTCCCATGTCCGTTGCTACTGCCATGTAGACGAAATCTTCGAGCCGGACATTGTGGCCACCCTCATCCGCTATCTCGAAAAAACACTCAAGGCACAGAACGTCCATTGAATGTTTTCCCGGCACTACCCGGTTCCAACATTCATCACTGACCGCCCATCCAATACGCTGCTCCCTGCAACATCGATCACAGGTCTCGCCGGTCCATTCTGTCGGTAACCTGTTCTGATGACGGAGTACCTCCTCTATCGTGTCCAAGCCTTTTGCTGCCTCCGGTGAACCCATTGTTTTTAACATCAGCTTCAATTCCTTCAGGACTTTTTTGTATTTTCGCTTCTGCGTATTAAATCGCATCATGGTGTCCCTGGTGCTCTCAAGTTCTCTATCTGCCCTTCTTTTGTCCACCCGCGCTTCCTCAAGAAATTCCTGGAGTCGCTTTATCACCTGATCGTAATAACTGTCAGAACGAGCTACCACTGCGTTAGCTTCTGCCTTCTTAACTATGGATCTCAACCGTGCTGCACCGTCCAGGTAGTCAGTCCCATAGCCTGCGTCATGCGCATCTTTTAGTTTTTCACGTAGGTTCTTAATCTCGGCTACTGCGGCTGCCAACCCCTCCAGTAAAACACCACGATTAGCTGATGGTTGATTCATTAATTGCTCAAGTCGAGATTCAATCTCGTATGGCTCATCTACACTCTCGATAAAATTGGTGTACTCGTTGAGGTAGCCGAGAATTGCCGCTCGCGTTGATGGCTGCGCGGCCAAGATTTCACGTATTCCAAGTAGGACCGCCCCCGTCAATTTGGGAGCCTTGCTGGCTGGTTTACTCATGTGCGTACCCTTTCCATCCACGCCGAAGTTGGATGAAAGTTTCCCATGACCTCCACATCACCCCAGTATTGATTGCACATCGGTTCGTGCATATCAGGAAGGCGATATAACAATTTGCACTTCTCGTGTGGGTCCAGGTGATACCGCTCTGCCGCGTAGATTTCGCCCTTCTTGACACCCAGCCGTTTGTCCGATTCTTTAATGCACACTAGTATCATTGGTTCACCTCAAATTGGTGCTTCGGGTTGCCACTTCCTTCGTGGGGGATTTTCCAACCTGGTTACCACCTTCTCCATATGATCGGTATACTCGTTGAACATACCGAGAATTGCCGCTCGTGTTGCCGGTTGTGTGGCTAGAAGTTCACGGAGTTCTTTCAGAACCGCTCGCTTTAACTTATGTGCCTTGCTTCCATGTCCGATCATTATTAACCCCTCTTTGATTTTTCCACATACTGGGCATGGCAGCGGCTTCTCACCGGCACCGCCGCACCTAGTACATGTACAGTCATGATCCATTCCGACGATAACCTGCTTACCACAGTGCTCACAGTAAACCAGGTCACCCGACGCCTCCCATTCCGCACGTAACTTTTTCTCCAGCCCCGGATCTACGGATCCCAGCATGGTGGGAGTAACGTCATTAATCAGGAGTTCCGCAAATCCACCGAGCAATCCTGTCTTGTCCATCTTCCATGACGGACAACCGCCACAGATATGGATACTCAGGTCGCGCACCTCGTCGTGCTTCAGGTGGTGGTAGTGCCAAAGGCTGCACGTCCCCCACTCGGTGGCGGGAGCAAAGTGGCTATAAATGCAGGTTCTACACGTCTTAAGAATCCGGTAGCTCACCCGCTTCAGCATCTTGAACTTGTTTTCGTCCACCGTCTTTCTCTCCGTTTTTCCCAATCAACTCATCTATCGCCTGGAGTGCAATTAACTCCAGTCCGCTCTGAACCGTTCTGGTAAACTGAAGCCACTGCCCCGGCCATTTCTGGATCGGGAACACCGCCAGCATTCTGTTCACCTGGTTGTCGATCCCGAATGCTGCTTGGTAACCATCGAACTCCTGCGCCTTTCTTTGTTCCGCATCTACTATTGCCGGGGCCGGGACCTCTGTGATGCCGCAGTTACTACAGTAACCGCTGTGGTAGTTCAGCGTACCTGACTTGCACCGTGGACACTGCCATTCAACGGCACTGCCTTGTCCGTCTAGTTCTTCGGGTTTCCCGATAAGATCTTTTCCGTTTTTCATTGACCACACTCCCGTGTTGAACGCTCTCTCAGTCTCGGTGGCTTCAGGTTGACAACCGCAGTCTTGCACGCTGGATTCTGTTCCATAGGATAGATCCCATCTGCATCTGGTTCAAGTAATCTCGGTGGACGGCCGTAGGCCCTGAGTAAACTACTCCAGGCAGCCTGTAGGTCTCTTAGGAACTCGTTGATCATTGTGGTAGCTCCCGTCTCCACCTGGTTTTGCAAATCGGGCACACCATAATGATGATGTCCCCACCGGGATAGCCATCTTCTTGCTCACCGACTTGTCTAGCCTCCGGATGGACAATCGGATGGCAATCCTTATGCTTCTCCCTGTCGTAAGGATCTTCCCTCGTACAAACGTGCTTCATTTTGTCTCAGCCTTTAGACACCCTTGTTCCGCTTCGATTTTTTGGAGCGCATCGATCCTAGTATTTACAAACTCAGCAGACACACTCAGATCCAGACCAAGACGATGATAGATATCATCGATCCTGTTCTGCGCCCGCGTGAGTTCCCGTACCGCCTGCTGTCGCTCAGACTGCTCCGTGACGAACTTATCGGCACCGGCCGTCAACTGCATTTTCCAGGACGTTGCCTCGGCCCGCCGTTCTATGCGCTCACGCTCGATGGTGGCCTGGATTTCGTCATTCAACCTCTCCAGGATCGAGATCGTCTTCCGGGACAATTCGTAAGCTTCCTGCAACATCTTCAGATCGTCCGCCATTCTCAATGACCTCCCATAGATCCGGTGTCGTATCCGGCTCTAGTTCTCTCTCGTTTCCGCACTGTGGGCATGTGACGGTCAGGTATCCAGACTCCAGGTCTTCGGCATCTACTTCCAGATCACCTTCCCATCCACATTCGTCCGGCTCGTACACGTCCAGACCGTGCCACCTCGGTGGACCATAAAAGCAGTCGCAAGGACCGTAGCGGATTCTGACTGTATCGCTCACTTGTTGTACCACTCCCAGGTCTCTACCATAATCCAGTCGCCGTTGTCCAGCGGCACGCTCACACGTTGGCGTCCACGGCTCCCGTCAGAGATCAGAGTACCGACCGTGTACCCAGATCCCATCCACAACCGTGTCACGTCGGACAACTCCCACTTGATCGGATTTTCTCCGAGGCCGCCCGCGTGGTTAATAAACGACGTGTCGAAAGAATAGTCAGCGTACATCTTGCCGAAAGCTTCCCTGGCATTGGCCCGGTACTTTTCGATGTCACCGCACAGAGCCACCGGCATACACCAATAGAACTGGTGATCCAGGTATGGACACGTGTACTCGATTTCCTTCTTTAGATCCTCAACCTGCACCCCAAGCTTTTCCAGCACGTACCACGTGTTCACAGCCAGGGCTCCCAGCAAAACAGCTTGGAGCTTGTCTTCGACTTCCTTGATACTCTCGAACCATTTCTCTCCGTACAGGATGTCACCGATCTTCGGCTTGTACTTCTGGTTGCCTCTGGCTTTCACGACGGTGGTGATCATACGAACCTCCTTCTTGAACCGGATGATCTCAACTACAGCAGTCAAGAGCGCTCCTATGCAGAAACCCAAGACTAAGTTTCCTAAATTCATCGTGCTACCTCCATTGCTTCCTGAAAAGAACACCCTTCCCTCACTAATGCGGCTATAGCCGCGATTTCACTTTCATTCATCTCCAAGAGTTCTTTCGGCAATTCCGTCAGCCCGAGCGTCAGTGCGATCATCCTTTTCACTCGCTGCTGACCTATTAGCATTGGGGCGGCCAGTGAGATATAGAATGGGACACCGCCTGTGACTTCACATAATTGATCGGCCAGCTTATCCATGTCGTCACACTCGCACGACTTAGCCCACAGGGCTGCGGCTCCGATCAGTTCTTTCATTTCCACTTCAGGTCCAGTGTATGTTACGGTATCTAACTTGTTGACCACCCGCGTCTGGACAACAAGCCTGTCCTTGGTGAATTCCACTACCTGTCCACCGTAGCTGAACTCGAACTTAATCATGGAAATGATAGCATCTTCCACCGTCACTTCGGCCGGTGTCCATTCCCCGTGATCGAAGTAGGGAGTCATCTGCTCACGATGATTTGTAATCGTAATCATTCGGGGATCTCCAACTCATCGAATAAGAACCAATGGCCCTTATCCTTGGTAATGTCGTAACCGCGCTTGTCTCCTCCATCTTCGCCTATGCCCTCTCCGGATTTGTACCAGACATTTCCGGCCACCGAAGTCTGGCACCAGCACACTGCTATGATTTCCTCCGGCGATCTATTAAATAATTCTCTCAGTACGGTTGCCTGTGCATCAATGGAACAAACCACTCCCTTGGAAGGATCATAGTGCTTGGCGTAGAACATTTCCATACACTCCGCCAAGCGTAGCCAGTGCTCGCGCTTCACCATTACCCTGTCAAGCGTTGACCCAAGAACCGCACGTTCGAAGAACTCAGCCCGGTCGGACTGGAAGAGATCCCATGTGCGTCTCATTGGTGCATCTTGGAAAATAGACTCACCCAGTCGCTTCTCGTAAGCTTCATACATGGCATTCCAAACGAACCAGGCACCTCCATAAGCATTATTGAATTCGGCAGTGTACTGGATCGAACCTGTCTTCGGAACAACATACAGTTCTGTATAGCTCATTGACTTCCCCACGTATCAGGATCAACGTGTAAATTGTCTCTCAGAACGTACTGCGCCACCGTCTGGCTTCTCTCGCTCGCAGCTATCGCACGTCATCTCATTCACCTACCTACCGGCCTGATCAGGAACTTGCCACGTTTTATTTCGGCCGTCGTCTCGCCATTCATCTTGCACTCGAAAACGAAGTCGTCTGCGTCCGTGACCGCAATGAGCTTCTTCCCGGTTATGGTGCATGGAACCTTCGGCTTACCGTTCTGGTAGGTCCCTAGAACCTTGCGCCCTACGCGCACGCGCACGACCGTATTGCCATTCAGTTCCATAGTCCAGCGAAGCTGCCACTGGCCTTTCGTTAGCGAAACCCTGGCATGTTCTTCCCATGCTTTACTCGTGGTTGTAAACTCCATGAACTCCGGTCGTTCCTCAGACTGCTTGGGCATCCTGCTTTCCTTTCTTGATGTATCCAGCGTGCTTACCGTACCTGGCACAGTTACAGGCTTCGCCGTCCGGCCCAATGACCTTCTCGCCCTTGCACTGGTCGCAGAGCATGTAGCCTTCCGGCGCATCACTCTCCATAGCCGGTTGTAAGTGCAGCGGCATCCCGGATTCATCGTAAGTCAATCGCCGGTCGGTGCCCTTTATCAGCGGCTTCACGAGCACGTGTATATTACGAAGGTGGGCCAACTTTCCCGCGACACAACTTTTCAACGAGACCTTGAAAGTCTGATACTCGTATGCATAGTAGATCCCGCCGTCGGCGACCAGTTTCCAGTCACCAGGCACGTCGTAGTCGTACTGCGCCAACGGGACGCCGCCCCATAAAACCTGGACTTCGGCGTGCCCGCGTATCTCCATGATCCAGTGAATCTGGCAAATTCCTTTTGAGACATGCTCAAGCTGGTAGACAATCATAGGACCGCCGTTGTCGGTCTTGTGCTCACCAGGAATCGACAGATGGTCGGAACAGCTTTCGAAATTCATGGAGCCTCCGGCGCACATGATTGCGTTTTCCGCAACTCGAATCGGATCTGCATCAGAATCTTCCCAAGTTTGTTTTCACCATGGAGGTTACCGTCAAGTCCCTGAGTCGCTCCCCAGAACTCATCGCCCCACGTGTTGCCTTCAGCCAGTATTGTTTTCCCGGTAGCCAGGAGTGCTTCAGCCAATTCCCTGTTGTGTCCGAACTTGTAGCGTACCAAGACGGTCATTACGTGTGCCTTTATGTCCTCCCACCCCGGCCGGAGTGATACGGTCTGGCCCATTCTCTTGGCATCGCTAGGCGTTGAGCACCCCAGGATCGCCAGACGCTCCTCTGTGTCCAGAGTCTTCGCTGCCTGGAACGCATGTTCCAAAGTTGGGTATTCCCGACCGCTCAACCTGACTGGTGCCGGATAGAAGTTACTGAGGAAGCGATACTCGCCTCGGAATTGCGCTATGAGGTCTTTCGGCACATTCCACCGTCTTTCTGTACTTATGGTATCTACTTGTAAACCGTTTGTCAAGATATAAATGGTCGCGCTGGTGCTGCATTATCCTGGTCATGGTGATACCGATCTATGACATCGAAGCACAGTTCCCCCAGCTTCTTGTAATCCGGCTGGTATGGAACCACGTACCGATTCTCGGAGTAAATCGCATCGAATTCCTCGATCTGTCCATCCAGGTACTCAATAATCTGCTCGTAGCTCCACTCTCCCTGCCGTACTTCCAGGAAAAACTGGCGATCCGCCTTCGGGACCTTGACCGTTACCTTGCCAGTGAGTAGGAGTTCCTTGCCCATCACTAGGAGCCTGACAAGCTGCATACCATGTTTAACGTCAAATCCAAACTTTGCTTCGAGTTTTGCGCGTTCCGGGTTACGGTTTTCCTTCCAGTTCTGATACTGCTTCCACTCGTTGAGCCGGGTCCGGTATTTTTTCTCGGCTTGTAGCACGGATATGTAGTTCTCGGTCATTCCGATTTGCTTCATGGCCGTGAACCGCGCCACGTCGATGAGCTTCTGTTCATCCTGCAACGACACCACCAGATCCCTCGAAGACAGGATGTTGGCAACGAAGTCCTTGAGTTTGTCGTGAAACAACGCCAGATCCGTTGTGCCCAGGAGTTCCGCGTCGCGCAGCAACCAGTCCCGAACTTTTGAATCGATCAACTTCTCGGCCGCCTCCCGCTGGTCTGCTGGAATCACGCTGGTCTCCGGTAAACCGAAGTCCTTGCGCTCGGGCTTCTGTTGTGGTGGATTCAGCAACCAACGACGATGCGTGTTAATCCGTTTCAACTGACTGATTGCGTATCCTGTGTAGGTGTGCTTGGCCCGAGCCGATAGGAAGAGTTCCCGATTCTCCCGGACCTTCATCCCAAACTCATTGATGATCAGAATATCCTCGTCTTCTACATAAAGGTTCTCAATCAAGTTGGGATTGCACTTAGCACACAGCTTGAAGAACTTGAGCACATGGTAGACGCAGTGGTCAATCCGTTCCCGTTCACCAGGCTGCCGGTATCCATGCTGGGCACAGTACACTCCCAGGTTGTTCCTGAAAACATACTCGTTGAACGGAAACTTCTCGTCGTTCTGATCGAAATTCAGTGTGAAATTGTAGAACCATTCTTTCGGCGGGATGCACCAGCCACGCAGATCGTAATCGCTTTCATCCGTCTGACCCCCGTATGAATGTGAACCAGAAACAATCAGGTAACAGGTGTGCTTTCCTAGATCAACTTGCATCTCCTTGTTCCTCCGGCTTCTCGTTTTTCTTTCGCTTATACTTTCTCTTGGGCTTCGTTTCCAGGGTAACTATTCGCTCTTGGAGATCATCCACTTGCGCCTGAAGATCCAGGATCGCTTTGGACTGCCTCTCTACGAACCATAGCATTTCACTCGACGAGAGCGCCTGGACACTTATGCCGTGTGTAGAAGCGTTGTCTAATTCGCGCCTCTTGGCTCTCGCTTGTGTTTCCACCTTCGACATCGTGTCCTTTATGCTCATTGGTCTATCCTTTCGTGGTTGGGTTCCTGATCGTCGCCAGGAACTTACCACACTCAATGCCCATTCTACAACCCTGAAAGAGCGAGTCAACTTGCGTTCATTTTCTTGTAGGCATCGGCCGCAATATCAGCGAATACGCATCCAACGCAGCCGTGGCCATCCTTGATCGCCTTGACGCAGCCTTCGGGTCTGCGGATGACTTCCCCGTCCACTGTCTCCAGATTCCCCTTCTTCGACAGGAAGCAACCTTCCCGTTGGTGCGTGATATCGCTGAGTGCGGAGCGCATGATCATGTTCTCGCTCTCTAGCTCGGTCAGTTCTCCGGAGTCTGTCGCCTTTGTTTCAATCAGAGATTGGTACTGCTCCAGCATGTATGCCGCTTCGGGTAACAATGGTTCGTCGCTACCTACGCAAACTCCTTGTTTGATTCTGCCGTGAAGATCCTCTAGTAGCTCTTCAATTTCATTATTCAGTTTCTCTGCGTCCGTCATATCAGACCATCCCTTCTGAAGTCCGGTAGGATCTCCTGGTTCAAACAGCAGAATAGGTGAAGCACGTTCGGGTGACAATTCACGTACTCGGCTTCCGGTGGCAGGATTTGTACAGCCTTCCGGTCACGACCGATGAAAAGGTTTTTCACTTCCCTGACTTCCTTCCATTTCGGCAACCGGTGCTGTCGCGACATACTAACGTGCAACCATTGCCGGTCGTCATCATCCCGCCACTCGTAAGAGAAAAACACCCTGAGCCCATCGTTGCGAATAAAAGCTACTCCCTCGAAACCGGAGGTTTGTAGGTAGCCCCAATTGCCTGGAAGAATACTAGGCTCATGATCCCTTGTCTTCGCTCTCGAAATGTGCCACGCCATTATCTAATCTCCATAGGGTAATTCTTCCCCACTCTTTCTTGACTCCGCCCGCAACTTCTTGTTCTCGGCTCGTACCCGTCTGATCTCATCACGTAGGACCACTAATCGACCACTTGTACAACACTGAATAGTGGACCTGTTAACGAAACAAGAGTTCCGGGCAATCGCCACATACCGGTTCAGGCATTTCAACCTCCCTTTCTGTGTCTGCCGATTGCGTCCAGATCGTAGGCACGCCGTACTGGTATATTTTCCTTGTCAGCGCAACGATCTTTCCAGAAGTTAACAACTTGACTTATTTCATCAAGAGTCAGATCAAGAGAATCTCCACTATCGCATCCCGATCCGTCTATCTCTCTTTGCTGGACGCCACCTACAATAACTGCGTTCTTGCAAAGTTTGTAGATCTCATTTTGCCAGCGCGTAAACTCTTTTTCCAACCGCGCGGCGAGCACAATCAGCTCTGCTAGTTTTCTTTTTAGTTTCTCTACCTCCTCCAATGCTTTTAGTTCCCTCCTGCGGGGCGGGCAGGCTGGATGAGTGCTTGACTGATAGTCGTCTATTATTTGACAATAACCAACACTATTGTCTGATGATAGCCTTGTATGGTCCGGACAGTCACCACATATAGGTTCGGGCATCACTCCCTCGCTTTCTTATCTGAAGAAAACTCCTCCTTCAGCTTTTGATATCTTTCAAACCGTTTCTTCTTGGCTTTAATAGCAGCCTTTTCTTTTTCTGCTTTTTTATTTGCTGCTTTTTGTATTTTCTTTTCTTTTTCTGCTTTGTTGTACGCTGTTATAAATTCTTCAATATTCTCTTTTGTTGGATTATCTAGAACTTTTTCTGGTATTTCAAGTTCCGAATCATAGCAATCACCACATTGTGAAGTATAGCGAAAAAGACAATAGATCGTTTCCTTCGACCTAACCTCAATATTTTCACAAAAACCAATACTTTCAGTATTGAAAACACGGCATATTATCTTTTCAGCAGTATTTTTAGCTTCTTCAACTATTTCTAATGCTTCTTGTATTTTCATCATTCTCTCACATTCGCCATCATCGACTCGGTTATCTGCCAATGTCTCTTTCGAGCAAACCTTATATTGCCCGTGCCCGGTACCTGGTGGGTTATTCTCCCGAGCTTCCCACTGGTGGCGTTGTACTCGAAGATCACTGTCTCATAGTACCACGGCGGATTGTTCACCGCCGCCGACGATCTGCGGTAAATCGTGCTTATATACCTATCTCCAACGATAGACCAAATGTGACATTCGCTTGGGGAGTCCTTATATGTCATTACTCACCCACATTCTTGGCTCGCTCATCGATCCCTCGCTTTCTTCAGAGTGCGCCGAACCTGCTCCATTGCCCATTCGAGTTTTTCATCGGCCAGATTGTCAACTATGGAATCCATGGAAATATCCGGTCCGCCGTGTGAGTACATGCGCCTGAATAACGATTGCTGTCTTGAGTTACATTGCAGCAATCCCTGTTTTATTTTACGCCGCGCAAACTCTTGTAGTTCCTTATTCATCACTCACCTCTATCTCTTTTTCTGCTTTCACCTTGTCGTACTCGTGAATTAACATGGTTGCATCATCGATAGAACCTACCTCTTGTTCATATGCCTTCAAAACCAACATCACCTTATCGAGATACGCCAAAAGACTTTTCACACGCTCTAGCGCTTCGAGTTCACGCCGCCGAGTCTCGCACACTGGATCATCCGCATAAACCGAGTGCGTCCCACTAAGATTGCTACACCAGCCATCAAAAATCACTGGCGGTCGAAATTTACCTCGCTTTTCAAACCGAGTAAAACCTGGACACGCACCACATGTATTCTTATCGCTCATTGTCCATTACTTCCAATCAGTCGGTGCCGTTGTCGGGAAAATATCAGATACCGGTTCAATCTTCACAGGATCATCTAGTGGGCTGGTGTTTGGATGATCATCTCCATTCGGCCCATCCTTGGCTTCTGTAGGATTCTCCCGATCTGCTGGCGTAAAACCAGCACTTCGATCAATCGGCGCTTCCATTTCACTGTAATACCTCATAGCTTGCCTAAGTCCATCCATGATGTCACTCGAAGAAATGATGATATTCTTTCGATTCTTGAACGCCTTGGCTGCGGCTGTCTCGTAGACCAGTTTAATGAACGCCATCGACATTCCCTTAGAAGCAGCGGCAACATTCTGTACCGTGTCGAGATCAACGGTATGTTCATTCGGATCGCCCAACAAGCGTAGTAGAAATTCTTCACGCTGCGGATACTCTGGATTTCCAAATCGAATCGGAACATCGAAACGACCGGGACGGTGACGGATGGCCTTGTCCAGCACTTCGGGATTATTCGCCGTTGCTATAACAACTAGACCGGAGTAGGTCGCAACACCATCTAAGCAGTTGAACAGTCCTTCCTTGGTCACGTTGGAATGGGACATACCTGTCCTCGTGAAAATGCGATCAATGTCCTCCATCAAAAATACAGAAGGGGCGGAGGTTGCGGCTTCTTCGAATGCATCCCGTAGATCCTCGTCGTTCATTTTCGGATTCGAAAAGTTGAAACTGTATGCCGCAAAATCGTAGGCTGACAGGATGACTCTGGCAACTGCCGTCTTCCCGTTTCCTGGAGGACCCTCGAAAAGATAGCCTTTCCTGTAAGGAATATTCTTCCTGCGATAAAGATCTTCTGAAGCAATCCAGAATTCCAAATCATCCTTTATAGACTGTCTGATGTCATTCGTAAGCACCAGGCCATCCCAATGATGTTCACCACGTAGACGGATTGATGATCCACCAAAAACCATGATCGACTTCTCTTTGACCTGAGCTTCACGACTAAGCTGCTCAACCATGGTTAGGAAACGCTCTATGTCGTGGAAATTGTCTTTGGCGTAGGAGAGTATGCAATAGCCGACATCTCCTTCGCTTATGCGGGCCGGTATAAAAACACTCCAGACATAAGCCGTCGCTCCATCTGGTAGCACAATCTCGATGTTCCTGAGAACGTAGGCAATGTGTATTTTCTCGTGGCTTCTACGCGGCCAAATACGAATTGAATCATCATTGTCATACATGAGTGTTGAATACCTAAAGTTAGCGGGATAGATCAACTTAAAGCCATTCAAGTTCGCAAGCAAATCCCTGCTGACATTCTTGGTGGCTCCATAATCATCCTGGTACTGATGATTCAGGAACAATACGATGCTCGATTCTGCCGCACGATTGAGTATTATATGCTCAAAGGATTCGAGCTTGCGTTTCTTGATTCCATCATGAATGAGTTCTCGCGATGATTCTCGAAGCATTTTTTCTCCTGCCATCAACACCCGTCTGGAGACATTGACCCTATTGTACATGATGCTGCCTTAATGTACTTTTCCTGGATTGAACCCAGCTACGTATACCTTCGGATCACCCAGCGCCAACCCGATTCCCTCACAGTCCTTAGCGCAGACAGGAGCACATCCGCAATAGCGACATGGTTCGTGACGATAGGTACAACCAGCCTTCATAAAAAGCTCGCTGTACGTCCCTTCTTTTCCGCAGTTTGTACACCGCCACTGGTTCAGCGGTTCACCGTCGGCACCTCGTAGATGGATAACACTGAGATGCGGGTCTGGTGGCCCATCGTACCAATCGGGATAGTGTTTCTTAATTTCCTCTCTCCAGTCGGTCACGACTTCTCCGTGTTCTCGGTGGCCAGCTTGACCGGTCCGCTCTCTTCCTGCCAGGAAAAACAAGGTCCGCCACCCAGCCGGACTTCAATTCCGCCGTCCCTCTGGCAAATAGCGAACACGCCTGCATCCGTCTTGATTCCTACCCCAGTATAGACCTCGGATAGAATCAATTCGCTTTTCTCATTCACGTCGATCTTCATGCCACACCTCGTCTCGATTTTGCGGTATTGATAATTGCGGCGACCAACTCCTGTGTTTTACTGGCCCGGATCTGGCACTCCATGTAGATGTCCGGTCCATCAATAGTCACCAGGCAAACATCCCCAGGCTTGTTATTGTCCTTGCTCTTCTGGCTGGACGCTATGCGTGATTCCAATGCGGTTTCAGTTTTGATTTCTTTCTTGGTTGGCTTCCTCGTAGCTGAGTTCCCAGACTCGCCTTCCTTTGCCTTCTTGTAGTGATGGAACACGGTGGCTTCGCTCCGTTCGAATTTCTCACCGAGTTTCCGATACGTCCACTTCTCGGGATCTGAATCTCGCAGACTTACCAGCCTATTCAACTCTCTGTTCGTTAACATCTTATAACCCCTTTCTCACATCTTCAGATCAATGCCCGTACAATCGCAAATCTCGTTCCGCGCCCCACATTTCTCACAGGTTGTGAACCTCCCGTTTACTGTGCGCTCGGTTGCTCCAAATAAGGGAGCCCCACACTTTGAGCATTGAAGCCTGCACCCACAGTGATGACACCATGTCGCAATCGGCTCCGGTATCTGTATTTCCCAATCATTCATCAATTACTTGTCAGTTTCAGTTAATAATAACCTTTGGTATTTCAGCAACGAATAAATCGCAGCAACTTGATGTTTTATCGTGGCAGTAGCTTTGCTGAGATCGTGAGTATCTAACTCACGGGAATATCGTTCTCCTGAGAAAAGTTCTTCATCTAGCTCTCTCGTAGACATCTCTATACGACTCTCAGCAAGTTCAATTTTTCTTCTGATATTTAATTCTTTCCTTTTCTCCCTCAATACGATACTCGTAATACCACAAGCATCGATCAAGTCTAACAACCTCTCTGATTCCCCCAAGGAAAGACTGACTGGAATATCCCATTTTTCACTGATGTCTCCAGATACCTGTACCCCCAAATCCTTGAATCGTTTTTTCACTCGTACAAACCGTTCCTTGCCTTCCCCGTGTACGGCTTTTATCACGCGACCCCATTGCCGTTGACTTTGGTGGAACCTGCGTAACTCAACTCTAAAATCTCTCCAGTTAGAAAAAATACCCTGAAGGTGAACCACACCAGGCTCCCATGTATCTGTTTCTGGGTCATAAAATGCAACCGCTATTCCCTTTTTACCTTCCATTTTCCTAAAGCTATCAACCGATCCATCTTCCCGACGAACATTCATCCAATTATAGACCTCAAGAATCATAGTCTTCCTGGGAACGCAATCGTGCTTTGGCCTCGAAACTTTTGTATAGGCTATCAACATTCCTACTCTTAGCTCACGCTTTAGCACTTTTTTCTCCACTTAAAATATATTTTCCCATCCGACAAGGATCGTCTGGTGAGTTCTCAATCTGCCCGTGCGCAAAGCATGGGGTTTCCTTGTACCACTCCCGGTCGTGAACCGCACATGCATACTCGCCGGGCGTATCCCCTGTCAAGTGTTTACATGGAATCCCGTCTCCAGGCACAAAAATCAAGTTACCCTCTACCGGACCAAGGTCAGGGTCGTCCACTACGACTACGGCCGAGTGTTTGCAGCACCAACCGCAACGAAGACACCTCATGAATCCCCTCCGATGTGATGGACCTCGAATCGCTATTCGGTCGGTGTCTGACCGGCTCCTATCCAAAATCCATCGAATGGGCGAAGCCACTTCTCGAAATCATACGGTGTACCTGACAACAACACGTGTTCTCCGGTTGGACCCAATTCATCGTCAACCATAATAGTCAGGGCTTCATCGAAGATCCGCTCGATCTTAATCGAGTCTGGAACCGGCTTCAGCCGCTTTTCAAGTAGCAGCACAACTCTCATTCGGCAATCCCTTCGAATCCGATACAAGTTCGTAACCAAGTTGGATCGAAATTCCATGGCCAATTAAACCAACCTGACTTAATTCCATATGGATCACCAGATATCAATAATTCCCTGGCTGCATCTGTATCCATCAACGGCTTAATCCTTCCCACACTGGCTAGAATCGACAGGACACCACCGAGCGGATCCTTGGCAACCTCACTCCCCTCCACTGCCGGGTGAGCGCACCGGCTGTGTGCATCGCCTGGAATCTCCCGACGATGGATGCAGACTCGGCATTTCTCTTTCCGAAACTCGTGGTACTTCGCCAACGCCTGAAATTGCCCCTTGGCCCTGACTCGTCCCAGCACCATCCAATCCATCGGACCGATCTGCGCTCCGCATCCGCAACGCGGACCATACTGCCAACCTCGACTCGGCTGTACCCGTGCAACCGTGCTGCTCGACATGCAGCCATCGCAATTCGAAATCGAGATAATGAGATAGGTACGCATTAGACCATGAGCCCCTTTTCTACCACCCCTATGATAACGGTTGCCTTCTCCCAGTATTCCAGTGTGTCCCAACACGCCTGGTTCTTCGCTGACAGCTTCGACCGCAGAATCTTGAACCGCGCCTCGCAGAACATTCTCATCCCCCAACCCATCTGTTCCTTGATGTCGTCGGAGTCCGGATCGCCGCCACAGTCCTTGCACGTACCAAAGCCGGTGTCGTGCGGATAGGGAACCTTCCCGTGATCAACGTTGTCCTCTGGACCTGGAAGCACTCGGCCGCAGCATGAGCACAACATCTCTCACCTCATTCTTCCAGTTTCCGGATCCCGGTTTTGTCGATAATCCGGTTATTGACCGCAGCCAAAAGGGTCTTATCCCCACAGAAATAACACAGCAGCAATTCCGAATCTCTCCCCTTGTCGTCCTTCCCGCCGTGTAAAACATGGGTGCCGCCACAGGCTGGACACACAATCCTGTCACCCGCCCGTACCGTCTCTCCGAGTTCATCATTGCTCATGGCACAATATGGAATCGCCTCACCGTTCACTACCAATTCACCCATGACTCCACCTCATTCCTCTCTTGATTTACACTGCTCCGGACGCTTCAATAGGCACCTGTTCGGATACGATCCAAACCACTCGCCGGTCGCCGGATGTCTTCACGAACAACGGTCATGAATTTGCACTTGCGCTTGTTGTCTGACATTTGCCCCTCTGAACCAGTCTCCGCAGCCACGGCCCTGGACGAACGCAATTTCGACAGGTGTCCACGGAGTTGAAATCCGAGGTGTCCAGGCCGAATGCTTTCCCTACCTCTTTTGCGAGCCTGTCAATCTCATCACAGATCGCGACTGATTCTGCATTGGTAATGTCGGCGGCCACTTCACTGAGCAGCTTGACCTGGGAATCATACTCGTCCAGGGCCTTCTCGGTTTGAGAGAATCGTTTCATGGAGTGCGATCCCTTCTGTGCTATTAAGAAAAAGGCCCCCGGCTCCGTGATATCCCGGAGCACAACGTGCATGCCAGATTCGAACTGGAATCTCTGCCCGCATTGGTGATCAACCAAAGGTCAGGCAGCGTCCTAGCCGTTAGACCAATGCACGCGGGGGCCGGTCTACTCATAATCAACAATCTCCCATTTCAATGGCGCAATCATGTGCGCTGGCGTCAGCCGGTGGGCGCAATTCATCACCATGACCGTGGAGATCTTCTCGCGGTGCAGGATGCGCCGGACCTGGCATGCAATCCTCTTCTTGGCCTCCGGCGTCGAGTCCCGAATACCTGACCAATCCCATCCCCGGACCGGGATGTAGCCGGGCTCCCCGTAGCCGTCCTGGATCTGCCAGACGCACGTATTAATCTCATCCATGATTTTCTCAGAGATCACGGGGAGCGGACCACCGTACCAACAGAACAGGCACACCAGTTCCCAATCGCTCAGAGTCTTCAAGTCCACCGTGTTTGACATTGTTTTCACCATTCCGTCAATAGTATACAGGTAAACTGCGTTTGTCAACTAAATTCCGTCACAATTCTTTTTGACAGACCGGACTGACTCGATGTCTTCGGGATCGTAGATATCTTCCCCGACGAATTCGAGTGCCAGCCTGCGAGCCTGCTCCCGCGTCAGTTTGCGGGGAGCCCAGAACTCTTCGGCCATGCCGTTGGACATCGTGACCTTGTACCAGCGGCCTGCAACCAAGCCACCCGTAGGATTGTAGGTGTGGGCTTTGAATTCTACCACTGCACATTCCTTCACAGCTTACGCTGGACCGGAAACTCAGCCCCGTCTTGTAGCATCATTTCCATGTGTCCTGCACAGAGATAGGCCCTATACGGAATCATTCGATCACTGTAGTTTGAATATACCTTCCCTTGGACATAGTAGTCAGCTTCGGCGGGCTTGAAATCATCAGGGTCGTCTAGATCAGATACGCCAGCCCTGCAACTTGCGCAAATCCTTCTTTTCTTAGATGTGCTCATATCGCCTCCAGTCTGGTAAGAATCCACCTTGCCCTCAACCACGTGGGCAAACTACGTCAATGATCGGCCAATGATCACCGTCATCGTCCCTTGGGCATGCACCTGCCTGCATTCTCCCCGTGACAGCCGGGCCTATATCATACAAAAACACATCTTCCCCTTCCCCCTCCTTCGACATTTGCTCTGCCAGCTTCAGACAGGCGGTCCTGGCTTCGTCGAGTGTATCGTATTCCTCGCCTGAATCGGGTGGCTGGTCACCAACGCGAACTCGGTACGTGGTTTCTGCCAGATCGCTCTTCAGCCCATCGAGGTAGTCATCGATATCTGTCAGCACGAGGGGACCGCCATCCGGGCCAGTGGTCTCGGCCTCTACCTCTGCACGAATCGCGTCGATTCCACGCATGCCGTCGCACAGGTCTTGCAAGTGCTGGTAGCGAGTCTCCGCGAACCACGTGCCCGCCTCTTCAACGCACACGCAATCTATGTCGCTGTCAACGCGGCTCTCGATCTCTATGTCGATTTCGTCGCTCAGATCCGTAGCGACATCAGTCAACTCACCTGCCAGATTCATCTGGGCATCACGGTATGTGCTGTAGCCATCCAGAACTTGTTCCATCAGTGGCCGTAGCGCTTCCATGAGTTTGTTGGCCTGGTCCGGTAACAAACCAGCAGGCACCCCCCAACGGATCTTCCTGCCGTGCCAGACCGACTCGGGCACGCCGTTACCAATTTCCGCATTCCAGTCGGCAGTCAGCACGCCAGTCTCGCAATCAAGCTCCAGGTAGGCCCCCTGCGGGGCTGTCTGCTGTGGATACTTGTGATACAACGCGGCCGGGTCGTGCGTGTCCAACTCCCTGATTGTCAGTATCATGTTTTACTACCTCCGTGGTTTGGGTTTTCCCTCAAGCTCATAACTAATGGTAACATGGTGCGTATAGTTTGTCAACATAAATCGACATTAGATGACAATTATTTTCCTCTTATCATACATGGTGTTACGTAGTTTTTTCGATCCGTCCGGATATTGAACCAGAAAATCTCTCTCTGATGATGTACAGAATTTCCTTGACAAACTATTTATACTGCACTATCATTGACTCAAGATGGTGAGAAACCAAGTCAACGGGAAAAAAATAACGGGCGCGGTCGGGAGCGTAGCGCAGAAGATCAGCGAACGCCTGGAGACTGAGCTTGCCGGTCATGTCCGACAGAACCAGACCGGTGCCAGCATGGATTGGGATGAACTCGTTGACGACTGCGAAAATATCCTTGCCGCCTACCGAGATTACATGGCAACCAACCCATCCGATCTCCGACGCCTAAATGGTGAGGTTGATCTCGGGTGGCGCGTGGCTGACGGCCTGGAGTGTTTCTATTCCGACGCCGAGTCTCTCGGCACTGACACCGCCGTCGGAACCGCAGCACGACAGATCATCAATGACGAACTCCGGCTGCACGGGTTGGCTCTCTGTCGGCGTGGCTATCTACCGATGGGTGATCATAACCACCTGAACCTTTAATACACGAGGTCAATATGACTACCCTAGACGATTTGAAAAAAGAAATAGAAATCCTGGACAACGAAATAAAACGCCTCCGTGAAACGCGGGAAATGAAGCTGGATGCCTTTGCAAAACAGAACTCAATTTATAATCCTGGCGATATCATACGGAAGGACTCCAACTGGAACCGGGGAGACTGGTTGGTTGAAAGCGTCGAAGGCAGCAGCCAACCTGGTGACTGCTGTTTACACGTTCGCAGGTTCAATAAGGGTGGCACACTGTCAAAAAGAATAGCCAAGTTCGTGGCACCATACGATTTGAGATCCTGTAGCCTGGTCGAAAAGGGCACTGGGGAAAAAGAACATGACGACAGCAAATGAGAAGCTGATCTCCATCCTTGGCAACATCGACAATAACCTTGTAAAGGTTGTGGACTCGCTAAAAAAGGAATCCTTGCCAGATACATCCGTCCAGGCTCCCGAGTACGAAAGCAGGGATGAAGGATACAGCACACGTCTAGCACAGCCTCCGGAACCACCAGCGGCACCACAGTTCGAGTGTATCAAGGAGGGTGACGTGAAGCGGCCTGGAGACCGGTCTGGCGTGAAAGGCAATTCGGACGCGGCAGCCAGTAAACCAAGCCTTAACAGTCTTGGCCTTGTACGACTCGATGCGATTCGGCCTCGTCCGGGCACGTTAGTTAGGGTCACATGCCAGTGTGGCGTGGTGGGGTTGATCGATGAAAGGTGGCACAAGTACGCATCCAGACTCTACCGCATTGGTGCCCGAATGTACTTCGAGCTACCGAACAAGTGGTGTGTCCAGACCATCCCGCATACCGACCCAGAAGTATATGTGTGCCCGCACTGCATGTTCACCAGAGCATACGAAGTCCTGGGAGCCGTCCGGCACAGCCTGGAGAAGCACGGCGAGTTCATAGATATTGTGAAGAAAGAATATGATCAGTCAGAATCCATATCGGAGGCAGACAATGGATGCGAGGGAGAGGGCCAAGGAACTCCTAGAGAGAACGGATCTAACACCGATTGAGCGTCGTAACCTGGATGGCGTACTGTCAGTCTCCACTCAGGTAAAGTGGTCCTACTATCCACTACTGTCTGCCATCGAGAAGCGCCTTGCGGATGAGGCCGACGAAACCCTGTTCTGCCAGGTCTGCGGTCAACACCGGGAGCCGGGCGAAGATGACATGGACCCGGACGATTGCGGCGGGATTTCCCTGTGCGATCCCTGTCGGGCAGATATTGCATCGCAAATCTCTCAGGGCCGCAAGTCAGCCATATGCCAGTTCTGTGAAGACCAGTTGCTAATGCCATCCTTCGAGGAACCCGCCGACGCCGAATATGGTATGTGCCTAGCGTGCAAGAATCGCCTAGATAAACTGGATGTGTTGGTTGAGTGCGACGGCTGCCATGCATTCGTCCACGAAGACCACACCAGTTCCGTATGCATCTACAGAGGCTCTTACTACGAACCACCGGAGTACGCCCGTATCTGTGAGAAATGTAACCAGGAAGATGACCCATAAGTAAGAAGGAGGCAGGGACTTGTTAAGAATTTCCACATAACGAAAGAGATCGGAGTCAAAAATGCCACGAAAACCGAAGGAAAACCAGAGCAGTTCCAAGATTGTTGTGATGAGATTGCTGGTCGGAGCCTTGTTCTCCCTGGCTGTTGCCGCTGCCGGGTGCGGGAGTGATGGAAATTCCTGCACCGTCCAGTATAACGGCGACGACACGATGACAATCTTGTGCACCGACGGCACTTCAGTCACGCTCAAAGATGGACAAGACGGACAGGATGGACAAGACGGACAAGATGGGCAGGACGGACGGGATGGACGGGATGGACAGGGTAACTCCTGCTCCGTCCAGGACAACGGTGACGGCACCAAGACAATCTCGTGCACCGACGGCACGACGGTTACGGTCAAAGACGGTAGCACCCCGCTGGTCGTCAACGAGTTGTTGCAAGATGGAGATCCCAATTGCCCCGCAGGTGGTATCGCCATTCATACAGGCATGGACAGCGACGGTAATGGCCTACTCGAAGGTGACGAGATTGCAAGCACGTCCTACCTATGCGACGGACAGGACGGCGAATTAATCCTTCCGACTGGTATTCTCCAGGGATCCTACACCATTCGAAACAGCCTGGACGTGCATTGGATCTCGGCCGTTACGTCTATCACGGGAGACCTGATAGTCGATGCTCCCGGCCTGACAAGCCTGTCCCTACCAGCACTCACGTCCGTTGGGGGGACCCTGAGAGTCACAAACCTTGACGCCTTGACAAGCGTTTCTCTTCCGGCACTCACGTCCGTTGGGAGGTCCGTAGACATAGAAAACAACGCCGCCCTGTCGAGCATAGCCCTACCGGCCCTCACGACCATCGGAGAGAACCTGTACATACAGAGAAATGACCTACTTACAGATCTTGCCGGGCTCGCAGCCCTCACGACAGTCGAGGGGAGTCTGTACGTCACCACCAACGCCGCCCTGACAAACCTGGCTGGGCTAGAAGCCCTCACATCTGTCGGGGAGCATCTATACATCTACGACAATGCTGCCCTATGCAATTCCCTGGCAATCGCCTTGTTAGACCGGCTCATTGCCGCTGGTTGGAGCGGAACCTCGGGCATTTACGACAATAACGACTCTTGTTGAGAAAGGAAGTATAACATATGATCGACAACCTGACGCATTGGAAGCGCCCGCCTTCGCGCACATGATTGCATGGGATTCGGAGCCTCCAGTCAGAGACGGATCTGCAATCATTGGTGGTATATTGTCCAGCCCGGTTGGTGGGTCTGCGAGTGGGACGGCTTCTCCGTGTATCGAGAAAGAAAAGGTTGGCGAACCAGTCGCAAGACCGGCAACAAAACTCCATTCTGTAAAACGATGTATGAAGCAGTCCAGTTAGTATCCGACGATATACCAGCCTAACCGTCCAGAACCAGAATCCATTTCTCAGCGTTGGAAATCTCGGAGTCCACTATTACCTTTAGGGCCTCCATCTCCTGAATGAAAAGACGTAGAGCATCCCGCCTGTCATGTTCCCGGACTAGCGACCGTTCGAGCTTGTCCCGGATAATAGCCGGTGCGTGGCTATGCACCGAAATCCACGAATCGAAAGCTTTCTTGGTGCTCCGATCAGCAACCATTTTCACCTCCAGGCCGCCGACCAGAGCGTCGGGACGATGGCTACACCAGATTGCCGTCTTCCATTAGTAGTACCCTTTCGGTTTACCTAACGAATCCAAGAACCGATCCTGCTCTCCCTTGCCCTTTAGTAACGCTTCCTCAATCTCTTCTACGGTTAGTGGCTTGACCTTGGCCAGTTCCTCTGGTGTGAGCGACTGGAGGCAATCTCGAATTTGCTTTGCCTTCTTTGCCTTGTCGGTTCTCGCTGCTATTTTCATCGCACGCTCATAATAAGCACTTGTAGGTTTTTCAATCTATACTTGAAATAATCATCATCTCGTTCAACCCTCCACGCCCCAAGACCCAGATCATTCAGAGTCTTCTCGACTGCCTCTGAAATTTCTTCTTGTTCGATCCGCCCATTGTCAACCGATCCGCCACGTCCATCGATCACTTCCTTTAATTCCTCTGTCAGTTCACTCATCGCAGTTCCTTCCGGGTAATCTATGACTTGGGCTTGTGTTTAGACCTTGGGTTGATCAAGATTTTGCTGATGTCGCGAAGATCTAATCCTGGATTCAAATTTGAAAGCCGTACCCATATTCTACCGTAAGCTGTCTGAAGCCACGACTTCAGCACGTCCTTTGATAGATTCTCCCTGGCGGCCTGCATGCCCACTGTCACGGCAACATTCGAGGACAAAGCAGCGGGCGAGTCTCCCGGACGACGCAACAATGAAAACGCCTGGGTGGCCCAGTCATTCAACATCTTCTCAGTCTGCTTGTCTACCACGGCCTCGGTTACAACCCCTCTCAATTGTATGGCCAAGTTTTTCATCTGACATCCAACCTCTACGCTTTCTGTGCATGCCCCAATGCGGTCCCGTATGTCCGGCCGACTTGCAGTAGCAGTTTGATCGGCACCGGCAGCTTGAGTGCCCCGATCTTCAGGTTCGGATCGGAGATCATGCACTGGCCGAATCGGTGGTGACCGTCCAGGATGTAGCCTTCCTTTGACACGATGATAGTGGTATTGAGCACCGGGCTTCCAGCCTTCGGTGGCCCAAACTTTATTACGTTGCTAATTAATTTCTCCAGCCAGATTTGCGACTGGGTTGGGATTAAGCTCTTGGCAGCAATCTTAGTCCACTTGCCCTTGACTACATCATCGTCCTTACTTCCGTCCATGTAGCCTAGCTCGATCCACTCGCCTTCCTCTCCCTTTGCGAACTTAGTTGGGGTGTACAGCTTCCCCTTGGCGTAGGGCTTGAAGATATCCACCGACCCTCTCTTCATATCGGAATCCAACTTGGCCATGTCCTCCGGCTCAATGACCGGCATGTCGATGCGCGGAACGTCCAACGCCTGCTTACATTTCTTCTGGAGCAGGGCATACCCTTCATCGAAATCAGGTAGCAGTTTGTTCAGATCCTTGCCAGCAGCCTCGCACTGCCCTTCGGCATACGCCCGCGCCTTGGGTAGCGGTACGGTTGCACAGTTGAGCTTGTAGCTACCGCCTTCCGTTTGGACGGCTTCAAGTAGTTGCATAGCAAGTTCACGCATAGAATTATTTCTCCTACTGTGCTGGCTGGTCCGCCTGATCAATCCCGTACACCAGACCAATCGCTAATATTGCAGCCATGACAAACCCGGCAACGAACCCGAGTGTGCCTTTATTTTGCGTCCACCATCCGGGTAGCATATCCTCGATTTTCTTGTCGGCTTCCCATAAATTTTTGAGGTAGATATTTTCCTTGGCGATCCAGAGTTTGCGATCCAATTCGTATTCAGCACGCAGTCCGCTGTATCCGACCTGATACTGACCCAGACGCGCCGCTTTCTCGTCTGACATCAGAATACCTTCCTTGCCGTGTAGATCGTCTGGTCCTGAGACTCCCATCACCCAATTCCTGTCAGGTGGCAGCGGTTGCTTGCCAGGATCCTCCGGCAGCGCATCCAGAGCAACTGCCTTCGGTGGCTCGCGTGGAATCTTGGCTGTCGTTGTTGCACAGGTTGTCATGAAACACGCGACTACAATCAGACTGATGATCCGTACATGGCTTATCATCATGTGCTCCCTATTCTCGTCCTGGCTTGTATGGTGCTAAGTCACCAGTGTCAGACTCCAACACCAGAGTTCGCCCGCTAGCCTCCACGTCCCAATCTGGAGGGCGCTGCTCCACTAAGACGTGAATTCGCTTATCCCTGCACCCATCCCAGGTAAATGCCTCACCCCGCTCATTCAGCGGTATGACAAAACCTGGTGGCAACAACAGCCACAGCATTAGCTCAGTCCTTGTAGGAATGTAGCGAGTCGTTTGCGCTTCTGTACCTCGTCTTCGATCTTCATGATGTTGTTCAACTCGGCCTTCTGTATGTCCGACTTGGCTCTGACTGTAGCCTTCTCGATCTTGATCTCCAGGTCCAGCCTGTCGGCTTCGTTCTTGGCTTTCTCGCTAAATGTCGGAGTATCCGGTTTTGGTTTGGTACGGAATATTCCCCTGATAGCAAACCCCATGACTGCACCAACTCCAGCCAGGATAATCCACCAATATTTCTTAAGCCAGAGCTTTGCTTTTTTCATGGCTCATCCTCTTCTGATTGTTCTCGATCCACTTCCTCTTGTTTATCTTTCTGCTGATCTTCATGCCAAATCGGATGCATGGGATCCACGGCCCGCTGTATGGCGGAGCCGCCCCGTCTTCTTTCCTTGGCCATCATCTTCAGGGCTTTCTTGAGCATCTTTTCACGACGCTCGATCCCATTCGCTTTCCGTACTCCATCCGGGTCTGGGATTGGTTCTACTGACTTGAATACCACTTGTGCGGTGGCCGGTTGCGCCTCGACAATGCTGATCTCAGCCAAGTCTTCCGGGAACTTCTGTACCAGGTAATCGTAAGTGGCTGCACTCTTCTCCTGCATATGGGCCACCATCTTGTTTGTCTCAGCCAACATGGCTTGAGTGCTGGCCATGTCACTCCAGGCACCTCCTACCACCCATGCCATTGCCAACAACCCAAGTAGGACGACCATGGCCAAGACCGTCTGTATTTTCATGAATCGCCCGGTCGAGCGTACCATTTCTTCTGACCTACGCATGTAGCCAACCAGTTCACTGATTGGAACGCACAGGCGGTCAAACGCATCTACTAGATCTGATATACCCTCGACTTCTGCCAATGATATGGCTGGCTCGACAGATTTTTTGCCGCCAGTGTCCTCCTCGGTTTTCTGGTTTTTATTTGCCATCGTGATTCACCTCTGCGATCTGATGGATTTCTCGCTGCATATCCTCAAAAGCCTTCTGTAGCCGCTCCAAACCCTCGTCCATAGACTTCTCCGCCTTCTCCAGGGCTGAGTCTATGTCTGCCGCCTCTTCCACCACTGCTTCGCCAACAGCCTCCGATGGTTCCTTTTCCTTTTTATTCCTATTCCATAGGAAACCCATTATCAGGTCCTCTGATTATGCTTGCAGCCAATCATGGTATCTTGCAGCTTATCCATGACCTTCCTGATCTCTAGTAGAGCATCCTTGGTTGCCTTGAATGTGGCCACCTGCTGATTGATGGTCTGGTTCCATTTGTCCGTCAAACCGAGCAGCTTATCCACAACGGCCTTGGCGTCCTCTGTCCGCTTGTCGGCGTCGGTAATCCGCCCTTCCTGATCTTTGATGCGCTGATTCTGGACTTCCCTGAGTTCCTTGTCTTTCTTGTAGGCATAGTAACCAACAACAATCAGCATCGATCCCACAATTCCGTATTGCAGGATCGGTGCTAGTACACTCGTTGTTGTCTGTGGATCCACTACAACCTTCCCTCGTTCACATCTCCACGGTCGAATACAACCTTCACTGTCTTCATGCAGTCCAGACATAAACGCGCACGATTTGGTATGGTTTCCGCACCTCTCAGGTAGTCTACATCATGCACGTCTTCGGTCGCACCGCACCCCAGGCACTTCCACTTCTGATTCGGCACCCACGGGATGTCCACCTTCCTGGTGCCATTGTGTTGCACCATTATACATCTGTCCGCACGGCCTTGGCGGCGATGGCAATCTTGGCCTTCTCGGATTGCATGGGCAATAGCGCGGCCGGATGGTTTGAATCCTCAATGTAGTCCTTTGGAACTACACCTTCAGATCTCATTCTGAACAACCTGGCTTCGATCAATTCCATCAATTTCTCGGACGCCAGCTTATCGAGCCCAAACCTTTCGATTTCACCAGTCACGAATTTCATAGCGTTGTCCAATTTTTCCTGTCCCTCGGTAAGCCCACCAACCTTCAGTGCGCTTCGTGCCTTTTCTTCCGCATACCCAATTGCGGCAGAAATCAGTTCCTCAATGTGCCGTGCCTTGTCCTGATCTATCTGGAAATTCCACTTCTCTTCCATTTTCTTGATCAGCCGACGCACGAACAGCATGATGATCGGGGTGGCAATCGCAACGACCAACGGTACGAGATTCTCCAATACTATTTTCAACCAGTCAGGCATTTTCCCTCTCCTCTCTTGGTTTGTCAGGCACTATCTGCTATGTGACTGAAAATACTCTTACTACTCCACTGTCAATCTACCACCGCACCTGACTCAGGCGGTGGAACAGGCATGTCGTCCGTAAGCATCTTGCGGCCCTCGTCGTCCTTTACCTCAAAGTACCCGCAACTCTGGCAACGAACCCGTTTGGTCTTCCCCTCTGGATCCAGGTTTTCCATGACCATTTCCTTACCGCACTTCGGACATTTCATCTTCGGCTCTCCTCTGGCCACGCAGATGCCGGTCTCTCCAGGGCATCTTTGGCTGTTTCCCATACACCTTCAAGGTATACCGGCTCAACTTTCTTTATGTATTTCAACATGTCAGACAGTTTTTTAAGCACCTGTTTGGCTTCTTCTTCCGTGAAAGCTTGGACCTCTTTTACAAAGAGGGTCTTCATCGGCTTGATTGCAACTACATTGGACTGTGCCACACTATAGATGTCCCTAAAAACCATGAGTATTTTCTTGTGAGTATTGGTCCAACTCTCATTCAAGTCTAAATCCGAATCCTCAGTGGTAACTATTCCCTGAGTTAGATCCCCAAGCTCCTGACTAACGATATCCAGCAACCGTCGCTGCCTAGTGGTTTCCTGTGGAAACATCTTTTTAAGGGTTATGTTGATCTGATCAAGTATGCCCGGATACACCCGATTGAGCAAATCGTTGAAGTCGCCGCCCTGTGCGTCGCGCTTCATGGACACTAGGAAATCGGACTTCATATCGGACGCGAACTTCTTGACCTTCTGAGCCCATCCAGCCTTCGGCATACCCTGTCCCTCGGTAACCAGTCCAGCATCAACCACCTGATTTAATTTTTCAGCCAGACTTCTCATGTCAGTACCTCGCTACTTCCCGAGCTTGGGTTGTTGCCCCCTTACATCTCCGCGCCACCGCAGAGATCGTAGGCTGCGTCATCGAAAGCCTGGTTGAGCGAACCTGTGCCGGTATCGTCGGCGTACTTCCCGAGCTTCCGTTTCAGTTCCTTTTCCAGTTCCTTGATATCTTTCTTGTGGTCGTTGAAAAAATGATCCCAATCACCGTCCCATATTCCCACGCCTTCACCACGCAAGGTCATTAGGACCAGGTACGCGCCCTTGTTGTCGTATAAATCGTCGGCCGTGTACTGCTCCCGTAGCGGATGCTGCTTGATCCAATCATTCAGGACTTTCTTGAGATCCTTTTCGAACTTCCTGGCTTCCTTCTTAACATCTGAAGTGACTTCGGCGTCTCTGGGACGTGGATAATCAGAGGACTCGGCTGCCATCTCCACAAACTGCCCGAGTAGATGATCGTCCAGATCGCCGTTACCGGCACGTTCGATCTGCATCCTGAGTTCTTCAACTAGAGCTTTCATGCCGCCCTCCGTATCATCCATTAGCTAGTAGTTGCAACGCAAATTCGGGCCGACGGCCTGAATGATCTTTCCTCCGAACTTCTTGAGAAAATCAGGTGTCTCGCCAACGAATTCCTTTTTCTTTTCGGGAACCATGTCCGGTTTTTCCACGCTCACCAACATGGCAAACCCGCAATCTCCAGATGGTCCCTGCTTCTTGTAAAAACTCTCGGCTTCCTTCTTGTCATCTGTCGAGAGGTATGCCCATATGTGATTTCCGTCGGAAGACTTATTGCCTTTCAGAACGGCCCAATGGTTCACAGCTTCTTCCAGACCGATACCCTCCACGATGCCGTTCAGCTTGGCAGCAAAGCTACCGGGTTCAGGGGCGGCCTCAACCAAATTGGCATCGAATTCCAGGCTCTCAAACTTCCCGCTCTTTGGCTGAATGAACCGGAAATTGGTTTGTTTGCTGTTCATGGCAAAGATGCCGTTCTTGGCCAACATTTTCTTCAGGGATTTCTCTTCCGCTGCTTCATCTTTGGCCTGAAAAGATGCAAACTCGTAAATATCATTGGCTGTGTTCAGCCCGGCATCACCGAAGACGCTGTACAGGGTGTCGATATCCTTGATTTTCCCGCTCAGGAAGATCTTGGCATCCTTGATCTTCAATAGCCTCTTCAGATCGGTCGCATCGAAGAAGTTCTTGGTAGTCGTGAGGTATCCACGCAGTTCGCGCACTTCCCCGACTCCTAGATCCTTGACCTTCACTTTCACGTTGAAGATCGTGCCTGGTTCGATCAGTTTGCCCTTCATTGGCTGGGAACGATTCCGAGTGGATATGGTGAAGTTTCCCTTGCCCCAGCTACGGACGGTGTTTCCAACGATGTCTTTCCAGTCTTTCGAGTCCAGCGGCTTTCCCTTGCCGTCGTCAACGTAGTACAGGTGGTAACGCCGAGTCATGTTGGCTGGGTCAAAGTCGCTGGCGCTGTAGTCGGTCATGAACGGTTCGTAAACCACTGCCAGCTTACCGTCCCAAGTAGACATGCTTTCGTGACCGAAGAGTTCTGTGTTCGGTGGCAACTTATCGAGCACGAATTCTCTGGCCTCCCCGAGCCCGACACTGACATCCTCCACGATCTGATTCAGCGTTCCGGCCAAATCCACGTCGGAGTAGTCCGGCTTCCCGACCATTTGCAGGTTCGGTGCAATCACCTTGCCATCGGTGCCGTCATCCCACTTGATGTACACCAAGTCCTGCTGGCCGAGTTTCTTCATGTCGGTCACAACACCCTTTAACTGACCGGTTCTACCGGTGTACTGACCGGTGTTCCGCAGCCAAGCAGCCTTGTACCGTACCTTGTCGCCTTTCTTGAACTTGTAGACTTTGGCTTCATTCACGTCTTCCTTCATGTCTGGGAACACGTCCGGAACGGGAACCCACGACACCATCGTCTTCAGATCCGGAGATACCAGAATCAACAGCACACCGAATGGTGCCTTGTTCTCGGCCTGGAAGTCGTAGACCAGGTAATTGGAGCCCTTGTACTTCACCCTCTGACCGAACTTGACGCCCTTGAGTGCACTGCTCTGGCCCTTGAACTTACCGATATGCTGTTTCGCAGCGTCCTGTTCTCCGGGACTCAGCTTGGCTGTACGGATATCTATGATTGATCCGGCTTCGTCCTTGACCATGGCATCTCCCAGTACCGGCAAACTAGCCAAGAACTCCAGGGACTCACCCTTACTGGTGTCCTGCGTGATCTTGGCTCCAGCTTTCTTGGCCGCCTTGCGGGCTTCATCCGGTGTCTTGAATGACCGATTCTTGATTCCCATCGACTTCGCATTCATGGCTGGGTTACTCGCATAAACCATTTCCTTGACCTGTTCGTCCGTTAGTGGCTTACCGTCTTTGCGCTCCCATGCCAACTCGGCCGGAACATTACCAACGAAGCCCCACCTCTTTGTGGGATACTGCATCAACACCAGTGGCTTACCACCCCCGAAGAAAAACTCATCCAAGTGATTCACCGACTCCAGTTTTAGGATCGGCAGTCTACCGATCCTGCCGTAAATCCATCGCTTGATCTGAACAACGGTCTTGCTGATCGGAATCCGCTCGTTGATCGCCAGCTTCCACTTACTGCCTGGCTTGTCTTCGGCAACCCTCAGTTCCTCACCTTGCGGCAAATACCACACGTAAAACTCGGTACTGAGCGTATTGCGGCTCATGAGCTTGAATGCTTCCATGGCCGCATCAGCCGCCAGAGTCCACATGAACTTCCTGAGATCGCCTTCGTACTCTGCCAGGTTACCGCTGTGGTCTAGGGATTCTTTCTTCGGTTTCTTTGTCCAGTTACCAACCGACCGATCCAGATTCAGGAACGCCGCGTCGATCACCTGGTATGGGTGTTTTCTGAAATCACTCCAGGCAATTCCTTCCTTGTCGAGTATGTCTTTCAGTCGAGCATCGGCCGACTTCGTGCCCTTGAATGGTCCCTCGATGGACTTGCCGTCCTTCAGGCGCACGATGTAGAACTCTTTACCCGTGGTTTCGTCCAGGCTTTCCGTCTTATAGACACTTTTCGGGGGGAGTTGATTGAAGTCGGGGAGCTTGACGGTTTTGGTAATCTTTCTGACCTCGACACCATGAAAGACCTTCTTGGCGAGATCCAGGATCGCCTTTCTCAGCTTCGCATCTTTGCCAAGAACCATGTTTACCGCTTTAGCGTTTCCCCACCCACCGATCAGTGAATACGAAACCGGGAAAGAAACCGTAGCTTCTGGACCGCCGCCTCCACCTGGTAACTCACCGGCACTATGAGCATCTTCGACCTCACCAATGAATTTCTCCAGTTGCTTGAACGACTTGAAGATTAGAACATAGTCACCTAGATTATAGAAAGTCGCTTCGTCCAGGTTCTCCGTCTGGAACTTCTCCCGTGTCTGCTTCAACATGTCGTCCATTTGGTCGATCATCTTCTCGACCAGCTTACCATCGACGTTGGCAGTGTTTCTAAGGGAGTAACGAAACTTCTCACGAGCATCCATCCAGCCTTTCTTCTTCTTGCCGCGAGAAATATCTGTGTAGTCGTTGGTCATGCCAGACTTGGCGCTCCACCCGTACTTTGGATAAATAACCCCGTCCTTGTTCTTGATCATCTTCATGAATACAAGCTCCACAGTCGGCCACGGCTCGATGAACTTGATACCACCACCTGGCTTCGGATCCTTCTCAGCCTTGGCTTCATCTACGGATTCTTGCACCACGTCGAACCTGTACGCCTCTTTTGTTTTCGGATTAGCCCAATAGCCACCGTACAATGATCCGGATTCTTTCTTGAAGATGAACCCTTGCGTTTTGGCCCATTTGTTCAATTGCTCCATAGTACCTTTCCTTACCAGTTCCAACTTACCGGAAGGAAATTGTACATTGAACAATCCGATAACCTTGGCTTCGTCCATGCTGTCCATGTCTTCCGAGACAGACGCAAGCCGGGAAGCAGCATCCATGATTGGATTTCCGTATTGTGATGTTGGGAATTTACCGGAGGCCAAAGCCTGCATCTGCTCTTTGTTCTTGCCGTACAAAACATTGTCCAGTTTCATGGCACTCTTGGCCAACTTGATTATTTTCTTTTTCGCCTGATCGAAATTCGGGTTGGACTGCCTCACTAGTATTTCACGAAGGGCCTTGGCTTCCTGGTTGATCTTGTTTAACTTCTGCCTGTCCGGCGAATCGCCTTCATCAATGCCGTCCAGGGATTCCCTCCAGCTACCAAAGGGAGAAACACCGGGTCCTGCGTATTTGCCACTCTTCTTCAATTGAACGGCCCATCCCTTTTCGTAGGAAATAATCCTATCGGTCGGCCACCTGTTTTTCTTCGCCCACTCCTCAGCAACTTTGTAATCCTTGAAATAGTAAATGCCCTTGGAGATAATCGCGCCCTTGGGGACGGTGATTGCCTCGTCAATACCATCCAGGAGTTCGTCCAGCGTCCCGGCCAAACCTTCCCGTGATTCCTTGTAGCCCTTGGACTTGCTGATACCATGGAGAACTTTCCACGCCTTGTCAATCGCCGCGTTGTTGGCTTTCGGGTACACATCCTTCATGAAGCTTCCAACGGCATTAAGCATTCCCTTGAGCGCCTGGAGCATCTTGGCTTCGTTGCCCAGCCGACCGGCCTTTCCAAGATTCTGAGCCAGGTGTTGTAGAATCTCCGCCTTCGGGCTCGTGTAGTGCTCGTGCCAGAGCGGGTCGGGGCCGGTAGCTCCGTGACAGACCTTCCACGCCTGCTCGAAGGAAGACCGGTCAAGGTCCGAGTACACGTTGCCGACTAAGTTGCTGATCGCATTCACCACAGCGCAGACGGCTTGCTTCATCTTCTTTTCGTCAACCTTGTCTCCAGCCCGGTCAAGGTTTCTGGACACGTCCTTGATCACGCTCGCCGCACCGGGAACATACACATCATCCCACCCGGCAGTAGGGGGCGTACTATCAGCTTCATCGAGTAGCCCGTTTATTTTTTCGGCAAGGTTTAGATTTTCCATGTTCGCCTCTTCCTTGACAAGGTTTTTGCCTGCAAATTTTATCAACTTGGCATCTGGGATCTTCTTGACAAATCTCTCGATCTCATCCCAATTCACACCAGTTTCACTGGACAACTTGAACATGATTTCTCTACGTAGGTTCTCTAGCCGGTCCTTGAGATTTTTTGGCCGATACACGGCGTGTTTTGCAGGTGCGTGATTGATTCCATCCCACCAACCACCCCGCGTCTGAAGTGTTCCGATCATGCGTTTCAAGAATGAAGAACTCAGGATTTCGTCCAATGGAGGGATTACTCCAGCACCTCCGAGATCCTTGAACTTAACTGGGATCATCCTCTGGCGCGTTCCATACATGTACAACGTGCCATTGCGTCCAAGGTAGTAGTCCTGTGGCTTCCCACGTCCAGCCAGTTGCAACCAATGGCTGTAATTGTCGTATTGGGACGAGCGGCCGACCATCGCCCCTGTTGGCTTCTGTGTCGCTTGACAACGAACTACCTTCAATACCTTCTTATCGACTTGGAGGTTCGGGCCAATCGGGCAATTCCAACCACCCTCGTGCAATGATACGGCTGATCCGTCCATGTCTTCATTTTTCGCCTTAATTTGAAGAGACTTCAGATGTTTCTTGTTCTTGTCGATCATGCCCTGCACGTAATCTATAGTTGCCTTTTCGGTCCCATCGTCAATGTGCATCTGAAGAACCTTTTCACCAGCCTCTATGAAATCGATCCTCGCTTTGATCTCACCCTTGACATCATCCTTTTTCATCATCGAGATCGCACGTTCGCTTGCATCGTGAAACTTATTATCGGCCTTTTTCCATTCCTTGTCGGAATGTACTGGGTGCTTCTTCTTGGCCTTCTTGAATCCACTGCTTTCATACAGCAAATCACCCAGGAACTCGACACTCTCTGAAGCTTTCCTCCACTTCGCAATGTCGTGCTCGGAGCTACTCCCGGCTTCGTCCATGTTCTCTGACTTAAGCATCCCCCTCATATCCTTGACAGCCTTAACGACACCCTTGCTTGTTATGTTGTATTTGTTCTTCCCGGTGCCGGTGTACTGCGCCGGTACGCTGATACCAGAATCGACGGGGCCACCAGCGGAGAGAACACGGTCATCAACGTAAAAGTCCAGCAGGGCCTTCTCACCGTCCTTAACCGCCTTGATGAATTGGCCTGCCAGCATATCGGCTTCGTTGCCAACGAGCCACCCAACTATCGCTTTGGCTATGCCCCAAAAACCGGAATGTTTGTCATTCAGCTTGGTGATTTCCGACTTGGCTTTCTTGAGCAGCTTGTCAGCCATGTCCGTGGTGGTGTCGTAATCCCGCGACTGCTTCCCGGCTTCGTCCATAGAATCCACGTTACGTTCAGTGTCGGACAACCGCAAATACCATCCAGTCTGCTTCTCGAATAAACTAGCTAATTGGTCGGCGTAGACGCCGTTGATCTTCTTGACGGACTTCATACCCTGCGTGGACAGGTTGGAGAACTCCATGTTGTATGTGTCGTCGGATCGCAGAGTGATCTCCACGTAGTTGCCCTTGGACCGCTTCTTGTTGGGCCAGCCGAAGGCTACGCCCTTGGGTAGGTACTTGAGCCGATTGATCCCCAGCATGGCCGACAGGCGACCGTAGCCACCCATTTGATCCATGATGGTCTGGCCAATCTGGCTCTTTGGGCCGATCACCATAGCACCCTCGATCACCTGGTTCAGCCTAGAAGCCAGACTGTTTGACTTGTCCTCCACTGTGGCCTTCGCGTTTTTGAAAACCTCCTGTGCCGCGTCCTTTGCTGCGGTGCTATCCGGGAAGTATTTCTTCAGGAGCGCGGCGACCGCCTTGTCCCGCTTGAGCTTGGAACTCATATCAGGGATGGTAACGTAGTAATCTCCGTAGCGTGGACTGCTGACTTTCTTGAATGACCTCACCACAATCATCTTCACCTGGTCGGGAGCGTCCACTGCTTCGTTGATGTCTTCTTCCATGGCTTTCTCGAACTTCTT
>Ga0315547_1000613_pt1 | contig 33879 bp, 29 predicted proteins | sample SalMarSW160240MG_2_FD_202542 | JGI IMG/M metagenome (GOLD analysis project Ga0315547, IMG submission 202542) | Salt marsh sediment microbial communities from the Plum Island Ecosystem LTER, Massachusetts, United States - Salt Marsh Sediment SW1601-240 ...
CTACTGAGAAATTCAGCTGTGTTGGGAATATGCTCGAGAGTATGACGGCAACATATCAGGTCTCCGTGATAGTTAGCATACTGCTCGGAGTAATAGTCTCGTATGAAAGTCAAACGGTCTGAAGCCTTACTGCGAACACGGTCTTTTATGTAGGCGGGATCAATCCCTACACCGGAGTTGTTACCCAGCTCACAAAGTAACGCCAAGAAATCGCCCTTTCCACAGCCGATCTCTAGGATTTTCTTGTTATGTAGATCATATTTCTCGACTAGACGCTTTGCCAGATTCTGAGCAAAAACATTGAATGTCGACGAAAAACACTGTTGATCTTCATAGATAGGCGAATAATCCCGCACCGACGGGTCAAAAGCAACATTAGAAATGAAACCACAATCTTCACAAAAGCCTAGGATGATGTCACCCCTAGGAAAGCTCAAGGCATCCCTCAGCGTTGACGGCAACAAGCAACTATGGATCGGTACATTTCTTACCTCATAAAAAATGATCAATCTTTCCGAGTTACAACTTGGGCAGAAGTTTTTTGTTAACATGATCAATACACATCGCTAATGTTCTCGGGCGATGCAAGTTTGTGCTGTTTAAGCACAAGCAGACCGATTAGTATGGTGACAGCCACTGAGGTTAGAAAGACAGTACGTAAACTCATTTCTCCACCTGATAACGTGTTATTTCATTTTAATTTCGCGTGGGAAAAATGTATCGCCGAAAAACTTCCCGATCTTGAAAAAAACATTCCAAAAATTCCCCCTTCGATACGTCACTCAATGTCACCCACCGGGGGTCGGCGCTAAGTCGCTTCATTTGTGAGGCATATTGATCCAATGCGTCGCGCTTAAGTTTCAAAACATCGCCTACAAAAATGGAGCAATGAAAGTCCCTAAGCAAACTCAAGGGTGAAACAAATCTATCCTTTAAGAAGACTAAAAGTCTTCCGAGGTTACTTATTGGCATGCTAATCCAGGGCCAGTGATACCAAAACCATATAGGATATTCGTATATGGTTACAGTTCTTCCGTATGCCTGAAGAGCAGCTAACACTATTCTGTTCGTGGCTAAATGATCCGCGGACCACAACATCGGTTCTTTATAGTATGGGATAAAGATTTCATGGGGTTGTTGACTCAAAAGAAGTTTTAGCACTTTTTGGGTAGCAGAATTCTGATTTTTGCTTAATTCTCCGTCGTTAAAACCAAGAAAGACGGCCTCTTCAACCCCAAGTTTTCTACTAGCTGCGAGGGCTTCTTTTGTGCGCATTGCCTTTAACTTGTTTTCCGGAATAATATGTTGGTGCGATTTTTGACCGTGGGTCATAAAAACGATTTTTACTTCGGCTCCAGCTCTTATTTTCTTGATAATAGTTCCTCCACAGCCGAGCGTTTCGTCGTCCGGGTGCGGTGAGAATACAACTGCAGACCGTCCGAGAGTATTTTCGTTAAGTTCGACCATGAGGTAGTTCGTTAAGTGTTTATAAAAGCGGCGTGATTGAAGCCTTAGAAATGACTTATCCATTAAAATCACAGATCTCCTTGTATTGACACAACAAGTCTTCAGCAATTTTATCCCAAGAAAAGAGTTCAACCACGCGCTCACGTGCGAACTTTCCCATTCTTTTCCTTAGATCTTTGTCTGAAAGAATGTAGAGTATTGCTTCGGCCAACTCTGGTGCATTCCCCGCTTCAACCAATATACCAGTTTTTCCTTCTTCCACAATTTCTGTCATTCCACCGACTCGTGTCGCAACTACAGGCACTTGGCATGCCATCGCCTCAATAAGGCTCATCCCAAATGCCTCACTGAACGAAGGATTAACAAGTACATCCGCTTGACGATAATGATGGATCAGGTATCTATGGGGAATATAATTGGTAAAGGTAACATTATCTGCAATATCGAATGAAAGTAAGCGCTCTTGCAATTGGGAGAAGTAGCTACTTTTCTTATAAAAAAATGCTAGTTTAGAGAGCTTAGGATCATCACTTAAAGCAACAATAAATTCGATGGGCGATGTTGTTTTCGAACCCACTATTTCAAGTTGCGCCTTGGGATAACGTTTAACTACTTCCTGAAAAGCCTCCAGCAATATATGTAATCCCTTTTCCGGAGAAAGTCTACCAACAAACAATAGTCGTTTAATGCTGTTTTTATTCGCCAAAATATATCGGTTCCGACTAACAAAATGGTTGACATCTACACCATTGTATATGGTTTGGCAACGTTCAGCGAACTGAGGAAAAACTAGCCTAATTTTTTCGGTGATGTACTCACTGCAGCCAATAATTAAGTCTACTTCATTTAGCCTATTTTCGATCATTGTTCGATCGAGTTGTGTCAACCACTCGCAATGCATATGTAAGACAATTTTGATTTTGGGATTAAAAGCCCGGATAATAGGAACAAACTGAGAGAAATTGTGAAGATGAACAATATCGCATTTTTCTCTTTTTAAATCTCTAGTCACTTGCAGAATATATGTGAAGTAAAATAGGCTAGAAGCGAAGAGGGGTCGTTTAACATTACGGAAAAAAATAACAGAATTTATCTTCTTGAATAATGAAAATTTTCCAAGCTTGTAGAACGCTTTGGAAATAAATGTAAACCATTCATCAACAGCCGTTGATATGCGTCGATATCGCACCCCTTGGTTATATTCGAATTTTTTCTGACGGTGACCTCTTTTTGCATATACGATGACCTCAGAAGACCGAGCCAAGCGACAGGTCATCTCGTAAATCCAAAGTTCTATCGCACCACGGGGAGCTGAGGAAGAGATAATTCCAATGGGCTGATGAACAACAGCAATTTTCATTTCTTTATTCTCCATCACAAATCAGCCAGCAGCGAACAGCATGGTTTAACAATGCAGTTGTTCGAGTCAGCAATAACTTAGGAGTGTTGTTGCTTTTGCTGCTTCTTCTTCTATGAGTAAGCGAACTGATTCACTGATGTTTTTTTGGGTTCTATGCACGCGCGCATAACTTGTCCCTGCGAAAACTGGATAGAATGTGATATTGCATTAAGGATGATCCCGCTAGCCAGACGAACCCAACGAAGCAGATTATCCATAAACTGTTTAAGCAACTGCTGGTTTAAGCAACAACCTTTTTTGGGTGAGTGAGCAGCATTGTTCTGGGTGAAAATATTGGAGAAAATGAGACTCGATGATGGACACATTTACAACTTAGGTTTAACTCCCCAAATTCTATCCCGCGCCACAATCCCAGCATGGAAATCTATCACAAGCGGTGGCTATGGGACAGCTTTCCTTAAAGACGGATATCTTTGTAGCGCTTACCCGCCAGCGGAAAAAATTCCCAAAGAAAGTCTAATAAGTTCATCTCGCTTTTTACGCAAAATATCTAATAAATTTTACAAATTTTCCAGTGTAAAGCCTCTTAACATTTCAGGCGCTTTGTTCCCCGCAAGCATCCACTATGGGACATATGAGTGGAAGGGGAAAGCTTCAGGGATGGAAGCAAACAAATATCTAAGCTGGGGATTTCACCGTTATTTCTACCAATATAGTGACGGGATCGAGTTATTCTGGGATGGTGTAGGAACTCAAAAAGGATGGAAGCTATGGAACGCAAGTGGGGGAAAATCTACGATTTCAACAATCACAGGTATTGACTTTACGGAAGAACATACTTTTAGGATTGCATGGACAGAGACAGAAGTCAGACTTTACATTGATTCAAAACTTGAAAAAACTAACAATACAAATGTTCCCACCTGTAGGCTGTATCCTTTCATGGTCGCTTTGATAATGGGAGAAACCACCCTTGACAGTTATGTTTACGGAAAGGATTGGAGAAAAATTCCGTAATCCTGTTTTGGGTGATTGAAGGTTCTCTATCGGCGGGTAGCGAGGCAACTTCGGGAGCTAGTTTATCCTCCATGCTATTTCTGGCTCTTTTGGGAACCGAGGCATCCAGTCACCAGCTAAAACATAATTGTACTCTGAACCAGATGTTCCGCAAAACTAATACATATAAAACAAACGGCCTTGTTTGTTAAGCTTACAAATTTCGTGTACATCAAAATCTTCAGTATTGTTTGTCAAAAAGTTGGTCAAGCACCGTAACAGTTTTGATTCCAATTGGATTAATTCTTTTGACAATAATACTGTTTACCCGAGATCTTTTAGACAATTTTTAGTTTAGGTATAGGAATTATGAATTTGCCTCCTTTTCTTCTATATGTTTTTTGTTGTTCCAATATTTCTTCTGCGAAATTCCACGTTAACAACAAAACATAGTCAGGCATTTCTTCCATGAGCTTGCTTGTTGGAAAGATAGACAACTTATTTCCTCCCATATAGCGGCCATGTTTGAAGGGATTCAAGTCAACAATGTAATCTAAGATTTTCTTGTCAATTCCAAAGTAGCTCAGTAATGTTGTTGCTTTGGCGGCAGCTCCATAACCCGCAATTCTTTTGCCTTTTTGCTTAAGATCCAAGAGGAGCTTCATCAAGGAATCGCGTAGTTCCTGAACATGTTTGGCAAAATCTGTGTAGTAAGAAAATGAGCATATTCCTTGTGCTTTTTCTTTGTTCAATAGAGCTGTAACCGATTTGCCAACATTTTCCACTGGTTCAGCGTAAATCCGTATGGAACCTCCATGGACCGAGAGATGTTTTACGTTGTTAATATATAATGAATGGGCTCTGAACAGATTATCAAGGGCTGTAAGAGAGAAGTAACACAGATGCTGATGATAAATTGTGTCAAATTCGCAGTTATCTATCAAGTCAATTATATAGGGAACCTCAATAACCGCTACACCCGTATCTTTTAACACTACCCGAATTGCTTCAACAAAATCGTTAAGTTGGGCAACATGTGCCAAAACATTGTTAGCAATTAGAACATCTGCTCGTGTTCCTTTCTTCCGAAGTTTATGAGCAAGTTCCCCGTTGAAAAATGTACAAAGTGTTTGAATTCCTGATTTAGATGCTTTTTCCAGAGGTGCTTCCGCTGGATCAATTCCTAGACAGTGTATTCCATGTTCTAAAAAGTTCTTGAGCATGTAGCCGTCATTGCAGGCGGGCTCAATAACTAAACTTGATGAATCTAGTTTTCGTGACTTTATGAGTTCTTCCGCATTTTCTTTAGCGTGCGCAGTGTATGCTTTTGACGTTGAAGAAAAGTAAGGGTAATCTCTGCAAAACAGAATCTTTGGATCAACAGTTTCAACTATTTGCACAAGAGAGCAGTTTGGACAAAAGACGAGACTTAGTGGAACTAACAGCTCTGGTTTGTCGAGTTGTTCTTTCTTTAACAAAGCATCTGCTAGAGGTGTTTTGCCAAAAGAAATTATTGGCTTAAGAACTTTGTTTCCGCATGAGCGGCATCCAGAGATCACGCTATAACTTGAGGTGTTATCCATTTTTATGCACTCTTTCTGCGCAGAGTTTTATCTAGAACGCCGTTGGCGACGTGGTTTTCGAGATGCGAAATCCGTCTGTAGCGTGGACCCTCAAAGTCTTCAAGCTCAAGACCAAACTTCTTAAAAGCTTCATAGAGCTGCTTTGCACCCAAACGAGCATTCCATTGTGGCTTAAACTCAGAGAGTGTAGAAGCAATCTTACTGAAGTCAACTCTGTATGAGCGTTTGTCTGGTTCAGCGTCCTTAGCGTATTTGATTTCTGAGTTGGGAACTGTTTCCTTTGCTATCTTAGCAAGCTCCCTCACAATGTAATTCTCTTCAGTTATGCCTACGTTGAAAACTTGATTGTGAATCAACTCTCGTGGGGCGGTTAACGCAGCAATGAACGCGCGAGAAATATCTTCAATGTGAACAATCGGACGCCAAGCGTTGCCCGTACTCTTCAGCAAAACGATTCTTTTTGTGTACGCCCATGCAATAAAATTGTTGAGAACAAGATCAAAGCGTAACATTGGAGACACCCCATATGCTGTTGCAGGTCGCATAAAAACTGGGCTAAATTCAGAGTCAGCTAAAGCACTAATTGCCTGCTCGGCATAAATCTTCGATGTCCCATAAGGTGTAACTGGATTAAGTTCAGATTCTTCATTAACTATATCATGCTTTGAGGCGCCGTAAACACTGCATGAAGAAGTAAAAACTAAACGTCTAACTCCTGCCTTCTTTGCCAGTTTTGCTATTTTTACTGAAGCTTCGTAGTTGATTTCATATGTTATGTTTGGAGCAAAGTTTCCTAGCGGATCATTTGAAAGCGCACAAAGGTGTATTATTGAATCGATTCCTTTAAGTTCAGAAAGCTCTATGTCCCGTATATCTTTTCTTAAGTAAGGTATTTTGGGGATACCGCCATAGATCGATTCGTCCCCAAAAACGGATCCTTCATATAAATCATTGTCCAGCCCTACAACATCGAATCCTTTTGCTAGGAGCATTGGCACCATAACTGAGCCTATGTATCCGTTGTGACCGGTTACTAAAACGCGCATTTGAGTCTCCAACCGTGAATGGTTTGAAAGCATATAAATAGAATATTACCAAAGAAAGCATATTCCACAAAAAGACTGTCTTTCGGTGAGGTTATACAATTGCTGGTCCATCTTTAGTCACAACTTGATTATTAATGGGATGTTTAAAGAACTGCTCAGGGTTTCCAAGTTTTCCATGATGCCTTACCATCATACCACATCTTTTCCAGTAACTTCTTTTCAGGGAGAGTATCCATGCATCGCCAAAAACCATCGTGACGGAAAGCCATGAGTTGATTATCGTTAGCCAATTTTTTCAAAGGTTCTTTTTCCCATCGAGTATTATCATCTTCAATGTAATCAAACACTCCAGGCTCAAGAACAAAGAATGCTCCGTTAACCCAATCAAGTCGTGGCTTCTCGTTGAATTGCACTACCTCATCTCCTTTCAGAACAAGATGACCAAAACGGCTTGGCGGTCGAACAGCCGTTACAGTTGCCAATCGACCGTGTGACTGATGAAATTTCAGCAAAGCCTGAAGGTTAACATCAGCTAAACCATCACACCAAGTTAACATGAATGTTTGATTGTCCAACCAAGGAGCTAATCGCTTGATTCGACCGCCAGTTTGTGTTTTCTGTCCAGTATCGACCAACCTTACTATCCAGTCTGGTTGATTTTGCTCATTTCTATTAGGTGAGATAACTTCATCTGTATCTGTTTTAACAATTATGTTCCTATTCAAATTACTATATTCCTGCATCCAACGCTTTATGTAGTCACCTTTGTAACCAAGTGCTATCACGAACTCATTGAAGCCGAAATGAGAATAATACATCATAATATGCCAGAGAATTGGACGCGTCCCGATCTCCACCATCGCCTTCGGCTTCATCGAAGTTTCTTCAAAGAGACGAGAGCCAACGCCTCCAGCGAGAATGGCGACCTTCATTTAATCTCTCCTTATGCGAACAAGGCGGCGAATCCGCTTGACGAAAGGAGCTAACTTAATTCCTAACCTTGAACGGGTTAAGAAGTAAATTCCCACCTCATCCAACATCAAAATCCATCCAAGTTTCGCAATCCACTTCAAAATTTGTGCGTAACATAAAAGTCGCTCTGACCACTTTAATGGAGAGCGTCTCACTGACTTAAAATACTCAATGCATATCCTCCACCATTCAGAGCTAAATCTGTAGCTTTGGACCCACCAAACCATTCTTTCTTTATAACTTAATTTTTTGACCGATGCCATGTTTGAAAATGCTTGCGGATGAGATCTCCGAAAGAATAGTGTTTCAGGAATTTCATATATTCGACCAATGAGAAAAATCTCTGCCAACAGATTAACGTCAGATCCACTAAATTTTCCCATGAGTTCTGTCTTCCTAAGTACATCTGCGCGCATCAGTCCGAAAATCAAAATCCACGAGTCGTCTTGATACCTCCTCATAATAAAATCACCAAAACGTTCATGTGATTTTAGTGAATCAATTTTCACTTTGTAGTTGTAGATACCTATCAGTTTGCCATGTTCATCGATACAACCCGTCTTAGAGTGACACAAAACAATAGATGGGTCGCTGTCAAGTATTTTTATACACTTCGCTATAAATTCTGGGGCAAGCACATCATCATGTGCAGCCCATTTAAAGTATTCACCAGAGGAAAATTTAAAGGCACGATTAAAATTCGCGACAGCTCCGATATTAATTTTATTATGATAATAACGGATACGTTTGTCTTTGAGAGCGTACTCACGGCAAATTCGGGGGGTTTGGTCGGTGGAAGCATTATCCACAATGATTAACTCGAAATCGGAATATGTCTGATTCAGGATCGAGTCTAATGAAGCTTTGATGTATTTCTCACCATTGAAAACGGGTAATCCGATGCTTACACGGGGGGTGTAATTTGCTTCAGGCACTAAAACTATCCCCATAGCAGTATTATATAATTGGCATGAGCCCCAGTCGGAGGAATTTTAAAGGTGTACATCTTTAAATAATTATTAGGAAAATAAAACTAAACTATTTTCGAGAAAATCTACCAAGTCTATTCATATGCGATAATGTGAATGTCGATATTGAAGTCTGTTACGTCATTATTGATGAGATACCGGATGAATGATTTATCACCAGAAGCGGATAAAAACAGCGTCACTTGGATTATTTCGTTAGGATTAAGGGGTGTTCCGTTGTAGTTCCAAGACAGGTTGAGGTATTCTGAAACTTTGGCAGGGGTAATGTTCGATGTGTTCAGGTGAAGGGTCGTTTTAAAATTGCTGACGCTTCGTATGTACAATGTGACGTTTTTCGTTGATCCTGGCCATACAGTGCTCCAATCAATTGTTACTGTTTTATTTTCACAGTTTGGGTCCCAGTAGGCTTCGACGCCGATGGTTTTTATATTTCCCATGGTTGGAAGGGTTAGGTTGTGGAAGTCGCTGAGCCATATGGAGATGGCACTGCTGATTAGCACTGTTGCTGTTGATACAATGAGTATAAGCAACAGGGTTTTCTTGTGTTGACGAAGAAAAGTGAAAAAGAAATTAAAGAGTTTCATCTGCTTTGCCTTTTTACCATTTGTCAGATTACGTTCTATTTTGGTTATGTTTGATCGTTATTTGAGGATTTCGGAGATACATGTGTAAAGTAAGTATGTGATGGAAAGATATGATATATTTAAATGGTAAGGTTTTGGGAAAGTTGTTGCATTTAGTTTTTTAAGCATTTTTGAGAGTTGCCGCTTTTTCTGCTAGGGCTAGCGGTATGTTTATTAGTTTTGAGATTACTCCTAGGTCGGAAAACATGGTTCTGAGTGTTTGGATATCTTTTTGGCTGATTGCGCCGATGATTGGAGCTGTAAGGATGTAGAGGGTTAAGAAAAGGGTTCCTCCGATTAGCAGCTTTATCCATTCGGCGGTGACGAGAAGGTTGAGGGATATATACGTCGCTATGGTGGCAATAGTAGCTGCTAGGAATATTTTGGCGGATACTTTGAATTCTGGTTTGGTATTGTAGTGTTTCCACAGCCAGTGAAGACCTAAAAATTGGTTTGGTATGTCTACGATGAGAGGTCCTAATATTACGCCTACTATGCCATATGTTGGGATTAGGATGAAAGCTAGTGGAATACCAAGTGACAATTTTAGGAGGCTTAGTTTCAGGAGGATTTTTGTCTCGCCCACACCTGTTAAAAAGCTAGACATTATTATCATCCCGAATAGCACAAAAAGATTTTGTACAACGTATAGGGTTAAGAAGAAAGGTGCGTGAACCCATTTTTGTCCGAATAATGTTGTAACCATTGCTTCTGAAAGAACAATGATTGCCATTGTGGCGGGTACTAGAAACAGAGCAGCATACTTCACTGCAGAAGTAAACACTGTTCGTAGAAGCTGAAGTTCCCTTTTTGGATCAAGTTTTGAGAAGGCTGGGAACAGCACGGTTGCTATTGGATAAGTGAAGAAGGTCATAAACATTGAAAAGTTGACTGCAATTTGATAGTTACCTATCATAATATCGTTACAATAGAAAGCCATCAAAAAGGCATAAAATTGGTAGAGGAAATTTCCGAGGATTGTTGATATTGAGAGGGGCACTCCATAGTGTAACATTTTTTTCAAGATTTTGATTTTGTCTGTTAGGTTGGAGCGGGATTTTTTGAGATTTTTGAAAAGGAGGAAATAAAGCAGTGCTATTCCGATTATGCCTGCGACTAGGAAAGAGAATGTGTAGCCTAGAACTGCTCCTAAGGCGCCGTATCCTACAAGAACTAGCAGTGGTGCTGCGGTACTTTTTATTATGGATTCGCAAATTAGCGTGAAGCTAGTGAGTTCCATTCTTTCGAAGCCGGTGAAGTTTGACTGAGCTGCAGTCAGCAGTGATTCTGCAAGAATTACGATTGAGGCTATCGATATAAGAGAGGTGATTTCGGGTCTGTTGAAGACTGTTGTGGCAATGAAACTTGCTAGGAATAGGGAGAGAAGGGATAAAATCAGTCCAATTATAATCCTGAAGATTAAACCTGCAGCAATTATGTCATGGATGTTTTCATCTTTGCCTATGGCTTTATAGTGAGCGATGTATTTTGCCATAGCTTGTCCTATTCCCCAATCACGGAATAGGCTCAGTGTCATTGATGGAATTAGTGCGATTGAGTATAGTCCGTATTCTGCGGGTGCCATGAGCCTAGCTAAAATTATTGATCCAACAGCTAGTATAATTGTGGATACTGCCTTCCCACTGAAAAGTTGAAAACTGCCAGTTGCAGAAACCTTACCCAGCTTTAAGGCTTTTTCCACCAGTCTTCCCTGCTTTTATGTCTTAGGTGTTTTAAGGTCTAGGATTGTGTATTGACTTTGCTTTCTAGTGTTACTAGGCTTTTTAGAAATTGGTGTTGATTTGTGGTCGTTGCCTTTTTGAGTTGTTCTGAATATTTTTTTCTGTTAACGCAATTATTCGACAACAACAGTACCAATACAGTTTGTACCTTGTAACTTATGTGTGCGCATCTAAAAATTTTGAGCTGTATATTGGTTGAAGAGTTGCATAAAATCTTTCGAGAAATTTTCTTCCTTAAATCTTTCTGCAGCTTTTGCCCACGCAATTGTTTTCCGAGAAGACCAAACAGAAAGCTCCTTTGTAATTTTGTCGGCTGCTTCGTATACGGTTCGATATCTAAAATTTTTAGGTACAAATTCTCTTGTTCCGCCAGAATCATGTACTATGGGTACACAGCCCATAGCCATTGCTTCAGCTACTGAAATTCCAAAATGTTCGTTAACTCTTGTGTGTAAGTATATTTTTGCATCTTGCAAGATTTTTTTCATTTCTAGTCTTGAAATATCTGTGAAAAAAAGTAATCTGTCAGTTAAACCAAGTTTCTTGGTCAGTTTTTGTAACGCAAATAGAGTCTTTTTGTGATATACTCGGCCAATTATCGCAAATTGCACGTTTTTATCTGTTAGTGAAGCTATGTAAGGGATTTTTTCTAATTTTTTGCTTGGATCAAAACGGGATATAGTGACCACCAGCTTTTTTTGTTTGTTTTTAGTTAAAGTTTCTGGGTTATTATTGAAAAAGATGGACGGTACTGGTGGATATAATATTGTTGGTTTTTTTCCAGAATTTTTTTTAATTTCATCTGCTGTGTAGTTGCTGTTGGCGATTAGTAATTTTCCGTTAGGGTTAAGGAGTTTTTTTTCAAAGAAAGTGTACGGCAAACCTCCAATTGGTAGCCGATGTGGGCTTTTTATGTATGGAAACTGTGGTTTGTAGTTGTAATGGTTTAGAAAGGGGAAATGGATATAGCTTATGTTGGTCCATGGGAAAATGCGGTCGGAGTACACGTCTATCCATATGTCACATTTTGATTTTAAAATATAAGAGCGGAATATGCTTTGATAAAAATCTAAAAGTCCTCTCGGTTGGATATATGAAGGGTGAACAATGGCTTTTATGGAAGGATTGAGACTTTTTCCAAAGAAGTTTTTGACTTCCCACTGATTTACGTTCTCATTTGTGAAGAGGATAACATCGTGACTGTTTTGAGCTAATGTGTTTGCGATAACGGCTGCAACAAGTTCTCCTCCACCATAAACATTAAAAGTGGGGATAAAAACACCAACTCGCAACTCATACACCCTTTTCTGTATTTTTATAACAAGTCATATAGTTAAAGTCTATTAGTGGATGATGTGAGTATGTACTGAGCGCCTAAGAAAGGAAAGCAAGTTAGACTAATTTCTAAACAGCTTAGCGTACTTTTTGGATTCGATTTTAGATCCATACCAAAAGTCATAATACTTGTTGAGACTGCGTATCATGTAGTTCCAGTGTTTCCTTTAATGGGATAAAAACTAAAGTGCAACCAGCGACACGCGCACAAATTCATTAGCTTGATATCTAATTCATTCTGCCCACACATTGGAAATTTCATAGGATTCTGTCAAGTCCTGTGAAGGATATACAGAGGGTAGATGCGTAATGTATTAGATTATAACAGGAAGTGAAAGATGTGTCGGAGGGTATTTTCAAGATGCACTGTATTAGTTGACCTGCGGCATATCTAATTGCCCAGATTCTGGATTGTTTCTTGTTAAGATATATTCTAGTTTTGCTTATTCCCCTATGAAGGGCGTGTTTCACTATGTATGGAACTCTGATTCGTTCCTTATGGATTCGGTGATAAACTTTTGCGTGAGGCGTATAACTGAGTTTGTATCCAGAATCCAAGAGTTTTTGGCAGAAATCGACATCTTCGCCAGATAAAATAAGGTTTCCTCGTCTGGTTATTCCTAGGCTTTCATCAAATTTTATGGTTTTGAAGATTTCTTTTTTGAATGCTGAGTTTGAGGTGATTACACCGTCTGTTAGTTTTGTGTTTTCTCCATCATCAAAAAGTCCTAGTGCATCTTTTACATGAATTTTTGCTGGAATGGCTTCAGGGTCTAACGGATAAACAGGTCCACCCACACCCATGACATCTTCGGAAAATTGAAATCCAGCTATGAGGTTCGTGAGCCATTGTTTGTCAACTAAGCAATCATCATCTGTATAGGCAACTATGGAACCTTGTGCCAGTTCTGCTCCCTTGTTTCTAGCATATGCCAGTCCAAATCTGCTTTCGGTAATAAACCGTATTTGAGGAAACTCCTCACAGAGTTCCGCTGTTCCATCGGTTGACCCCCCGTCAACTATTATTACCTCGAAGTTAGATTTAGGGTAATCTTGTGCATAAATCGAGTTGAGACAAGATTTTAACAAGTTTTTCCGATTATAAGTACAAACAATAACAGAAACAAATGGCACTTTCGGGTTCTTGCAGATAGGCATTTTTACCATCTCTTGATAAAATGTTTTAATGTACACCTATTCTTTTTGTGATAGGATTTTTGCAAATCTAATTGATATAAGACTTCGATTCTTCAAAACTTCTGTTTGCTTAGTAAGTGAATCGGAAATTTGCTCTTTATTGGAGAAATTTTCTCTTACCATTTCCATTACTTTATCAGAAGTTGCCTCTTCAATACTAATGACGTTTTTCAACTGACCAATTAAAGCAAAGATTCCTTTTATTTTAATCGAGTAGTAATTGTCCAAATAGATTCCAATCGCAGGAACCCCAGAGGTAACAGCAAAGACATTGAAATGGTATCTAAAGCCGATTGCTAAATCCATCTGGCCGATGATGCCTTTAGTTACTTTATCATCGTAGTCTTGCGAAAGGATGAATGCTTTGTCTTTGTTCTTCATTAGGTGCAAAACATCAACCGATGGGGGTATATCACCATCTTCCCCGTATTGCATTGGCACAAACAATATTGTAGCGTTATATTCATCGATTAGCTTGTCAGCGATGTTTGCCAAAAGTTTTTTAGCCTTATTCATTTTTGCTTTAAATTTTTGGAGATAATGAAGACCAATAATGTTTATTCCTATTAATGGATGTTGTATTTTTATTCCTTCGTTCTCCATAATCAATTCAAAATTCATTTGATCTGCTGGAATCAATGTGACACTATCATCTGCGGTTATCTGAATCAGTGGTTTAGTTACACCAATTTTCCTTAAGTTAATCTCAGAGAACTTTTCTCGTAAAGTGATGAGATTAACTTGATCGAGTGTATATCGTGCAATTTGTTTATCAAAAAGACCATAGAATGGACCAATCGTCTGACCGGATAATATTATAGGTTTTTCAAAAATCCTACACAAAATTATAGTGAGACATTTTTGATACAATTCAGAACGCCAGACACTAGTAAGATTTCCACCACCTACACCAAACAAGAGAGTGGAACTCTTTAGAGTATCCAAAAAATGCCTTGATCCATCATTCAAAAAATAGGTTTTTTTATCTTTTTTTAGACGTTGTGCATTAAATATAAATATTAAGGATTTGAAAAAAAGAATAATGTTGGAAAAAATGTTTTTGGAAAGCAGTATAAATGAATTAGTGTTAAATTTTTGCAACTTTTTTGTTGTATAGTCAGGGTTTTTTGTTTTCTTAAAGGAAGGGGATTGAAGATAATGCTTTAGTGAAAAGTCGATTTCTACATCATGATATTTGCGTGTGTTTGCCAAATTATCTGATAACACGGTTAAACGTGCCTCAGGAATAAACTTCATTAGATTATACAACACAGCTGTTAGTTGGGATTCGTCGCCTATGTCTAGGTAACTGTATCCACCAATTAACAATATTCTTTTCATATTTTCCTTGGTCACCTAATAATACTCATAATCCTTTTCACCAGATTATATTGCAGATTCCTAAACAATTTGCGAGGCACAGTGTACCACCAAAGAGATTGTGTGCAGTAAGTACAGTGATTTTTTCGTATGAATTCTCGATACTTTAGATTTTTCTCTGAATAATAGATGTTAGATAAAGTATCTTCTAGTATATTTCCTATTGGCTTCGCCTGAGGGCAGTAATATACATTTCCGTCAGGGTGGATAATTAAAGCGTTAATAATTAAAGGGCACTTCAAATACCTCTTTATACCAGAAGTCAACATTCGATATAACATCCAATCATATTCATCACTAATTGGCTTTTTGACATAAGTCCAGAGTTCATTCAAAAACACACTTTTTTGTTCTTCTGTTAAAAGAAAGGTACAATTCTCATTATGTAATATCTTCCATTCAAGTCCAAGCTCAAAACTTAATGGAAGGCTTTTTTGATCACACCATTTCTTTAATTCAGAAAAACCATGAACGTTGGCACTTGTTATCACACAATGAGCATTCACTTCAAAATTAAATTTCTGACGTAATTCCATCAATGAGTTTATTGTTTCAGCAGTCTTTTCAAAAGCATTCGAAACACCTCTTTGCTTATCATGGACCCCCTCAAGCCCATCTAGAGAAACTGAAAATGAAAGTTTTACATTAGATTCACTACAAACTTCATTTAATTCATAACAAGCTTTGATCACACGTTCTGGAATGAGCCCATTTGTTGGTACCGTTACAAGTCTAAGATTGCAGCACCGCTCAATAAGAAGACCAGCAATTGAAGATATGTCATCTCTTAGAGTTGGTTCTCCACCAGAAAGTATGACCTGTTCAATAGATTTGAATGCTGGATCCTCCAACATTTTTCTGATCTGCTTCAGACTTAGCTCCTTCGTCTCTTTTTGTTGCCAAATATTACACATTATACAGTGGCCATTACACCTCTTAGTTATTGGGAAAAGAAACAACTTTGGATCTATCTGATTCCTTCGGAATTTCACACGGTCTTCAATGAAGGATTTCAGATTTGAGACATAACTTTTGGTTAGTGATATGGTTCAGCACCAGCTTATCTTGATTTTTGGTAATATCTGAAATAATCTTCAATACAAAATTTGAAGCCCATTTCCAACAGGGCGTTTTCTATTGTTTCAGCATATTTTACATTCTCCAGCAAATGCTGATTTTTGGGAACCTTAAATGGAAAAGTTGCGCACAAAAAACCGTTAACCTCTATAGCTGCATGCAATTGTGCTAATTTTTTTAGCGGATTCTTGACGTGTTCAAGAACGTCGGTACATATGATTAAGTCATATTTGCCAAGTTTATCCTGACCTGCACGTAACATAGAGACAGATACCCCATGACGGTCAAACCACCACTTGCTAAACTTCCAAATAACTCCATGCACGTCACAGTAAGTGACATTGAAACCATGTTTGGCAAGAAAAAGACAATATTCACCCGCTCCAGCTCCAAAATCCAATACAGTCTTTATGTTGTGCTGACGACAAAAATTAAGAAGTTTGAAACGTGATTTGAATTTCTTCAGATCTACCGAAGGCCATCGCAAATTAGTGTACATTGGCTCTTCAGATTCAGAATAGAACCGCAAAATTTCTTCTTCAGTCTCTGGATTCGCCTTAGCCCACGCTTCCTCAGACAAAGCTTCATTATAGAACAGGTTCTTTACTTCTGTTTTTGATTTGCCAGTGTATTCACACAGCTCTTCTATCAATCTTCTAGTGTGTATTTTCTGTTTTAGAACAGACAAATAATAAGACAAAGTTTGACGACCAACCATTTTTGAACCCATCGTGGTTTTATTTTAGCAAGTCTTTGGCATACCGTTACTAGGACTTTAATATGCTTAGATCTTTCAAAAACCACAGATGTCCCTTGGCCCATGAGTGAACATACGGAAAAATAAAAAATAACAGTTTTTTTGGAGAAAATACATAGGCGATTGAGTTTATGATCAAATTTCTTAGGAATCCTGCAGATTCCAGTATTAGCAAGTTACGGATGGAAGGTTCCACGAAAATGTGTTTGTACAACATAGTATACACTCTATTCGTTTCAGTACCTATCACCAATCGATTTTCATGCTCCTCGCTGTCATGGATACCCATTAAAGAGTTAATCCATAAAAGCTTCACTCCATGTCTCTTGCACATCAGAAAGTAGAAGACTTCTTCGAACCCCCAGCTTACGAACCTTCCATTCCAAGGTACATTTTTGTATATTGCTTTGGGAATAAACATAAGAGCACCTATAAAATAATCTGCATCCGCAACTGAAGCCGATAAGCCACTTCCTTGGGCAGTCATCTTAAAGGGTGCTGTTAAGTTTCCAAAATATTTGATTTGCCCAGACAATATGCAATTATCTCGGTTTCTCAGATTTTTGTAACAACCAAAGAGTTTCGAGATACAATCTTTAAGCAAGTAGACGTCATCGTCAATATATAGAAGGATCTCACTTTGACAATTTTCAGCTATAACTTTTCTAGCTTTGGATAACCCTGGTTCTAAGTGTTTAATGTAAATAATATCCATAGAGTTTGAGTGTTCTAAGCAAATTTTTTTTGTCTCGTCGTCTTCGCTGCCATCTACGATAATAACGTTAAAATCTTTAAATGTCTGATTTTTCAAGGCTTTCAAACAATTTACTATTTTTTCCTTCCTATTCTTTGTTGGAATACCAACAGATACACTATACTTTTTCGCTGAATTACTAATAATAGGGCGAAAATGCAAAATTTAACATCATCCAACAAGTAATTACTAAGAACGCATTTTTCTAGCCTACAATTAGTATAAGACTGAAAGAAAAAAAGATGTATACTAAAATTGTTTCTTATGGTTTTTTGTAAACTTCGCTGCCGCCATTAGTATACACTAGGTTCAAATCATCAAAAATAAAGGAAAGCTCGCTAGTATTCCACGAAAGGTCTCCAAACGGAATCACGCCATAAACAACATTTAAAGTGCTCAGATAGACAACACCGTTATCCGCCACTATTGTAACATTGGATAATGAACGTTTACCTCCTGCAATCAGGGCATGGATGGTTAACACATTAGTGGCTGTTCTCTCATCTGCATATACTGTCGAATTCGTGAAATCCACATTTTTTGATAACCACTGAGCACCATATACGCTATACGCATCTGTATACCCATAGTTAGCATACAATCGAAGAGCATCCATCCTATATCCACTAAGAGGAATTGACCAACTATCACTTCTAACCACTTCATACACAAAGTTTGTTTGAAAAAGAAAATACGGCACTAACACAAATAACACCAGAACAAAAACAGCAAATTCTTTTTGTCTCTTAGAAAACAATTTTACAATCAAGCTGGCACCGATAACACATAATGGGGCTAAGAAAAACAGAAGTATGTGATAAAACCTTGTCATATTAAGCGTATTAGCTAGTCCAGGCACTAGTATAAGCATAGCTAAAAATGCCGTGGCTATTATTGTAAAAATGAAGTATTCCTTTTCAACTTTTACTCTCTTAAGTTTTTTAGTAACCAAACCAAGGAAACCAAGAACAATAAAGGCTTGAACAAGATATGCGAATATTCTGCTGACAGTATTCCAAATAGATGGCGATTCAGTCAGTCCCAATCCAGTCATTACAGTTTGTCCTCGTGAGGCAGGATTGAAAAAGTCTCCTAATTGGCTATTGACATAATTTGCCTTGTCCAAAATGCTGTTAAAACTGGCTGATCCCATAGTGTAGATATACCATGTGAACATTATTACAAAAAATAAAGCAACCATAGAGACAGTTATTTTTTTGCTTGGACGCTTCAAGACAATTAACAAAATTGAAGCAAAAGAAATGAAGACCAGAAAAATCGTAGCGAGTGCATAATGTGATGTTACCAAAGCAAAGCTGAAGACAGTGAAGCACACGGTCTTATTAATTGGTTTTATTTTCTTACTAAGAATGACAAGTAGCAACAGGACGAAAAATAATTCGGCAATCATCTGCCGGTTTAATCCTAACATTTCGGTGTAAAACGTCATTTGCGCCATAAACAGAAAAGCCGCGATGAAAGCGTATTTTTTACTGATGTATGTCTGCCAGATTTGGTATAACCCTAAAGGTACAAAAGAAAAAATTAGTGGATAGAGTATTTTGAACACTAACGATGCGTCAAGATTTAATGTGTTAGCATAAACTGTGGGAAGAATTGTGATGCTTAACATGTCATTATACGATCCAAATCCTATACTCATCCAAGACGGAAGAGTGGAACTCCAATGCGAGTTGTTTTGGGTAGTTTTGAAAAGAAAATATTCACCGGGCACATCCGAGCCAAAGGGAATAATATAGCTAGAAATTAGTGCAGAGTGGAAAAGAAGAGCAACAGCAATCATGAGTAAAGCGAAAGGATAGAGCTCTGGAGGCAACAGTTTCTTAGAAAGGACGCTACCAATAAACAGTATTGCGATGGATGTTATCATAAAGAGAAGAAGTAAATTGTTGCTATAGATGTTTACATATATTGCGCCGACAATGCTCAGAATTGGGAGACATAGAAAGAGCAAAGCAATAGGAGATTTTTTGAGTGGCTCAAAATTCCAGACTTCTACACCTTCACCTTTTAGGTAGAGAAAAACTACGCCCACCAACATTAGGATATTCAAAATTATCATCAAAGGTGTTAATGAAAGCGGCTGTAGAAAACCAAATATTAACGATAATTCGTTTACTAAAAGTCCAGCAATAATTAGGAATGCAACACTAAGCCCAACCGAAAAAAGAACTTGTTCTACCCCACTAAACTTGTCGGGTTTTAGTATCTTCAGGAAAACGAACCCTGGAATAAATGTAAGATACAAAAAGCCGATGACCTGTCTCGCAATCGGTATATCCAAGAAAACAACAAAGCAAAATATAAACATCGAAAAAAGAACTAGCAATAATGCACTCTTTGGATTTTGAGTATTTACGCTATAAGAATCCATAAGCTCACCAAACCAACAGTTGATAGATAAATATTATTTAATACGCTGTTTCTCTCTTATACATCCAGGACCGAAATTAACTCCACTTGATAGTTTATACATATCTTCCCAAAAATCTGTTAATATTTAATCTAAATGTAGATTGTTATGGTATGCTTGATAGATTGCTTCCAAGTCTTTAACTCCGTCTTCTCCAGAAGGTGATGGCGACGAGTCTCTTATTAGGCAATTTGCAAAGTAGCGAAGCTCATTAAAGTGCGGTTGATAAAATTCTGGTACACTGAGTGTGAGTCTTTGTGCTAAGGTTCTTAAAGAGCTTTTTGTGGAGTGTTGTGCAAATGCGTGACCGACAGTTCCGAAGAACTCGATTTTCACTTGATAACCTTGAAGGAACCAACCAGCAGTTATAACGGCTGACGTTCCTGATTCGAATTTTATCAAGCATATTGCGCTGTCCTCAAAATCAAGGTTAAATCTGTAGCCGAGATGGCTCTTTATTTGCTTGATTTCTCCGAAGTACCATCTAAGTAGATTTATGATGTGGATACCTACGTCCATAAGGGCTCCACCTCCTGTTAACTCTCTGTTAAACCACCAATCGGGGACAGGAAGTGGGGTGTTGCTTTCAGATCTGTGAAAGAATGGACCGGAACTTATGAAGGTGGCGTAAGCAACTTCAACATCGCCTAGTATTCCATTAGCCATTTTTGTTTTTAGTTCATGAAACGTTTTGTTGAATCTCAAGTGGTATCCCATCATCAATTTTACGGAATTATTATGAGCGGCTGTCACTATTCCCTTTGCTTCTTCGACGTTCCTAGCTATTGGTTTTTCCAGAAATATGTGCTTACCTGCTTCAGCTGCTTGTATTGCACATTGAAAGTGAAGATGAGTGGGCAGTGCAATTATTACGGCATCTATGTCGGATTCGTGCAAAAGTTGCTCGTAACTAGTAAACGTTTTTTTAATACCAGCGTTTTTTGCTTCGCTTAGGGCTTTTTTTGAAGAATCGGAGACGGCTACAAGATCTATGTTGGGAAGTTTCAGCGAGTGATTCATGTGAATTTTGCCTATATATCCGAGGCCAATTATGCCCAATCTGACTCTTTGCACTCTTTTAAGCCTCCATTGCGATTATTACTTACTCCAGTCCTAGTTTTTTATTCAACCCTAGGGTGGTGATTAATTCAAAGGCTTTTCTTCGTAGTGTCTTTTGAATGCCTCTTTTTGGATATATTGCTTTATAGTAGTCGAGCGGTATGCCTCTATGGATTATATTTGTGGTTCCTATACCTTCATTAGCCGCAAGTTGAATGTATCTTACTACTTTCGGGTTTATTCCAGCTATTTTTGAAGCAGCTACATCAATAGCCACAGGATCTCTGCTTGCCATTACTAAACCTATTCTGCGCGGTTGAATTCCAGAAACTCGGTTGCCATCGATTATGCATAAGTCAAAATTTAATGCTTTATTGAGGGCAACAATTACTTCGCTAATTTGCGGATGGTATTTGAATTTTTTGGGGTATGGATTACAACCAAAAATGTTCTTTAGAGCACAGGTCATCTTAACTTTTGGAACACTATATTTGATTTTTGGTACATTAATTTTCAAGTCTGCGTTCTGGATTGTTTGAGGAATTTGTAATTTAAAGTCGTATCCACCACTGGATACTTTGGTGGTTTTAGTCTTGTCTTCAGAAAGATTTACGAGATCGACTTTATAATCTTGGGAAAGTTTTTCATAGCCGAGCAATTTGAAAGCATATTTGCACTTCATTGCTGACGCATCAGATTCAACTATAGAAATGTTTGTTCGGGGAGAAATCTTTTCACGGATTACTTCAATCAAAGCGGCTACAAAATTAGGATCTGTAGTTTGACCTGTCGTGTAATCCCAATAATAGCACATGTTAGGCTTAATCACAACATTCTTTGTTTCTTTTGCAAAAGAATATTCAATAAGATCCAAGGAGTTAATTATACTCTGCTTCATTGAATTTACGGTATCATTTTGAATATTAACAAAACTAACAAAACTCAAATCAGTTTACTTCCTTTCCATTTTCTGAGATGATTCTTTTTTCATTTTATTATGTTTCAGGTGGCAATTTCAGGTAACGACATAAAAACTCTTGACAACTGTTCAGAATACATAAACAGCATATAACAAGAGACCTTCTTTACGCGGACATAAATCACCACTAACAATTAATAATATTCATCTTTTGGAGCTGCAAGGAACTCCAAATCCAATTCCTCAAGTTTTAGCTCATGCAAAATCACTAAAGTTTCCGCGAAGCGATCAAAGAAGTTAATTGTCTCATCTTTACTAAGATGCTTAACATAATCGCGCATGTTTTCTCCTTCAACTTCCTCCATAATAACAAAGGAGGCTCCAAGCATTTTCTCATTCGCTTCCAAGAAGTATGCATAGGTAACAGGGAAATTAACGCGTTCTAAAGCTCTTAGAGTTAAGTATTCTCTCTTAGCTGTCTTTTTGTCTGTGTAAAGTTTCGACATTAATCTTGTTATCAATTTTTTTCTTTATGGCGAAAACTAGGTAGAAAGTGTAAGTCCTATTTATTCCGCCGGTTATCCTCGACAATTTGTGTATTCGGATGTTAGTCGCTCCGAGTGGGATAATATCTAAATCTTCCTTACCAAAATTAGAAAATAGATAATCGTTTAGTATAGCTGAATTGATTTTTATACACTTAATTGTGCTCCCCCCACATAAATGTATGGTTTCTTAAGACAAAACATTTATTATATCCCTTCATTATGTATTTATGCGGAGGGCATAGGAAAAACATACCACTTAAATTCTTTTAACTCCAGATTACAAACGATGAAAGAGAGGGACAAAGGGTTGCACAACATAAAACTTTATGCGACAATCATAATTTCGGTTATGCTTGCTGGAAGTTTCGCTATTTCTTCCATTACAGCATCGTCGGTTAATAATGTTCTTATAAAAAGTTCAGGCACAATAGCAACTACTTTACCGTTGCATGTTGAAGGAAGATACATCAAAGATTCGCTTGGGCGAACTGTTTTGCTTAGAGGTGTTAACCAAGCAGGTATGCTTGATGATCCTAATGGTTGGTGGAATCCTGAAGGCGGAACTATTTATTCGGGTCTTGGTAATTGGAACCCCGAAGCTGTCGAGTATAATTTTGATAGGATGAAAAGTTGGGGAATAAATGTTGTACGGCTTTTGTTAACGGTTGAATGGTGGAAAAATGACGAAGCTAACTACAGACAGCACATAAAAGACAGCATCGCATGGGCTGGAGAAAGAGGCATTTATGTGTTGGTTGTATTCTGGAATGTCCAAGGAAATGGAGGTCCAGACCCACTACCTTTTCCTCCCTACAGCATTGACGGTTCTGAAATAATAGTATCAGATGTAGACGGATTTGTCAATGTTTGGCGTAGCGTCGCTCAAGAATTATCTCCATACCCGAATGTTTTGTTTGAGTTATGGAATGAGCCTCATGGTGATTCTTCCGCAAAAGAAGCATGGTTTAACGCTGTTCAGGATTGTATAACTTCAATACGTTCTACTAGCGCCCAACAGATTATCGTGGTTCAATGGGATTATGGAATTTGGGTGAACCTTGACTTTGACAGTGGCTCAAAAATGGATTGGGTTGAACAATATCCACTTAATGACTCATCAGGTAATATTGTTTACAGCACACATATGTACCGAAATAATATACACTCCACTATACCAGAGAGAGTGAATAGCTATGAATATGACGACCTAAAAGAGGGACATGAGTTATGCTTGGTACCTCACGTGCTCTATAACCTCAATAAACCAGTTCTTATCGGTGAAGTCGGAGCCAACATGTGGTGGACAGGCGAAGAATTGGAGCAGGAGCTTGCATACTTCAACAACAGCTTGACTATTTATAATGAATGGGAAATCGGTTATATTGGATGGGTTTGGACAGCAACAGCTCATATGCAACATGGTCTATTGCAGAATGATCACTGGTGTCCCCCGCCTACACAAAGCGGAGAAATACTTATAAGCAAAATAGCTGAAGGCCAGTAGCTTTATCCTATAAAACGTAATCTATAATCACAGTTATCTGCTATTTTTTATAGATGCCTTCAGCCAAACTTTGTTTGGCTCAAACTTCACATAACAACAGGACAGTAATTATAGTTGCCATCAAAATTTGAAAGTAAGAGATGGAAAATTCGTCCCTTATGTTAAAATTACATTGACAGCCCATATCTTTCAAAAACTAAGATTAGGTAGCTTATCGCTGAATAGTTTACCGAAAGTTTATAATTCAATCTCATTTTTTCTTTATTCCTAAAAAATTGTGGTAAGCATTACTTAGATTCATCGCACTCTCCTTCCAATTGTAATTATTAACAACTAATTCCCTTGCGTTTTTCCCCAATCTAATGCCCAATTCTTTATCCTTCAATATTTTGATCACCCCAAGAGCGAATCTATCCAAATCATCTTCCACCAACACGTGGATTCCATTCGTGACATCCAAGCCTTCTATCCCAACAGTAGAAGATACAACAGGAAGACCACACGAAAAATATTCATGGATCTTTACCTTGTACCCGATCCACCAAATATAGGAGCAATAGCAACATCCGATGCAGCGATAAATTCGGCAACATCCTCAACAATTCCCGTGAATGTTAAATTGGAAAACTCCATATTTGGTGGGATTCTTCCTACTATTAGAAAACGTGTATTACTAATCTCGTTCTTAATTAGGGGGCAATTTTTGAAGCTATCGTTTGTACTGCCTCTCGGTTAGGTAGATACTCCATATTTCCAACAAAAATTACTGTATAATAACCTCTTAAATCATAATGATCTTTAATAAGACTTGTATCTAAGAAGGGATTGAAAGCTTCAATATCTACACCATTAGCTATAATTTTGATCTTGTGTTGTTTAACCCCATATGAAACCAGACACTTCTTCTCGTTCTTGGAGACTGTCAATATCATATCTGCATATTTATAAGCTAATTTTTCTGAAAAAGTCTCCAAGAGTTTCCTTATGATATTTGTATGTTTAACTCTTAAAGCTTGAAAAACGTCATGACAATCAATGACCACAGGTTTCTTTAAAACTATTTTGATGAATGGAATCAACAATCCCCCAGCCGTCTGCTGTTCTATCTGAACTATATCAGAATCACAAATCAAGGGGCAAAGGCGAGAAATAAAGAGCAAATCGTAAATATAAAGCGACGCAAATCTTTTGATACCTAATAATTTTTTGATAGCCTTTAACACGATATTTGGGATTAACCCTCTAAAATAGTATACCCTAATATTCTCAATGCATTCATATGCATCCTTTTCGTTCGGCATTATTACCCGAATAGTGTTACCAAGTGCAGCAAGACCCTTCGCTAAATTATAAATGCGCACAGATGCACCAGTATCTTTTTGCATTGAATCCTCAAGAGAACTTAATATACAGATGTTCATGACGATACACCGATAAATATAAATAATTTTATTACAAAATTAACGTAAAAATCTTTCGTTTATTCAAAAGTTAGGAGTTAGTAAAGCAATTAGAGGACTCCCGGCATAAAACAAAAAACCTCAAATACCACAAGTGCGCCTTGTAAAGATCGGAGTTACGTCGTTTTCTGCAAACCCTTTTTTACAGAACCATTAGTGAAGCCTATGCACCACGCAGTCATCTCAAATGCAAAATGAAAAGGTAACAAAATTACATATTTACGACGAATCAATTTATAAGCATCTGCAATACGCAAAAAACCATTTATAACCCCCGCCAAAGGGTTCATCCTAAAAAGGCTAAAAACACCCCTATTTTTACAATAAAGGTCATAAAGACCAAAGCCATAACCAAACCACTTTCTCCAAACTCCCTCCCATGTCTGAACACGCCTCTCATAATAAAGGGCCGAACCTTGCTTGAGAAGCCATCCACCTTCTTTAATTCTAAAAGCAGCATCTATATCCTCTCCAGCGCCCTTTATTTCGTCATCAAAACCACCCACTTGTCGAATAGCTTTAACACGATAAATTGATCCGCCTGTTCCCGGCAATCTCGAATCTACCAACTCACTTTTCGAATCATATACCCTGAAGAGAACGTTTTCCAAAACTGCAATAATACTTTCTCCATCTATTTGTCCATGTCTCGCTATAGCTATGCCAACTTGTGGGTTTTTATCCATAAACTCAACTTGCTTTTTAATATGATTTTTTGGTAAAATCATATCGCCGTCAACCCAAATGATGTAATCGCCACTTGCATTATCAACTACTATCTGCCTTGCCCGTCCTAGTCCCTTATTCTCCCAGAAGATTTTATGCTTCAAGGACGTCTTTTCTAAACTCTGTTTGAGTATAGACAAAGTTTTGTCTTCACTATTTCCATCTACAATAATTAAATCCATACGTTCATGCGGAAAATCCTGATCAATGATACTGTCGATGGCCTCTTTGATAAAATCCTCGCAATTTCTTACACAAATCCCAATAGTAATTTTGGGCTTCATTACACAACTAAACTTCCTTTCAACTATCAATTCAATCCAATGAATCGTCCTTTCAGCAGAACTCATGTCCATAACCGTCTATGTGAGCTTTAGTGAAGCCAAAAAACCACGCAATATTTTTGAAGAAAGAGTGGAGTAGTAACAAGAAAACTATTTTTCTATGTGTCAATTTGTAAGCAATAGAAGAAAGCTGTAACCCTTTAAAAAAGGATAATGCAGAGAGCCGTTTCGGGTGTTTATGAAGAAAATAATGGTTGCCATAACCATACCAAAAATTTTCATTCCAAAGAGTCTTCAATGTTTCTTTGCGTCTGTCGTGAAATACGGCATCAGTTGTAAAATAAGTCAACCAACCGATCTCCCCAATGCGATACTCAGCATCCAAGTCTTCTAAGGCTCCAGTAATATATTCATCGAAACCATTTACTTGCCTAATTGCTTTGACTCGGTAGATGCATCCTCCCGCACGGTGGAGCACGGGTCTTGTTGTGGCTTTCCCTCCATATACATGATCCAAAACTTCCCACTCAATGCCGTCTAATGTTGCAACTAAGGTTTCCCCAAGATATCTCTTAAATTTCCCTCCAGCAATTCCCACAGTGGGGTTTTGGTCCATGAACTCTACTTGTTTCCTTACGTGATCTCTTGACAATATCATATCACCATCAGCCCAGATTATGTATTCGCCACTAGCGTTGTTGACGACTATTTGCCTTGCTACGCCCAACCCCTCTTTTTCATAAAAGATTTTAGCCTTTATTCCAGTGTTTGAAAGCGCCTTCTTAATAATTGGTAATGTTCCATCTTCACTATAGCCATCGACAACGATAACCTCCATAAGTTCAGAAGGAAAATCTTGATGAATTACGCTATCTATTGCTTCCTTAAGTGTTGCCTCAGAATTTTTGACGCATAAACCTATGGTGACTTTAATCTCATGCTGCACGGTATTAGCCTCGTTTTAACGAATAAATTTTGCACATGTATCATATCTAAGAAAATCAGTCTTTTTTTATAAGAGCTCCAATATTTGACCCAAAAAATCTTAGTGGCAATTGATGAGCCTCAAAATAATCTTCTATGCGATCCGAAAGGATTTTAAGAACGTAACTAATTCTTAAAGCTCTTCTTATCCGAGGAGGAAGATGTAAAAAATCGGTGCTTTGAATCTTGATAATCTTCAAATTTTCTTGCTTAATGAGCTTCTTTAATTTGAAAATGTGAAAAATGCGCTCTTTTTCGACGCATACAAGGTTCTTAACGTATTGTGGCTGCCCCATAAGAAGTAGAAATACATTTTCAAAAATTGACGTACTTAGGAAATTTGGAACGGTTAAGCACAAATATCCAGATATCTCGGTTACTCTATTGAGCTCACAGAAAGCTTTTTCATAATTTGAAACATGCTCCAACACCTCTGAACATACGACAATCTCCCTTGCTTGGTCTTTGAATGGAAGCGATTGAGCATCTGCAATTATGAAGTCTACTTGATTCTGAACATTTATTTTTTTAGTCAAGTTTTTTGCTTCATGTATCGCCTTCTTTGATATATCCACTCCAATCACTTTGGCTCCTCTCTTGGCAACATGAATGCAGAACCCACCCAATCCACAACCAACCTCTAGAAATTTCTTCCCATTAAAATCCTGAATGACAGGATTCAACATTTTTATGATTAACTGATACCATGGGTCTGCAAGCTGGAGTTTCTGCTCAATTAGGGCAGAAGATTGATTTCTAGTAACTGATGTAACCATGATTACACCTCACGCGCACTAGCAAATTTCCTTCATCACACAACTAGACTCTTCTTCAAACTTAATTTCAATAAGCTATGAAAATTCCTTTCCAAACAAAGTTTCATTCACGCTTCATCAAGGAGAGGAGGGACGACATCGCCAACCACCTTGCAGTACATTTTTAAAAGCCGCGACTGAGCGTTCTGCCAATAAGTTGAAGAAGTGAATTTTGGTTTTTGAAGATTCTTTTTGAATTCTGCTACACTCGCTCCTCTCGTCGCAATTCCTTCAGGGTTTTTAATGCCATCCTTCATAGCAATCTTTAGAAACCTAACTTTAGACGGTGTATATCCAAGTATTTGAGAGGCAACCCAGTCAACTGAAAATGGGTCAACACCAGCCATAATAAGACCCAGCTTAACTGGAAAGCGACCCAAAGCAATCAAGCCATCAACAATCGTAAAGTGGGGACGCAGAAGCCTATTTATGCCCACAATAGCTTCATCTAAATATTTGTGATAGATAACCTTTCTTGGGAAACCGATACAACCAAAAATGTTCTTCATGGCACAAGTGATTTTTGTCTCTCGCATTACTTTCAGTTTCGGCACATTTATGAACAGATCACAATTCAACAATAGCTGAGGAACTTGAAACTTTAGTTCATGCTTACCTACCATAACAATTTTCTCTTCAAGATGGTCATTAGAAAGATTGAAAAGCTCCACATTCTTTTCTCTGGCTAACTTCTTATATCCTAAAACTGTAAAAGCATATTTGGTTCGCATAGCCGAAGCGTCAGCCTCAGCAACTTTAATGTCCACGTGTTTGCCGCATTTTTCACGAATAAAATCTATAATCCCTGAAACAAGTTGTGGATCAGTAGTTTGACCAGTAGCTGCATCCCAATAATAACACAAGTTTGGCTTAATAACTACTGACTTAATGGAACTGTCCAAATTAAAATTTATGAGATTCACAGATTCTGAAATAGAACTCCTTATGCTTTCCAACGAATAACGTGTTCGAACTAGACTAACGATAGAGTTCATTCAATTGTCACGCTCTAATTAACACATTCTCGCCGAAACTTTTCATAAGCTTCTTGAATAATTTCAATAGTTTTTAATCCATCAGTAGCAGAAACCAATGGATCAAAATCCTTCGATACACAATCGAAAAAATGTTCCAATTCCTTGTAAAATGACTCGTAATAGTAGGTGTACGAAAGAGGACGAATCTTCTTTCCAACAATTCTTCTTAGAAAATTCTTGCTCCCTTCCTTTAAAGCATGAAAATAAAGATTACGAGGCACCAAATCATCACTTGACAGGAATCCTGCATTACCATGAAGAATCACCCGAAAATTGTATTTTGGAAAGGTGCTTTTTTGATACCAACCAACATTAATAATTCCTTTCGCAGAAGAACCAGAAGAAGACAACATTACTATTGCACCGTCTTCAACAGGAAGATTAAATTTATAATCAAGACGAGAAAAATCAACTCGTGCGTCTCCTGCAAAAAAACGAAACAAATCAATCATATGATAGCCAATATCAATAAGAGCTCCACCGCCAGACTTCTTTGGATCAAACCACCAATCAGAAACTGGAGCAGGAATTCTTCCATAAGAAAAGGGACCGTTTGTAATCTCTTCAATTGTAGTAACCTCTAAACTTCCAATTGAACCTTTATCTAAGGCCTTTTTCATTTTTTCGACAGCATCTACAAATCGCATGCAATGACCAACCATAAATTTCCTGCCGCTCTTCTCAACTAACTTCACAATTTTGCGACATTCTTCTACATTATTCGCCATAGGTTTCTCCGTAAAAACATCCAACCCAGCCTCCAGCGCCAATTGAATAGCTTCCAAGTGCAAAAAATTAGGCAACGACATGACGACTGTGTCTATATCTGAAGAATTTTTTAACAAATCATGATAATCGGCATAAACGTTTTTTACTCCGACTGATTTCGCCTTTTTAAGCGCTTTCTTTGATGAATCAGCAACTGATATTACTTTTACACCATCAAGTTTCAAACAATTCATCAAATGAAGCATACCCATCCTTCCGAGGCCAATAACTCCAACGCTTATCATATAGATTCCACCACGAGCCCTACACCCAATTTTTTTCCTAAGCATCGCAAAGTTTTCGCGATCATTTGTTCAGATTAAATGCTTTTCTTGAAGAAGTTCCTTAGTTAACGATAATCTAGACTCATCGACAGTTTTCCAAAGTTTAAATTTTCTACCAGTGATGAACGAACTCATCGCAGCTAATAATATAAAATTGTTTTGAAGATTTTCTATCAAAGAAATTCTACCCTTTGGTATCAAAAGGATTAATAAAAAAAATGATAGAAAAGCAGCAAGAAGAAGCGGTTGTGCAACAACAACTAAGGCTGTGGCAAGTATCAGGGCAAAGAAAATTATAGGATTAAAGATGTGCAAAAAAATTTCCGGAACAGCTATTCTTTTAGGAAGAACAAGTTTTCCATGAAATAACAACTTTAAACATTTAATCCACATTCGTTGCAGCTGGTTTGCTCGTCTCATTTTTAGAATGATTTTATTCTTCCAGTTAGCTGGAAACATCGTGTAAAAATGGGCTTCGGGTATAATTAGAGTTCTACGGTATTCTTGAACGATATTAAAAGCCGTACCAGAATCATCATTTTCATGATCAAACTCTTCAAGGAAGGCTTTTTTGTAAGCAGCGAAGCCTCCTTGAAAAAAAATCGTAGAGTGAACTTTTGATTCTCCAAGTCTTAAAGTCTGTACAAAATTATTGTAGAATAATTCGCCTTCCGTTACCCATGAGCGTTGAGGGTTTAACAGTATTTCCTTTCCAGCTACGGCTCCAACCTCGGAATTGGAGAGATAGGGCATGGCTTTTATCAACGTGTCAGAAGACAAAAAACAGTCAGCATCAGATACGACTATGATGTCACTGTTTGTACGTTTCAAAGCAAAATTTAAAGAAGTGGATTTTCCTGCTCGTTTTACTCTATTTAATACTTTTATGTTTGGGCCGTCATGAGAGTTCATGAACTCGTATATTTCATCCAATGTTTTATCAGTTGAGGCATCGTTGACTACAATAATTTCAAGTTTCTTGGCAGGATATTTGACTTTGTACAAGTTTTCCAATTTAAATCGAATTGATTTCTCTTCATTATACATAGGAACTAAAATGCTTAAGTGTGGCTCGTAAGTTTCATCAATTTTGAGATTCCATGGCTTCGCTGCGCGATGCTTCATATACAAATAATACGCGCTTGGAAACCCAAGGAAAATGAAAAACAATATACCCCAAATAGCAACTATTAAACTCATAATTTACCAGCCTTGCTCAGATGTCCTTTACAAACAGAAAATTCTAGGGCACAATAAATTCGCTTGAGGTCCATATCGTTTGTTTATCCGAGTCGGTTTTTAAGAAGCTTAAACGTTTCACGTGCGTGTTGTTCTTTTGATACGCCTACAGCCACACCCTTTATGTTAGGTAGACTCTCTATATACTCTATCGCTTCTAGAGGCTTAAGGTACCCAGCTGCCAAGATGCTTATTGCTATTACATTAGGTTCATCGAGAGTTGCTAAAGCTGTTTCGCATTCTCTTTTGGAAGGATCCATTTGGAATCCTACCTTATTGAAGGGAGCAGCGATTATTACGTCATGGAAGTTTATGCCCCACCCATTGAATTTCTTTACCAGATATGCGAAATTACGAGTGTCAAAGCCCGGCTTTATTCCAAGTTTCAACATGAAATCTACATATGACTTGAAGAGCCAATCTAAGTTAAGAGCTAGGCCCATGTCAGTTATTATCTCGTGAAGCAATAGTGACTCTAGATTTGCTTGCTTACCTGCTGATGATTTTATCCTAGAGATTTCATAAATCAGATAAGTCTTTAAAAGAGTCACAGGGTCCATTCTTATAACTCCTTTCAAACCCATTGCAATTGCCCTTACATTTCCTGAAACCATAATCTGCTTCGCAAATTTTTTTGCTAATCCAGAAGTCCCGAGCTGAGTAGCCAGTCTAACGTATTCAAACGCATAGGGCACAAGGGCATAAAGTCCAGGACGCTTATCTCCTTCCCTTTCATGCAATATTTGAAGTATTGAAAGGGTCGTTTCACTTACCGAAAACATGAAACCATTAGCTTCATTCTCAAGAGAAGTCACAACTAAATTAGCAGCGTATTCCGGATAGATCATCGCCTTACCTCTAACTCTAGCTTGCTCTTGCGAGAGGTGACTTATACCATGGAATGGGTTATCACCAACTAGCAAAATCTTTTTTCTGCCGTCACCCATTATTTTCCAGCTCTAGATTTCACTTGGTCAATAATGTAATCAACTTTTGAAGCGGTATGGAAACCGGGTTCCACATTACGATTCTCTAATACCGATTTGATGAAGTAATCGTCTTCACGAAAATATTCTGGTGCTCCCAGAAGAAAACCCACGTTATCGTTAAGATCATGCCTATACCACCTAGATGATTTTTCATCATTCAGCTTTAACTCGACCTCATCATCATTCACCCTCATAAACCCTTCAGAACCCTTAATCACTAGTCCAAACTCAGGTAGCCGATAGTTTTCTTTACACCATGAAACACTAAACCATCCTTCTAATCCATCAGATTTCTTAACTCTAAAGTTTGCAAAATCTTCAGAACCACCCTCAACTAATGATTCTAGCTTAGCTGAGTCAACCTCTAAGTCGCCAAAGAACCAAAGCGCTAAGTCTACAACATGAGCACCTAAATCTCTAAGAACCCCTCCTCTAGACGCAGACGCTTTTGAACTTTTTTCACTCCCCAAAAAATCAGACGAGTATGCATACGCATCAAAAGAAACTAATTCGCCTAAAGCATCTTGATCTAGTAGGTCCTTAGCCTTCCTAAAGGTAACGGCGAATCGTTTCATGTAACCTACCATGTTGATGGCTCCAAAACTTTGAGCTAACTCGCATATTTTCTTTGATTCGTCGTAGCTAGACGCAAGCGTTTTTTCAATAAACACGTTACGTGATATCGCATTTGAATATATGGTCTTCGTAACAATAAAATGGGAGGGAATAGGCGTTGTCACGTAAACTACATCAAGATCTAAACCAGAGAGCTTCTCCAAATCATCTACCACACGAACTCCATCAAATACCCTTTTACAAAATTTACGAATTAAGGCACCCTTGTCACATAACACATTAACTTCGACATTAGGCAAGGTATTTAGAATAGCCGCATGGAGTAAACCCATCTTGCCTAATCCAATAATGGCAACCCTTAAGTTTTCTCTGCTCAAATTCTTCACACAACTAACGGTTTTTTGCGTAACTTTCCTATGCCAAGGTATCTGAATCAAATTCTATAAATAAAATAGGATCAACTCGCGTTAGTAAACACAACTTCACTCTTACTTGATCAAACTTTCCACTATAATCCGTTTTAGAATAGTGATGCCGTGTCTCAGCTTCAGCTTCTTTTCGCCAATTCTGCTTCTATATTGTATCGGGATTTCCACGATTCTGTATCCTTTCTTTTCTACTCGATAATTTATCTCTGCTTCTATGTCAAAACCCTTTGACTTCGGCTCCCAATTCTTCAATATGCGCCATCTGATAACCCTCAATCCGGTCAAAGGGTCATTAAGATGCACACCATTAATAAGACATTGAGTCCACGCCAAAATTCTGTTTCCAACAAAGAAAAAGCTCTTCATCGCACTTGACGTAAGCGAATGAGTGAACCTGTTTCCAGTAACCATACCAACCTTAGGATTCTCCTCTAAAATCCGAATCATCTCAGGCAGACACTTGACAGGATAAGTATAATCTGCATCAGTAAAAACCACATATTGTATATCAGAGTTAACATGCTTAATCGCCTGCGCAATAGCCTGC
>Ga0315547_1000614_pt1 | contig 33846 bp, 37 predicted proteins | sample SalMarSW160240MG_2_FD_202542 | JGI IMG/M metagenome (GOLD analysis project Ga0315547, IMG submission 202542) | Salt marsh sediment microbial communities from the Plum Island Ecosystem LTER, Massachusetts, United States - Salt Marsh Sediment SW1601-240 ...
TTATTTGAAAACAGGATTCAAGGGCCTTTTATAAACAATATTATTCTTAAATTCTACAACAACCAGGAAGCTCTAACTAATGCTTATCAAAAAAGACAAATAGATGGATTAAGCTCTTTAGCAACATCTGATCAATCAGAAATAAGGAATAGTCTTAATATTTACGAAATTAAGCTGCCTATTTATTACGCTATCTTTTTTAATCAAAATAAAAGCAAAATCTTAGCTGATAAAACCGTTCGCTTAGCCTTATCGCACGCTGTTAATAAAGAGGAAATAATTGATAAAGTTCTTAATGGGAAAGGGATTAAAGTTGATTCGCCTTTTTTGCCTGACTGGCCAAATTATACTTCAGAAACAAAAATTTATGATTTTGCCATAGATCATGCTATAAATATTTTAGAGGCAGACAACTGGATAGATTCAAACAATGACAATATTAGAGAAAAAGGCGAAGGAGAAGAGAAAATAGAGCTGGAAATAAGCTTATTAGCCACTAACTGGTCTGAAATAAAGCAAACAGCTGAACTAATTAAAGAGCAATGGGAAAAAATCGGTGTTAAGGTTAATTTAGAAACAGCTGAAGCAACTGATATTCAAAAGGATTATATTCGTCCTCGCGAATATGAAGCTATTCTTTTTGGAGAGATACTTAGCGCTAATCCAGACCCATTTGCTTTTTGGCATTCTTCTCAGAAAAAAGACCCTGGCTTGAATTTATCGCTTTATCAGAATAAAGAAGTGGATGAATTGCTTCAAGATGCCAGGCAAACACTTGACCAGGAGCTTCGTGAGGAAAAATATGCTGAATTTCAGAAATTGCTTATTGAAGATGTCCCCTGTATTTTTCTTTACAGCCCCAGCTATATTTATCCCGTTAATAAGAAAGTAAAAGGAATCTCCATAGAAAAATTAGCTCAGCCATCTCAAAGATTTTCTCAAATAGAAAATTGGTATATTAAAACGAAAAGAGTCTGGAAATAGATAATGATAAAACTAAAACGCTATCAAGGTAATCCTATTTTAAAACCAAATCCCAAAAATCAGTGGGAATCAAAAGCCGTATTTAATCCAGGAGTCGGCTATAAAAATAATAAAGTTTATCTGTTATACCGGGCTGTCGGCGAATACAAAGACTACATCACTAGAATAGGTTTAGCAGTTAGTCAAGACGGCTTTCATTTTAAAAGAGTTAGTTCTCAACCAATTTTCCAGCCAGAAGCAGATTATGAAAAATGGGGTTGCGAAGACCCAAAAATTAATTTTGTTGGAAAAGAAATCTATATTACCTATACGGCTCTTGAGCAACCAACTCTCAATCCTAAAAAATTTAATCAAACTGCCTTGGCTAAAACCACTGACTTTCGCAATTTTCAAAGAATGGGGGTCATCACTCCGAAATATGCTGATACCAGAAATACCGTTATTTTTCCGGAAAAAATCAATGGTCAATATGCGATGCTTCACCGACCCAGCGCTTGGATAGGGAAAAAATATAAGACAATTCTTCCATCTATCTGGATTGCCTATTCTAAAAACCTTCTCAATTGGTCTGACCATCAACTATTATATCAACCAAGAGAAAACTGGGAGTCAATTAAAATAGGAGCCGGACCTCCCCCAATAAGAACTTCCCTGGGCTGGCTCTTAATTTATCATGGCGTTGGGCCTGATATGAATCCTAGTCTAATTAGATTTGATAAAGAAATTCAAACAAGAGTCTATCGAGCTGGGGCAATGCTTTTGGATTTAAATAATCCAACAAAAATTATTGGCCGAAGCAAAAAACCTATTTTAGAACCAGAAAAAGATTATGAGATAAAGGGCGATGTCCCCAATGTAGTTTTTCCCACCGGCGGTTTTGTTAAAGACGACCAGCTTTTTGTTTACTACGGAGCAACTGACAAAAGATGTTGTTTGGCGACAATCTCTTTAAATAAATTAATCAAGGAGTTAAGCCATTAAAGACCATGATAAATCTTAAAAATATTAAGCCGAGTGTTCGTTATCTTGAAGAAATGAAAGATATAGTTTTTGACCAGGCATGGTTGAAAAAAGCTAAGTCAAAAACTGAACTTTATTATGTTTGGCGAGATGTAGCGGAGAATAACCATGACAAAGAAAAAATTAGCCAAGCCGGCTTACGTTATGACATCACAGAATTTGTTCCTTTGACTCTTGGAAAAGAATTCAATAAAACCTTTGGCCATATACATTCTTTAGTCCCAGGGACAAATTTAACATATACAGAGATTTATGAAGTTTTAGAAGGCGAAGTTAATTTTTTGTTTCAGAAATTTAATGGTAATAAAATTGAAGATATTTTTACTGTTCACTGCTTGGCTGGAGATAAATATATTATCCAACCCAATTATGCTCATATCACTATAAATCCCGTCAAGAAAAAAACCGTTATGGCTAATTGGATAGCTCCTGTTGGTCAGCAAAGCTACAAAGAAATTAAAGAAATGAAAGGCGGCGGCTATTACGCTATTGAAGCAAAAGAAGGTATCCAGTGGGTAAAAAATCAAACTTATTCTTTTATTCCTCAACTAAAATTTTCAAAAGCAAACAATCTTGCTCAATTTAAAATAGACAAAGAAAAACCAATATATTCTCTGATTAATGATTTGAAAAAATTGGACTTTTTGAAAAACCCGGATAAATATAACTGGCCAATAGCTAAATAAAAAAGCCCGCCTTGGATTTACTCCAAATTGGGCTTTAATCTCAAGCAACTTCATCGGGAATTTCGTTAGAAGGACCGCCAATAGTAACAGGTTCATAAGCAACTATTTTATAGACGTTCTTATCTTTATCTGTAACAGCAAATGTTTTTGGTATTTTTGCCCGGTTCGCTCCCTTAATCCTGTAAAGACGCAGCGGCGCTGTTGTGCTTGATTCACGAAGTAGAAGATCAGAAGGTCCAGGTTCATCTTGAAAATAAATAGCATTTACCTTAAGTTTGTTTATTGGATTTTCCATTTCTTTCTCCTTCTATTAAAAGTTAAAGATCTATTTTGCTTAATTGTAGGTTAAAAAGAGAAAATAGTCAAGCCGAAGTGATGAAATTGGCAAACATGCACGGTTCAGAACCGTGTGCCTTTATGGCTTAAGGGTTCGAATCCCTTCTTCGGCACTATGGAAAAAACAACACAAAACTTAAGAATTATCCCTTTGGGGGGATTAGAAGAAGTCGGTCGTAATATGACAGTTTTTGAGTATGGCAATGATATTATTATTGTTGATATGGGCCTTCAATTTCCAGAAGAAGACATGCCTGGAATTGACTATATTATCCCTAATACTGCCTATCTTAAGGACAAAAAAGAGAAAATCCGCGGAGTTATTATTACTCATGGCCATTATGACCACATTGGAGCAATTCCCCATTCAATGGGACGTTTAGGCAATCCGCCTATTTACACTACTGCCTTAACCAAAGGGATTATCCTTAAAAGGCAGGATGATTTCCCAGAAGCGCCTAAGCTAGATATTCGTCAAATTAATAAAGATTCTAAAATTAAACTTGGCTGTTTTAATATTGAATTCTTCCATGTCAACCATAATATTCCTGATGGAGTTGGTCTAGTTATTGGGACGCCAGTTGGCAAAATCGTTCATACTGGTGATTTCAAATTTGACCATAGCCCAATTGGCGATGAACCAGCTGATATTTCCAGAATTTCTGAAATTGCTAATGGAGGTATTCTCGCTCTAATGTCAGATAGCACTAATGCAGAAAAGCCAGGTCATTCTATCTCTGAAAAAGAAATTCAAGATAATTTGGAAATAATTTTTAAAGAATCAGCTGGCAGAATCATTATTGCTACTTTTGCCTCTTTAATCAGTCGTATTCAAGAAGTAATTAATTTAGCTGAAAAGTACAACAGAAAAGTAGCAGTTGACGGTTATAGCATGAAAATGAATACTCAAATTGCTAAAGATCTAGGATATATTAAAGCGCAAAAAGGCACTTTAATTAAGATTAATCAAATAAAAGATTATCCAGATAAAAGAGTAGTGGTTGTCTGCACTGGAGCTCAAGGCGAAGGGAACGCTGTTTTAATGCGAATAGCAAACAAAGAACATCGCCATATACAAATTCAAAAAAACGATGCTGTTACTTTTTCTTCTTCGGTTGTGCCAGGAAATGAAAGAACTGTTCAGAATCTAAAAGACATTCTTTGGAGGCAAGGCGCAAGAGTTTATCATTATCAAATGATGGATATCCATGCTGGCGGACATGCTCAAGTAGAAGACCTTAAAATGATGATTAATTTAATTAAACCCAAATTCTTCATACCTGTCCATGGTAATTATTATATGCTAAAATTACACGGCGAAATTGCTGAAAGCGTAGGCATTGATGCAAAAAACATTCTAGTAGCTGGCAATGGCAATGTTATTTCTATTAATGAAGATTCAATTCAATTAAGCGATGAGAAAGTACCGGCCAATTATGTTATGGTTGACGGATTAGGAGTTGGCGATGTTGGCCAGGTTGTTTTACGCGATAGGCAAACTATGGCTGAAGAAGGCATGTTTGTCATTATTGCCACAATTGACAGCAAAACCGGCAAGGTTCATGGAGAACCAGATATTATTTCTCGCGGCTTTGTTTATTTAAGAGAATCAAAAGAACTTTTAAATCAGACAAGAGAAAAGGTTAAAAAGATTGTTGAGAAAGCGTCTTCTGACGAACACACAGTTAATTGGAGCTATGTTAAAGACAACATACGTGACAAAGTCGGCCAATTCCTTTATACTAAAACGCAGAGACGACCAATGGTCTTACCTGTAGTTATTGAAATTTAGTTCTTTTTTAAAATTAAATATACGGAGGGAAAGGTCGAATAAAGAAATACAAAGAAAGGAAATATTTATGTTAAAGGAAAAACAAAAAGGTGGAGAATCCCCAATAACTAGTGGACCCCAATTTGACTTTAATAATAAAAGCAATTGGCATGGAAAGCCCAAAGGATGGATAAGCAGGTATGGCAGTTCTGTTATTTTGCCAGTAATAGCACTTTTGATTTTAGCTGGCGGTATATATTTATATGCCAGTCAGAGAACCAACAATGAATCATTGTTGCCAAGAGAAAAGCTTACTGCTGATATCCAAGGCAAAATATTAAATTCAGAGATTAAAGAAATTGAAGAGACAGAAACAAAAGAAGCTGAAATTACAGAAATTATTCCAGCTGGTAGAAAAGAAAATAATTCAATTGTGGAAAAAGCAGCCAAAGGAGATGGGATAACCCATTTGGCCCGCAGAGCCCTTAAGGATTATACTAAAGACCATCCTGAAGAGCTAACCGATGAACATAAAATTTATGTTGAGGATTACCTCAAGGACAGCATTGGTTCTCATCCGCTAAACATTGGAGATGAAATTACCTTTTCCGAAGATTTAATTAAAGAAGCAATTGATGCTTCTATGCAATTGACTCCGGAACAACTAAAAAATCTTGAAAAATACAGTGCTTTAGTTGTTTCCTGGTGAAAATTTACTATTTTATTAGTTCTTTATTCTAAATTAATTATAAATCATAAAAGCCCTGTAAGGGGCTTTTATGATTGAATAAAATTTATTTTTCTCTAGAATCTCACCACTAAAGTACAGCGTGATGAGATTTTAGAGAGAGATAAATTAATTATCTCTCTCAGTATTTTAAGGTAATCACTTTTGTCCGCCTAAGCGGAAAAGCGACCTAACATTTCTTAAAGCTATTGATCGAGTAATACCCAATCAAAGACAATAAGTAATGTTTCTGTTTATTAATACAGCTAATAAACAGTATCTACATTATACATCTCATAGAATAATTTGTCAAGAGTAAAGCTATTTATTGAAAATATTGTTCTTGGAAATTAGCTGTTAATTGAATAACATAATCAGTCACTTTGCTGTATATCCAACGGCTATAACGGGTACCGCCTAAGTATTTAGCATAAGCTGTGCGTTCGCCTATTTCAGTTCTCTGATCAGCTCCGCCATTAGCCAATTTTATAGCTGCAGCCATAAAAGCATCTTGATGGTTCCATGGATTAGGAGGATTATGGCCGGTTAAAGCAGCCACTCTGTCTTTGTAAGCTAGCCAAGTAGTCGGCATAAATTGAGCCACTCCCAATGCTCCGCCGCATCCATACCATGGTTCAGCTGAAACTGGCTGTGAGTCGGGATTTAATCCTAATTCCTGGCAAATCTGCATAAAAGCATTTTTCTCATTTTCAGCTCTAGTTAAATAGCCTATATCCCTATAACACTGATACATATCTTTCTGCCAATTTCCTTTGCCAACATTAATACCTAAACGCGATTCTGCTTCTAATACCCCCAATAGAAAAGCCGGCCTAATGCCGGTCTTAGAAGAGGCAAAAACAGCATATTGGATTGCTTCATCTTTGTTAGCTAAAAAGGAAATTTGTTCGGTAATGTAAGTAATTGCGCTTTCAGCATTTTTAATTAATTGCTGATAACGATATTCTTCTCCTTTTGTCTGATCTAATAAATCTTCTTTTTGCCATTGTCTTTTCTCAACAGTCCGTTTTTGAATTAATTGGAGTGATTTTAGCCGGTTTTGCGCTTCTCTTTCATTTTGTAATTCACCTCTTTGTTCTTCAGATTCTTGTTTTAATGATTGAATAGCAATAAGAACATTTTGTGTTTGCTCCTGAACATTTTCTAAAGCGCTAATTTGATTAAAAAAATCAGAAAATTTCTCATTCCTTAAAACCATTTCTAAAAGAGTATCCTGGTCATATACGGCAACTGTCCGAATATATTCAGCCAAAAGGTCTTTTTTCTGGTCTATTTTCTTATTTAACTCGTTAATTTTAACATCTATTCCCTGAATATTTAAAGTGCTTTCCTGAATAACTAAATCCACTTGTCCTATTTCAACTCGGATTTGACTGATTTGGTCTTCTAATATTTGAATATCATTATTAAGCGTCCTTGCTTTTTGCTGATTATCTTTAATTCTTTGCTGATATTGATTTATTTCCTGTTGTTTCTGCTCAATTTGATTCTCTAAATCCTGTTTAATTGCATCAGCATCAGAAGCTTGAATAATAAAAGGAATTAGTAAAAAAATTAACAGGCAAAGAAATATTAGATGAAAATTATAATCAGTTTTTAATTTCTTATTCATCTTTTTCTTCTTCTTCTTTTTGTCCTTGTTCAACTGTTTCTTCTTTATCTTCTTCTCCCTCATCTGTTTCTTTTTTCTCTTCTTCTATTTTTTCCACATCTTCAACTGGCACTTGTTCTAATTCTTCTAATTCTGCTTTGGTTCTTGGAGGGATAATTGAAGCTATTACTTCTTCCGGATCAATTGTTATTTCTACTTTATCTGGTATTTTAAGGTCTTTAATATAAATATTATCATCAAAGGTTTTTAAAGAAGAAATATCTACTTCAATATCATGGGGCAAATCCTGGGGCAAGGCTTTTATCTCAACTGCCTGAATGCTTTTAATCAAAACACCGTCTTCCCTTTCAATAGCTAATGATTTTCCTGTAAAAACTAAAGGGATTTCTGCTGTAATTGGCTCATCCATTTTAACTTGATAAAAATCAATATGAATAATTTTATTACTAACTACGTCTCTGGTTATATCATGAATCAAAATTACCCTATCCTTTTTTTCATCAGATGCTAAATTCAGTTTAACTAAAGTGCTTTCTCCAGCTTCTTTATAGATTTCTTCAAAGTCATGCTCTTTAACTGAGAGAAGCAAGTTTTTTACTTTGCGGCCATATAAAATAGCCGGAATAAGGCCTTGGTTCCGGATTTTATTATTTTTACGGCCAGTTTCCTGCCGCAATTTAACTGGTAATTCTAACATATTAACTATTCTAACTAAAAAAGCCTAAGAGGTCAACAGCTAATTAAAGGCCTTTTTCCTACTCCTCAACTTTAATAGCTTGGACTGGGCAGATATCAACAGCTTCCTGAATACATTGGTCAGTTGCTTCTTCTTTGCCTTGTTTAACACGAGCTTTGTTGTCATCATTTATTTCAAAAACATCTGGGCAAGCTGCCATGCAGCTGCCACAACCAATACATTTTTCCTGGTCTATTTTAATTTTCATTATTATTAAATAATTTAATTTTTCCCTCAACGACCTTTTGAACCGCTTTTATTACAGACGGCATAATTTTATAAGGAGTGGTTTGTTTTGGATTCTCTTCTAAAGATTTTTTAAGCGCTTGAATATAGGCAATTCTTAATTCCGTATTAACATTAATCTTAGTTATCCCCAATTTAACTGCTTTTTTAATATCTTCTTCTGGAGTTCCAGAACCGCCATGCAAAACCAAAAACGTCTTATCGCCTATTTGATTATTTATTTGTTCCAATCTATCTAAAAATAAATGAGGATTACTCTCTCCAGTAAAAATACCATGGATATTGCCAATAGCAACAGCTAAACTAGTAACACCTGTTTTTTCAATAAACTCCTCTGCTTGTTTTGGATTAGTTAAATCTTCTTCTTTAATTTCCACTGCTTCTTGCAAAGATGATTTTCCTCTTAAATAACCCATTTCTCCTTCAATGTTTTTAATGCCATTTGCCTTAGCCAAATCAACTACTTTTTTAGTCATTTCTATATTCTCTTCAAAACTTAATTCTGAACCATCAAATTGAATAGAATCATATCCAGATTCAATAGCCTCTTTAATAACTTCTAATGATTTGCCATGGTCTAAATGTAAAAATATTGGCAAATTGCTTTCTTCCTTGTACGCATTAATCAATGCCCTAATTTGCTTTTTGCCAATAAACTTACTCTCTCCTTGAGAAGTGGCAATAATAACCGGGCTTTTTAATCCTTGGGCTGCCTGAATAATCGCTTTAAGCTGTTCTAAATTAGAAACATTAAAAGCGCCTATAGCGTATTTATTTTCTTTTGCTTTTTTGAAAATCTCTAACATGATTCTAATATTGTAACTTGAAATTTTGACAGGTTTGATCTCGAAAGTAGTGATCTTGCGAAGCAAGGTCGCGCTTGAGAGGTCGAATCTGGAGAAATAAATGTCTTTTATTCCAAGCCACGCCTTGACAAGTACATCCTTCCGTTCTACGAACGTAAGAATGTAGCTCTCAAGGCACGGCTTGTTATTGTTTGCAAAGGTTGTATGTTTTCAGGCACGGCCCTTATTAAAGGCTAACATACCCCTTATCCAAATTTTCCATCATTAATTTATCTAACATTTCTTCTCCCATATATTCAATAAAAATTTTATTCCAAAGTGCTTCCTGCTGATGATAAAGATACCTGGATTCAAAATCTTTTTGCTGAAGCAAAGAAATACCATTATCAAATAAATCAAAACTTATTAAATCTTCTTGGCCTGAACTATTAGAAAAATATTCAGATAAAACATCAGAATCCCGCCAAAAATCAAATCCTGAACCAGGGAACTGCTGACTAAATTTATCAATGCATATGGCCGCTTTGGTATAATGCCAGGCCTCGGGACTAATATGCGGTTCAAATAATCTGGAGTCGTCAGCATTTTTCTTAGCCAAGTAGGCAGGCATCATGCGCCAGCTCATTTTTTCATTATTAGGCAAAGGAAAATCGCTTACATGAACCCTTAGTGCTTCTGTCATTTTTTGAACAAAATTGTCTTGTTCGCTATACATTTCAAAAAGACGCGCGTGCCAATAAACTTCGTAAGTATAATGAAGAGTCATAAAAAAGCAATATAGAGCTTCATTAGTATGACTTTTAATAACAGGGATAATAAAAACAACGCCGACTTCTTTTAAATGGCTCATATGATGAAATTTTTTCTCTAAAAATTCCTGTCCTTTGCCTGACCATTTTTCAGGCAAAACCATTATTTTTATCGGCCTTTTTTCAAAATCTTCTCTTGTTAAATATCCATAAGATTGGAAAAAAATATTATTAAGCCAATTACTGTCTTCAGCAAAACGCAAAGCGCAAAAAAGTTCAAAAACATTCTCTTTTTTTAGCATTTCATCAATATCATTTCCGTATCCTAGAATTTCCATAATATTCTTTGGAGGATTTGATCTGAATAATTCTTTTATTTTCTCCTCTTTAAGGAAAAAACCTGATAAATTTCCTGTTAATTCTTTTATTGTATTAATTAGATCCTGGGAACCAGCTGCTGTAGAAAAATTCAATTGATGAAAATGGCTGGAAAGAGATTGATCGCTTTGTTTTGCCTTGGCAATTAACGCTTCATAAATATCCTTTGCTTTTGAACTTCTGTTTAATCCTAATTTTTCTAATTTTTGATTAATTTTATTATCGTTTTCTTGAATAATTTTTTCAATTATTCCTTGTTTACCAGTAATTCTTTGCATTTTCTTTTCCAAATCCAAAACAACCTTTTCAGGAGTTCTTAATAATTTAGCTAATTTTTCAAATGGATTCATGTTGTACAAGGCCGTGCTTTAAAACATACAATCTTTGCAAAGGTTGTATGTTTTAAAGCACGGCCTTTATCACCTTCACCTTTTCCCATTCGCCCCATTCGCCTTTTTTGAGCAAGCCATTAGTAGCGCCCATTTTCTGCAAACAAGATGTGGCATTAGCTGTGCCTAATTGAATTGCATGAGCAATGTCTTTTTTCCCAATATATCCGGATACAAAAGCAGAACCAAATGAATCCCCTGCTCCTGTTCTGTCAACTAATCCAGATTCTGGAATGCCAGCAGAGTATAAGTTTTTGCCGTCAGAAACAGTTACGCCATGTGAGCCTTTATTCATTACAACAATCCCATCAACCCATTCATCTAATTTCTGAAAAATTTCTTTTTCTTTATTAAAATCTATTCCAGTTAATTTAGACGATTCTTCTTGATTAAGGATTAAAATATCAATCTTATTAAGCGCTGATTTAAGAATTTCTGTATGTTCCAATGTTTTAAGGCTGCCAGCTGGATTAGAAGCTACTTTAATATTATTTTTATTGGCAAAATCAATTAAAGGCACAAGCATTTGATGGCTTTTCCCTGATAAAGAACCAATGTATAACCAATTTGCCTTAAGCTTATCAAAAGGAATATCTTTTTCAGTCAGTTCATGGCAAGCTCCATATCTTTCTAAAATGCTTCTGCCTGCTTCAGGCAAGGAAAGAATTACTGAAAAAGCAGTTGGAAATTCATTTGATTCCTTCATTAAATCCAAAGAAACATTATGTTTTTTTAATTCTTTTTTAATTTCCTGTCCAAAAGCATCTTTGCCAATCATGCCGTAATAAGCAGTCTTTAAACCCTGTTCAGCAAAACTAGCCGCGCTATTAGTTCCGCATCCTCCCATAGCAAAAAGCACATCATCCATACGCATTTTTGAGCCCAAAGGGACACAAAGCCCTTTTTTAGTAGCAAACTTTTCATTTTCAACTACCTGTAATTTTCTGCTGCTCATAAAAACATCCTGGGTAGCTGAACCAAAAGTTATAATATCATAATTCATATTAAACAATTGCGAAAAAGACAATTTTTTGAATCGTAGGTGTGGGCGCGCGCCCGAGCAAAGCGAGGGTAGGGATAAGCGATTCAAAAAAATTCGTCTTTGAGCAATAGTTCGAGCAATAGCTTTTATCCTTTCCTCTTGATAACTCTTATAACCGCCTCTTTAATATTTTTTGCAACCAAACCAAATTCTTTCATTAATTCTTCTGGCTCGCCGGATTCGCCAAAGCGATTTTGAATTCCTATCATTTCTATAGGCACTGGTTCGTTTTTAGACAAAACCTCTGCTATGGCGCTGCCTAATCCGCCCATTACTTGATGATCTTCGCCAGTAACAATAGCTCCTGTTTGTTCTGCTGCTTTTATAATTTCTTCTTCATCAATCGGCTTAATTGTATGATTATTAATTACCCGAACACTAATTCCCTGTTCAGATAATTCTTCAGCAGCTAATAATGCTTCATAAACAATCGGACCGCAAGCAATTATACTTGCATCTTTGCCTTTGCGAAGAACTTCTGCCTGGCCAATTCTAAAGGGCGTTCTTTTAGTAGTAAAAACTGGGGTAGGTTCCCGGGCAAATCTTAAATAAACAGGTCCTTTCATTCTCCCGGCAGCAAGAGTTGCTTTCTGCGTCTCAATCGCATCACAAGGCGCCAGAACTGTCATATTGGGCAAACAGCGCGTTAGAGCAATATCTTCTAATCCCTGATGAGTTGCTCCATCTCCGCCCACAGAGACACCAGCATGAGCTCCTGTCATTTTTACATTAACATTGTTATATGCAACTGATATTCTAATTTGATCCCAGTTTCGGCCAGGACAGAATACAGAATAAGTTGAAACAAATGGGACTTTGTTCGTAAGAGCCAGACCAGTTGCCACGCCAATCATATTTTGTTCAGCGACACCGCACTGAATAAATCTTTCAGGAAATTCATCTTGAAACCAATTACAGCGCGTAGAACTAGTCAAATCAGCTCCTAAAACAATTATATCTTTATTTTCTTTGCCTAGCTCAACTAAACCCAGTCCATAACCATCACGGGTTGGCTTTCGCTCTAATTTTTCTTTTTGATATAGGTTTTTTGCTAAAATCATAAAATTTATTCGCTTTCGCTTTTAATCCTATTGCCTAAAGTTCTTAATTCATCCAAAGCTTTTTTTGCTTCTTCTTTATTCGGCGTTTTCCCATGCCAGGAATACTTCCATTCAATGAAATCAACTCCCTTACCAGGAATAGTATGGGCAATAATTAAACTTGGTTTTTCAAAAATTGCCTTTGATTTATTGCAAGCGTCAATAATCTCCTCCATATTATGACCATCAACATCCATTACATGCCAGCCAAATGCTTCATATTTATCTCTTAATGGCTCCAATGGCATTACATCTTCTGTATAGCCGTCAATTTGAATGTTATTCCTATCCATAATTTGAGTAATGTTAAACAACTTATATTTGCCAGCAAACATAGCTGCTTCCCACATAGAACCTTCATCATGCTCGCCATCTGAAGTAAGCGCCCAAACCCAATTATCTTTTTTGTCAATCTTCGCAAAGTTATAAGCCATACCGCAGGCAATTGGCAGGCCTTGAGCCAAAGAACCGCCGGATGTTTCTATGCCTGGCACGCTTTGCCTATAAGGATGCCCTTGTAAAATGCTGCCTAATTTACGCAAGGTCTTAAGTTCTTTTTTATCAAAATAACCAGCATGCGCTAGAACAGCATACCAGGCCGGACAAGTATGAGCATTGGATAAAACAACTCTATCTCTTTCTTTCCATTCTGGTTTCTTAGGATTATATTTAACTATATTGCCAAAGTATAAAGCAGTAAAGACATCAACCAGACCTAAAGATCCGGCTGAATGGCCTGATTTAGCTTCAGTGAGCATATCAACTAAATCTTTTCTTATATCATTAGCTTTTTTTTCTAATTCTTTAATGGTCATTTTTTAAATCTTCAATTGTTTTTTTGATGTTATCGCTTTTAAAAATTGCGCTGCCAACAGCTAAGATATTAGCTCCGGCTTGAATTGCCATGGGGCCTGTTTCTAAGTTTATCCCTCCATCTACTTCAATATCAATTTCCTGATATTTCTTCCGCAGTTGTCTAATTTTCTCTAAATGTTCTTGTAAAAAGTCTTGATCACTCCAGCCCGGATTAACCGTCATTACTGTAATTAAATCAAGTTGTTTAATAAATGTATCAACTACTTTAATATGGGTTTCTGGATTAATTGCCAAACCAATTTCTAAGCCAGCTTTTTTTACTTTTTTAATAATCTCCTTGTGTTTTTCAGTTGAACTGTAGTGGAAAATAATTCTATCTACGCCTGAATTAATCCAATCATCAATAATTAATTCTGGATTTTTAATTAATAAATGAGCTTCTAATTTTAGATTAGTTTTCAATTCCTTTAAATCGTCCGGGCTATTCCAAGTTGTATTATCAACAAACTGACCATCCATTATGTCCAATTGAACCCAATCAACATACAGTTCTACTTTTTTAACTTTCTCCTGTAATTCCTGAAAATCTTTAGCAATAATAGCAGGAATAATTTTAATCATTATTCTATCTCCTCAATTTTTTTTAATCTCCTTACATGCCTTTCGTCATTGCTGAAATCTGTTTCCAGCCAGGTTCTGACAATTTTTTTGGCAGTTTCTGAATCTATTATTTTACTGCCCAAACAAAGAATATTAGCGTCATTATGCTCTCTTGACTGCAAAGCAGTAAAATCATCCCAGCAAACAGCAGCCCGAATACCCTTTATTTTATTAGCTGCCATAGCCATTCCAAACCCAGTAGCGCAAATTAAAATTCCTTTTTCATTGGTTTCAATTACTTTTTCAGCTATTTTCAAGGCAAAATCAGGATAATCATCTTCTGATTCTAAAACTTTATTGCCTAAATCTTCATATTCATACCCTAATTCCTCAAGATATTTTTTGAGTTCCTCTTTTAGATTAAAACCAGCATGGTCAGCTCCTAAATAAATCATAGTTTTTTGCCTATAAATTCGGCTAATTCGGCTAATCTACAAGCATAACCATATTCATTATCATACCAGGCCAAAATTTTAATTAAATTTCCTCCCTGAACCATAGTTGAAGCAGTATCAATAATTGAAGAAAAAGAATTACCCTTGTAGTCAGCAGAAACTAATAAATTATCTTCAGTATCTAAAATTCCCTTAAAATTATCTTGTTCTGATGCTTTTTTAAAAATAGAATTGACTTCTTTAACTGTTGTTTCTTTTTTAACCTTGGTTACAAAATCAATCAAAGAAACAACTGGACTCGGAATCCTAACAGCTAAACCATTAATTTTGCCTTTTAATTCAGGGATGGTTTTTATTACAGCGATAACTGCTCCAGTAGTAGTAGGCACCATTGATAAGGCTGCTGAACGTGCTCTACGCAGGTCTTTATGAGGAGAATCAAGTAATCTTTGGTCATTTGTATAACTGTGAATTGTTGTCATTAAACCAGATTCTATCTCAAATTCTTTATGGATAATACTAGCTACTGGCGCTAAACAATTAGTTGTGCATGAGGCCATTGAAACAATATTATCCTTTTTATTATCATATTTTTCCTGATTAACACCTAAAATAAAATGAGAAATTTCTGGACTTTTAGAAGGCGCTGAAATAATTACTTTCTTAGCTCCTGCTTCTAAATGTTTCTTTGCGCCTTCAAAGTTTCTGAAAAAACCAGTGCATTCCAAAACAACATCTATGCCTAATTCTTCCCATGGTAAATTAGCCGGATCTTTCTCAGATAAGCATTTAATTTTTGTCCCGTTAATAATTAAATGCTTGCCATCGCTTTTAATCCCTTTATCATAAATACCATAAGCAGAATCATACTTCAAAAGATGAGCCAGTGTTTTAGTGTCAGTTAAGTCATTAATAGCCTTTACTTCTAAATCTGGATGTTTTTCAAAAATTCTTCTAAGAGTTGGCCGGCCAATGCGGCCAAAACCATTTATTGCTATTTTTGTCATAATTTTTTAATCTTTAATATTTAATAATTCACAAATTCTTTCTCTATCAAAGCCAATAATAATTTCCCCGTCTATATCTATTACTGGAACTCCTGCTTGGCCGGATCTTTGAACCATTTCCTCTCTTGCTCTTTGGTCTTCAGATACATTAATATCTTCATACTGAAATCCATGCTCATCTAAAAAGGCCTTAAGTGTATAACAATACGAGCAAGCAGGAGTGGAATAAACTTTTATTGCTGGCATGAATATTTCTTTAATTATAGCATAGCAGTTTGAGTTACGACAATATATATTTATATAATAGCACAAAAATTTAAAAAACAAAAATCCTGACTGTTAATTAGTTTTTTATAACTTTAGTCAGGATTTTTTTACTTCTTGAAAATACTTTCTCAATTCTCTTCTCAGATTCTTCTTTGTTTTTTGTTTCCCGTTTATATTAACTGACACTACATCATATTTGTCTTTTTTTACTATTATCGCTAAAAGTCCGTAAAGTTCTTTGTATCTGGCTTTATGCAAGAAATCAGCTATTTCGCCTTTTTTTCTAAATTTATTGAGAATTTGTTCAATCTTTTCATTTGGATCTCTAAGATCTATTCCAGACTTAGAAAAATTTTCTACTATTTCCCGAATTATTTTTTTATTTTCGTCGGTTAATATATCTAAATTCACGTTTAATCACCTCCTTAAATTTTTAAAAGATCTAATTATTGATTAAGTTTTTCTTCAATAATCTTTTCGAAATTTATATATGGCTGAGCGCCAATAACTTTCTCACCATTAATTAGGAAAGTTGGCGTTCCTTCCACACCATCTTCATCAGCTTTATCAAACCACGCTATAATTTCCTTCTCGTGTTCCGATGAATCAAAACATTGATTAAATTTATCATTATCTAAATCTAAATTCCCGGCAGTTGTTTTTAGCCAATCAATCACCATGGCTTCTGCTTCCTCTGGTGAATCAATTCCACTAACTTGTTCTAGAATCTCTTGAATATGTTCAAAAAGATACTCGTCAAACTGCCAAAAATTTCCTTGTTCGCTAGCGCACAGAACTGCCATGCTTAAAACAGAAGGAGAAACAATTCTGTGGATAACCTTAACTTGTCCTTCTTTAATATATTTATCAATAATTAAGGGCAGTGTTTCTGAATGAAAATTAGCGCAATGTCCGCATAAATGACTGGAATATTCTATAATAGTCACAGGCGCTTTGTCGTCGCCTAAAGCAAAATCGTTTAAAAGTTCAGCATTATCGCCTTTAAAAATGCTTTCAGCAATAGAAGCAGCTTGATTATCTTCTGGCTGTTTGTTCTGACTGGCATACCAAACTATTCCGCCCAGAAAAGCTAAAGCTATTATTCCTAAAATAATTGTTTTTTTATTAGTCATATTTTTTAGCATATCATTTATTATTTAAAATAGCAAATTTTTAATTTAACTTGACTTTATCTATGCATATATTCTAATATTAAATAAGATAAAAAAAAGGAGGTTAAAATGAAAATAGCAATTGCTGGCGCCCATGGCGTAGGTAAAAGTTCTTTTGCCAAAGAATTGGCCAAGAGAATGAATTTGAATTATATCCCTGATATTGTCAGAGAAGAGGCTGTTCCTAAGGGGTTTGTTATTAACGAAAACACCCCTTCCGAAGTGCAACTTTGGTTAGTTTTCAGACAATGGGAACTAGAACAGATAACTCCTGAAAGCTGGGTAGCAGATAAATCTCTTCTTGATTACTTAGTTTACGGGAAAATAGTTCTAAAAGAAAAAGATGTTGAGGAATTAATTGAGAAGATAATTAAACGCAATATCGGCTACGATCAAGTTTTTTATCTGCCAATTGAATTTCCGATGGAAAGCGACGGCATCAGAAGCGATAATGAAGATTTCAGAAAAGAAGTAGATTGTCTTTACAAAGAAACCCTTAAGGAACTTGGGATAAAACACATTCCTCTTTCTGGTTCAGTTGAACAAAGAATAGTTCAAGCTTTAGAATATTTAAAATAGAAAAATTCTATCATTGAACATTTAAGACGCCCTGACTCTAATCCAATAGTGCCAGGGCTTTTATTTTAATTGGTCTAAAACTTTTACGATGAATTTCGCATGGACCAAATTTTCTTAATCTTTTCAAATGAAGTTTAGTTCCGTATCCTTTATGTTGAGCAAATCCATATTTAGGATATTTTTTATCAAGCCGCTGCATCAATCTATCCCGGCTCACCTTGGCTATAATAGAAGCCAGGGACACAGATAAAATCTTTTCATCGCCTTTAACAATTGCTCTCTGTTTAATTTTTAAATTATTCAAAGTTCTATTGCCGTCTAAAAAAAGAAAATCCGGCCATTGTTTAAACTTCTTTAATGACCTTAACCAGGCCAGTTCAGTAGCTTTTAAAATATTGATTCTATCAATTACTTTTGGCCAGACAAAACTTACTGACCATTTAATTCTTGGCTCTTGTTTAATTGCCTCAAAAACTTCTTCTCTTTGTTTTTCAGAAAGTTGTTTAGAGTCCTTAATTTTTATACCTTTAAGATTGGGTAAATTATTTTTATCAATTAAAACAGCTGCTCCTGCCACTGGTCCAGCTAAAGGGCCTCGCCCTGCCTCATCAACTCCAGCTATAATCTTATATCCATCCTTAAAAGCCTTTTTTTCTAAATAGGAAAAAGCCATAGATTACTTGACTGGATTCAATGGCTCATCCCCTTCTAAAATAGCAATAATATTATTAGCGGCCATTTCAGCCATTTTATCCCTTGTTCCCAAAGTAGCTGAAGCAATATGAGGAGTTAAAACAACATTTTCTAATTCAGTTAATCCAGGAGTTAATTCAGGTTCTTTTTCAAATACATCTAATGCAGCTCCGGCAATTTTCTTTTCCTTTAATACTTCAACTAAAGCTGCTTCATCAATAATTGGACCGCGAGAAGTATTAATTAAATAAGCTGTTTGCTTCATTAATGCTAATTTTTCTGCATTGATTAAATGACGAGTTTTTTCTGTCAAAACAGTATGCAAACTCACAAAATCCGCTTCTTTTAATAAATCGTCTATTTCTCTATACTCTATATTGTATTTTTTCTCCAATTCTTCATTGCGCTGCACATCAAAATAAATAATTTTTACATTAAAGCCGTCTTGCATTCTTTGAGCTACTGCTGAACCAATTCTACCTAATCCTATAATCCCCAAAGTTTTCCCTTTAATATCAGCTCCTAAAAGCAGTTTTGGCCCCCATGCTTTATACTTGCCGTCTCGAATAAATTTATCTGCTTCAACAATTCTCTCAGCAATAGAAAAAAGAAAAGCAATTGTATGCTCGGCAACTGATTCGGTTAAAACGCCCGGCGTATTAGTTACTATAATCTCTCTTTTTTGTGCTTCAGCTACATCAATGTTATTATAGCCAACCGCATAATTAGCAATAATTTTTAATTGTTTGCCAGCTGCTTCTATAACCTCTTTATCAATCTTCTCTGTTAAGACTGATAAAATAGCGTCAACGCCTTTAACGCTTTCTAATAAATCCTCTCTTAATATTTTATCTTCTGGGCCAACTGAAACGTCCCATCCCTTATCTTTTAACAAACTGATTCCTTTGTCAGGAATTTGGCGAGTAATAAATATTTTTGGCATAGAATTATATTATTCTAAATTCTGACGAAGAATTTTATAATTTCTCGTCTTAACTTAAAACAACTTTAATTATTTTTAACTTTATTTTACCAAAAAATCGCCAATTTGGCGATAGTTTATAAAATATTTAATGTTCTATTTTTTATGTTTTGCTGCTATTAATAAAGATTTTTCAAAATCCGGCAAAAAACTCTGTTCTTTTATTTTATTTTTATTTAACCAGATAAATTCAATCTCATTAGGATATTCTTTTGATTTAAATTCTAGCTGTTTGGATAAATCAATTAAATATACAAAATAAACACGATGAATTAATTTTTCTTTTTTAATATATGACCAATTATAGATAAGCTCTGGTTCAAAATTAAGATTAAAACCAATCTCTTCATTTAATTCTCTTTTTAAAGCATCTAAAATACTTTCACCAAATTCTATATGACCACCGGGTACATCTCTGATACCCTTAGTTGTTTTATAATATAAAACTTTATCTTTAAAGCGAAAAATTGCTTTAATACTTAACTTGATAGCGTCAACGCCTTTAACGCCTTCTAATAAATCCTCTCTTGATATTTTATCTTCTGGGCCAACTGAAACGTCCCGTCCCTTATCTTTTAACAAACTGATTCCTTTGTCAGGAATCTGACGAGTAATAAATATTTTTGGCATAGAATTATATTATTCTAAATTCTGACGAAGAATTTTATAATTTCTCGCCTTAACTCAAAATAACTTTATTTATTTTTGATTTTTATAGACAACTAAAAAATTTAATCTATCATTTTTAACAATCTAACATTACAGCCTTTTTCTGTGTCTTCTATGATAATCCCCTTTTCTAATAAATCCTTTCTTATTTTATCCGCTTCTTTATAATCCTTATTATTTCTCGCTTCAGTTCTCTGGCTGAGCATTTTTTTAATTGTTTTATTATTAATTAATTCAGACAATTGTTTTCGATATTTCTGATAAAGCAAATCTATAAACCCTAAAACAGAATCAATTTCAATAATATATTTTTTAATTTCTTGAGATTGTTTTAAATTAAGATTTTCCATTATTTTATTAATTTCATTGATGAAATCAAAAAGAGATGCTAATCCAGAGCTTATATTCAAATCCCTGTCCATTGCTTTTTTAAAATCATCTCTAGTTTTAGATATTTTATCTTTTATATCAAGCTTATTTTTTTCTTTACTTTTAATTAAATCGAGATTAATGAGAAAATCCAATAATTTAATAACCACTGATTCTGCTTCTTTAAAATCCTTTAAAGTGAAATTAAGAATTTTGCGATAATGTGTTTTTAATAAAATAAATCTCATTAATAAAAGATTGTATCCTTTATCCTTAATATCTCTTAAAGTATAAAAATTGCCTAATGATTTGCTCATTTTCTTGCCTTGAACCAGTAAATGTTCATTATGCATCCAGTAATTAACAAACTTCTTTTTTGTAGCTGCTTCTGATTGGGCAATTTCATTAGTATGGTGAGGGAAAATTAAATCAACTCCTCCAGTATGGATGTCAAATCTTTCCCCTAAATATTTCATTGACATGGCTGAACATTCTATATGCCATCCAGGATGGCCTTTGCCAATTGATGTATCCCAGAAAACTTTGCCATGTTCTGGCTTATATGCCTTCCATAAAGCAAAATCATTAATTTGTTCTTTATTGTACTCATCTGACAAATTTAAACGACAAAAGGCATTATGCTTTAATTTTTGTTTGTCCAGCTGTGCTAATTTTCCATAATCAGAAAATTTGGAAATTTTGAAATAAATAGATTTTTCTGATTCGTAGGAATATCCTTGTTTTCCTATTTTTTTTATTAAATCAACAATTTCAGAAATATGCTCTGTTGCTTTAGGCATAATATCAGGCATTTGTATATTCAATGAATTAATATCCTGGATAAACGCTTTTAAGTAAAAATCTGTAAACTCTTTTAATATCTGGCCAGCCTTCTGGCTGTTTTTTATGGTTTTGTCATCAATATCAGTAATATTCATCACATGCTTAACTTTAAATCCGCTGTATTTTAAATAGCGTTTAAGCAGATCAACAAAAATATATGACCTAAAATTACCTATATGGGCAAAATCATAAACTGTTGGGCCACAGCTATACAGACCAATTTTCCCTTTTTTAATAGGTTTAAATATCTCAATTTTTCTGGTTAAAGTATTAAATATCTTAAGCATATTTTTATCATATCAGATTTTTAATGGTTTTTCAATTTTAATACCCTGTCTTATTCTTTCCATTAATCTATGGATAAACCATAAATTATGAAAAGTAGATAAACGCAAGCCAAGTATTTCTTTTGTCTTGAAAAGATGATGCAAATAAGCTCTGCTGAAATTCTGGCAAGTATAACAAGAACAATTCTTCATAATTGGATTTTTATCTGATTCATAGCGAGCATTCAAAATATTCAATTCTTTTTTAGGTGTTAAGAAAATACCATGGCGGGCTAAACGAGTCGGATAAACACAGTCAAAAAGATCAACTCCATTTTTAACTGCTTTAACTAAATCATCAGGATGGCCAATCCCTAAAAGGTGGCGCGGTTTTTGTTCAGGCATTTCAGGAATAACCCAATTCAGAATTCTATACATATCTTTTTTCGTTTTCCCTAAAGAACCGCCAATAGCCAAACCTTCAAAAGGCATCTGGCTTATAAATTTAGCACTTTTTATTCTTAAATCGCGCCAATGGCTTCCTTGAATAATTCCAAAAAGCGCCTGGTCTTTGCTTTTCTTGGTTTTTAAGCAAATCTCTGCCCAATTATGAGTTCTTTGCATTGATTCTTTAGTATAATTATAATCTGACAAAGGAGAAGTGCATTCATCAAAAGCAAAAATAATATCTGCTCCTAATGCTTCTTGGATTTGAATTGATTTTTCTGGAGTTAAAAAATGCTTTGAACCATCCAAATGAGATTTAAATTCCACTCCTTTTTGATTGACTTTAAATAATTTAAGTCTAACAGGTTTTTCTGGTTTCTTATCATTGCCAGGGAAAAATCCTGATATTTTGCCTACTCCATGTTCCAAACCAAATCCCAAGCTAAAAACCTGGAACCCTCCGCTATCAGTGGCTATTGGCCCAGACCAATTCATAAATTTATGCAATCCTCCCATTTTCTTTACAACCTGATGTCCAGGCCTTAAATAGAGATGATAAGTATTGCTTAGAACAGCTTCAAAACCAATTTCTTTAATTTCTTCTGGAGACAAGCATTTTACAGTCGCCTTAGTAGCAACTGGATAAAAAGCCGGCGTATGAATTACTCCGTGAGGTGTTTGAATTAATCCTAAACGGGCTTTTGATTTTTTACTTTTTTTGAGGATTTTGAAAAACATAATAATAGCCTGCTATGCCAAAAGCAACAGATACATTTAAAGATTCTTTTTTACCAAGCATTGGCAGATGGATAATTTGGTCGGCTTTTTTTAAAACACAAGAAGAAACTCCTTTAACTTCATTGCCAATGACCAAAGCTAATGGAAAATTTGGCTTAAATTTAGTATAAGGCAAACTTTTTTTTGTTTGTTCTAAGGCAAGAATAAAAACTTTTTCTTTTTTTAATTTATCTATTAATCGCCATATTTGAGAATGATACTCCCATGAAATATTTTCTTCTGCTCCTAATGCGGTTTTGGATATTTTAGAATTTGGCGGCTTACCGCAAATACCGCATAAAAATATTTTATCAACTCCTAATGCATCAGATGTACGAAAAATAGACCCGATATTTTCCAAGCTCCGAATATTGTCACAAATTACATAAAAAGGCATAGTTAAAAGCACGTCCTTAAAATATACATCCTTTCCATCTTAAATTATTTAACAGATGAATATCTTGAAAGTATTGTTAGGCAAGAATGTATATTTTAAGAACGTGCTTTTAGCATATATCTTCTTTCCTTACTCTTCAACCTTGACTAATATACATATTTATGCTTTAATAGAATAAAGAAAAATAGTTCTTTAATTTTAATAAAAGGAGGAGTGATGAAAAAGATAATGTTCTTGATCACAGGGATCTTTATGATAGTCGTAGCAACAACTATTGGGGCAATAATGATTAGTAACTTAATTAATAAATGTGATCCAGAGCCCCAAAATCATGTTTTTATTAACTACCATAGCTACCAGTATTCTGCTTATGTAAGCTGGTATGGCAGGCCGTTTCATGGGCGGACAATGGCTAATGGAGAAAAATATAATATGCATTCTCCTGATACAGCTGCTCATAAAACACTGCCTTTTGGTACTAAGGTAAAAGCTACTAACCTTAATGGCCAAAGTACTAATCTTGTTATTAAAGACCGGGGACCATATATCCTTGGAAGAGAGTTTGATCTTTCATATGCTGCGGCCAAAAAGCTTGGGTTGATTAAAGATGGCGTAGCATTAGTAAAAGTAGAAATTTTCACAAATGAAAAATTCTATTTTTACAAAATCAAAAGTAAAGAAACTCTTTGGCGGCTATTCGGTCCTAAATGGACTAGAATAGCTAAGATAAACAATATCCGCCCAGAGGAAATTAAAAAAGGGACAAAAATAATTGTTCCCTATAAATTCTAAAAGAATTTAATAAAAGGCTTATGCTAAACAGCATAAGCCTTTTTAAATGTTACTAATAAGCATCTCGGGGCTGATTTTTTTCATGTCCATAAGCCCCCTTTTTTACTTCTTCAGTTATCCAGTCTCTGTTTTTTTTCTCACTTAAATTCTTTCCCAAAAAATAATCTCTGTTTTTTTGAGAAACGCTAACATTTTTTTTGTCCAGAATAGACATGAACTCTCTGTTAAGTAAAAAAATGTCCCCGTCTGTTAGGAAAGAACCCCTTTTCAGCTCGTGAATGGCGGTAGCGCAAAGCGCTCGCGGAGCAAGCAACCCAAAAGATCCCTCATTTTCTATTTCTATATCTAATAAATCTTCTGTTATTTTCCTAAAAGCTTCTATCTCTTTATTTATAGTCATCTTATCCCCCTAATTAGAAGATTAAATGTTAAAAAACTACTTTATATATAATAGCAAATTATAACCTATCTGTCAAGGTTAATCCCAAAGTTTCTTGGCCTCAAGCCATATTGAATTGTCTTGATTTTTCTCTTTAAGCCAGTACCACCATTCAGCTCCCCATAAATACGCTTCATCAAAACCAGTTTGTTCTGTATATTTAATCATTCCCTTGAATTTTCCCAAATCCATTGATTTGGACTGTTCTTCAGCATCTGTTTCATAAAGCATTTTATGGCTCCATGGTTCAGCCTGAAGTTCAACAATAATTATTCTTTCTACATCTGTAAATAATCTAACTAAATTAGCTCTTTTGTAATAGAAAACAGGAGGAATAGGATATTCAAAATGCTTTTTTAAAAAATCGCTCCAAACAATCCTGTAAAGAGTAGTACCTAAAATATCAGCATGAATAGCCGGCTGGACCCAGCTGCTCAATTCACCGCTGGCAGTTAAAATAACTGGCCGGTTATCTAAATCTGAATTTCTAACTAAATCAATCTCTTTGTCTAAAAATTCTTTATTAAATTTTGGACATTCGCCAAAACTTTTTAAGAACGGTTCATTTTCAATCTGCCAAGCCCAAATTGTCTTATTGCCTTGATAATGTTCAACTATTTCATTAAGCATTAATAAAATTCTCTGCTGTTTTTCATTCTCGCTTAATTCTTTAGCCCATTCAGGAATATGGCATTCAGGCCAGCGAGGAACTTTTTGGCCAATAACTAAAATGACTTCTGCTTGTCTTTGTCTAGCTTCTGAAATTTGCCAATCCAAATCATTGAAATAATATTCGTCTTTGTTAGGTTCAATATTCGGCCAATAAGCAATTAAACGCAGTTTTTTTACATTCAAATCATCAAGAATGTTTGAATATATTTTTTTCCAGTCAAGCTCCATTTTTTCAGCAAAATATTGGCTAAAAGTAATACCAAAATCAATTTTGTCAACTGGCTCTGCTTCTCCAGTAAAAAGATATATTAAAAAACCAGCCAAGCAAAGAATTGCCAAGAGAATAAATAAAATAAAGACGTGAAGAATAAATTTCATAATCTTTAATTAAAAAACTAAAATTCCCAAACCAATACAAATAAATAAAACAGCAATAATTTTTTTAAGAATAATTCTATGACTAATTTGTTCTTTAATAATCTGTGGAAACTTCTTAGAAAGAAAAATAGCAATTATTAAAAGAAAAACATATTGAACACCTTGCAAGGAATTTACTAAAGTAACACTTCCTAAATAAATTGCATAGTTCAAAATTATAAAAGCAAAAGCTGATAAAAGCTTATTGGAAATAAGCAACCCGCTTGTTTTTAATTTAATTGATTTTGATGTTTTAAAAATTGTTTGCCTTGCACCAGACCAAAAAAGCAGTAAGAAAGCACCTAATATTCCGCCTATGCGAATCCATACAAAACCGTTAATAAAGGACTGCTCTGTGAAAATAAACTTAGTTAGGACATAAGAACTGGAAAAAAATAAAGCAGCTAAAATAGCTATGGGCAGTCTTTTGATTAAAGAAAGTTTTTTTGCTTCATATGAAGCTTTAATCTCCTTTCTTGGCCAAGCCATAATTATTCCGCCTAAAACAAGCAATAAAAAGGCAATTAACTGATTAAAATTTAAACGCTCACCTAAAAATAAATAGGTTAAAATAAAAGTAAATACAGGAACTGCTCCGCCAATAATTGGAACAATTCTTGAAACCTCGCCCATTCTGACTGATTTATAGAAAAAAAGAATAGCCAAAATAAATAAAATTCCAGCAACAAAACTTATTATAATCTGTTTTAAGGGTATTAGAGAAAAACCAAAAGGAATTAAAAACAAACTTGTTAAGCCGCCTAAAATTCCTACATAAAAAGCATAAGATGCAGAACGAAGAGCAGTCCGGGAAAGGAGAAATTTATCAACAATAAAAACCAAAGCAAGAATAAAATAGGAAATAATAGTGATGAGTAACCAATCCATATGTTTTATTTTATAATTTGTTTTCGAAGCTGAACTCCATTTTCTCTACAAATCTCAGCATATTCATAAGCACTAGGACGAATTTTTCGTTTCATTGTTTTATAATCAATCTCAACCAAACCAAATCTTGGCCAAAAACCTTTGTTCCATTCAAAATTATCAAGCAAAGACCAGTAAAAATAACCTCGCACATCCACTCCTTCTTTAATTGCCTGATAAATATATTTAAGATGATCTTTAATAAATCTAATTCGCTTAGTATCTTTAATGTCAGCTAAACCATTTTCAGTTATATATATTGGCTTCTTGTATTTTTTTAAATCTTTTAGCAAATAATAAATTCCCTGAGGATAAAAACCCCAACCTAAATCAGAAACTAATAGTTTTCTTCCTTTAAAAAATCTATGGTGAAAATAGTAATTTAATCCAATAAAATCCTGTTCTTTTTTAATTTTATTTAAAAAATATTTATTCCAGAAATAATGAGCTAAAAATATATTCTTAAAATGAATGTTGTTTTTAGCAATTCCTACTTGACAATCCAAGTCAATTAAATGAAGCGATTTATATGCTAATTGATGAGCTTTGGCTAAAATATTAAGCACTTTAAAATATTTAAAAATGCTTTTTTTTTGGGGTGGGAAAAATCCTTTTAAATAAGCATCTCCGGCATAAACTAGTGGCTCATTAATAGTAATCCAAAAATCAACTTCATTAAACAAATTTTCACTAATTATTTTAACATAACGGTCAAAATAATAAGGCGTTTTTGGATTAAGCCATCCGCCTTTTTCAGCCAGCCAGATTGGCAATGTCCAATGATAAAGCGTAACAAAAGGTTCAAGCCCGCGCTCTTTTAAGGATAAAAGAACTTCCCTGTAATGCTCTATTTCTTTCTGATTAAATTTGCCTTGTTCTGGTTCAATCCGAGACCATTCAATAGAGAAACGGTGGGCATTCTGATTCAATGATTTGGCAAGAGCAAAATCTTCTTTATAGCGAGTATAATGATCGCATGCCTGGCCAGAAATATAGTTGTTGTCCTGTAATGGATTCGGGTAATTTTCTAGAATGTAATTTGACCAGTTTTCTAATTTTGCGTTTTGAACTTTGGATTTTGAACTTTTCTTTTCCCATTCAGTCCAATCATTAAAATTACCACCTTCAACTTGATGAGCTGAAGTTGATGCGCCCCAATAAAAATTTTTTGGAAATTTTAGAATATTTTTTTTAGACAATTAAATTATTCTTTTTAACTAAAATTAAATCCTTGGAGATTCTTCGTATTGAGTGTTAACTAAAACATCTTTTAATGAATCAATGTCTTCCAAAACCATGCCAGCGCCGCGGGCAACTGCTGTTAAGGGGTCCTCAACTAATTTAACAGGCATTTCAGTTCTTTCAGCTATTAACTGATCTAGTCCGCGAAGCAAACTGCCTCCGCCTACCAGAAAAATTCCACGATGCATAATATCAGCAACTAATTCTGGCGGAGTTTCTTCAATGGTCCCTTTAATGGCATTGGTTAAAATTTTGACTGAACGGCTTAATGCTTTGCGAATTTGTGAGTCATCAGTAGCCACTTCCTTAGGCAGGCCAGTAACAATATCCCGACCACGCATTGTTGTTTCCATTTTTTCCTCTAAAGGATAGGCCGAGCCAACAAACAGTTTAATATCTTCAGCTGTTTTTTCACCTAAAAGAAGATTAAATTCATCACGGGTATATTGGATAATATCTTCATTAAGCTTATCCCCAGCTACCCGCAAACTTTTGCTAACAACAATACCCCCTAAAGAAATAACAGCCATTTCAGTAGTGCCTCCGCCAATATCAACAATCATATTACCAGCAGCTTCCTGAACAGGAAGCCGGATACCAATAGCCGCTGACATTGGCTCTTCTATTAAATAGACCTCTCTAGCGCCAGCGCTCCTAGTAGCGTCTTCAACAGCCTTTTTTTCTACTTCTGTTACTCCAGAAGGTACGCCAACAACAACCCGAGGACGAGGCAAAATAGAAAAACTTTCCCGATGGACTTTGTCAATAAAAAACTTGAGCATCTGCTCAGTTATTTCAAAATCAGAAACTACTCCAGCTACCAAAGGCCGAGAAGCAATAATATGAGCCGGGGTACGGCCAACCATTTTCTTTGCTTCCTGTCCAATAGATAAAATCTGGTCTGTTTTCTGATTAATTGCCACTACTGAAGGCTCATTAATAACAATTCCCTGGCCTTTGACATAAACCAATGTATTAGCTGTGCCTAAATCTATTCCAATATCTTTGGAAAAAATGCCGAAAAGTTTGTTTAACATAATTAAAAATTTAAAAATTTAACCACTCTGTCTATATTGATCAACTCTGTTTTATCGCTATCCCTTTTCTTAATCTCAACTGAATTCTCGGCTGTTGTTTTTTTACTTATTACTATTCTTAAAGGAATGCCAATTAAGTCTGCATCAGCGAATTTTTCCCCTGGGTTTTTATCGCGATCATCATATAATACTTCAATCTTATTCTTTTGTAATTCTTTATAAATCTGGTCTGCTTTTTTATCTTTGCTTAAATCCAACAAATGGACTTGATAAGGAGATATTGCTTTTGGCCAGATAATTCCTTTTTCATCGTGGGACGCTTCAACAATAGCGGCCATTAAGCGACTCAAACCAATTCCATAACAACCCATAGCAATCGGTTTTCTCTTCCCGTTTTTATCAATAAATTCAGCTTTCATTATTTTGCTATATTTAGTTCCTAAATAAAAAGTATGGCCAACTTCAATGCCATTTTTTTTCACTAATGAACTTTGACAATTGGGACATTCTTTGATATCCCCTGCTTTTTCTATGTTAGCCGCATATCCGCATTTTGAACAAATCAGTATTTTGTCTTCGCCAGTTTCAGCAAAAAGAATGTATTCGTGTGATAAGCTGCCGCCAATTGTTCCTGAATCTGCTTCAACTGCTACTACTTCCAATCCGCAGCGTTTAAATATTTTTAAATATGCTTCTTTTGTTTTATTATAAAAATCCATGGATTCTTTTTCAGAAACATCAAAGCTATAAAGATCTTTCATTATAAATTCCCGCACACGCAAAAGTCCGCCAGTTGCTCTCATTTCATTACGAAACTTATTTTGAATCTGATAAAGATAAAGAGGCATATCTTGATATGAATCCACTCTTTTTCTAACTAAATCAGTAATTACTTCTTCATGGGTTGATCCTAAACCAAATTCTTTTTTATGACGATCCTTAACGCGGAACAAAGGCGGATCAATAGTTTCCCAACGCTTAGTTTCCTGCCATAAATTTTGTGGCACTAAAGTCGGCATAAATAATTCTTGGCCGCCTAAAATATTCATCTCTTGTCTAATAATATTTTCTATTTTCTGATGAACTTTCCAACCCAAAGGCAAAAAACTGTAAATTCCAGCAGACAGTTGGTCAATAAAGTCACCTCTAGTTAAATATTTATGACTAATTGTTTCTGCTCCTTTTGGAGCTTGTTTTTTTGTTTTAATAAAAAGTTGTGATTGTCTCATAATTTTAAAACAATCTTATTATATCCCGCCAGGTTACAGCGATCATTAATAAGATTAGAATAACAAATCCGGCTGTATGAGTAAGACCTTCAATTTTCTGGCTAACAGGAGAACCTTTAATTTTTTCAATAGCTAAAAATAGCAAACGGCCGCCATCCAAGGCTGGAAAAGGCAAAATATTAATAATAGCCAAGTTAATGCTTAATAAAGCGGTTAACTGCAAAAGATAAATAAAGCCGAGCTGAACTGCTTGAGCAGTAAAATCAAATATGCCAACTGGACCAGCCACTTCTATTGCTAAATGACCTGTTGTTGCCAACTGCCAAAATAAATTGCCAAAAGCAATTGTAATCGCCCATGTTAAATTAACTGTGCTCACGATACCTTTGATTAAGGCATTATACCAAGGATAAGATACAATGGCTGTTCTGGCCAAAGCAACTCCTAATGGCCCTTGATTGTTAGGAAAAACGCTTCTCGGCACTAAAGTTTTTTCCAAAACTTCATTTCCTCTTTGGATAACTACAATAACTTCTTCGCCTTTATGAGCATTAATAAATTCCTGTACCTGGCTTACTGTATTTATTGTAAATTGCTTGTTATTTATTGTTAATTGTTTTATTTCATCTCCTATATTAATACCAACCTCTCCAGCCGGTGAATCAGGATTTATTTGAACGATTTGAACTTTTGCATCTTTCAAATTAGCAGATTCATCATCATTAATAATACTTGGCAATCCAATCCAATGGCCTATTCCTAAAAGAAGACAGGCCAAAAGAAAATTCATTGTCACTCCAGCAACTAAAATCATTGCTCTTTTTCTAATTGGCTGATTATAAAAAGCCCTGTTGTCTTTATTTTTCTTGCCTTTTGAATCAGCGCCATTTTCCCCATAAATTTTAACAAAACCGCCTATGGGAAAAAGATTTAAAGAATAAATTGTTTCCCCTTTTTTCACGCCGAAAAGCCGAGGCGGATAGCCAATGCCGAATTCTTCTATTCTAACGCCAGCTCTTTTAGCAACAACAAAATGTCCTATCTCATGAACAAGGATAAGCAACCCAAGGATTATAACAAAAATAGCAATAGTTAAAAACATTAGATTTATACTTTCATTATTTCTTCTTTTTTCTTGTCTCCTATTTCTTCAATTTTCTTATTATACTCATCAATTAATTTCTGCAGTTCGTCTTTGGCTTTGAATTTATCGTCTTCGCTGATTTCTTTATTCTGTTCCATTGTTTGTATTTCTTTCCAAACATCTTCCCTATGGCGGCGAATGCTAATTCGGCATTCTTCTACTTTTTCCTGAAGAATTTTAACTATTTCTTCACGCCGTTCTTCGCTTAAAGGAGGGACATTTAAACGGATAAAATCTTCGCTAACCATTGGGTTTAGGCCTAATTTTGATTTGCTAATGGCTCTTTCAATGTCCTGAATAATGCTTTTGTCCCATGGACGAATAATTATCAAGCGCGGTTCTGGCATTTGAATGGTTGCCAGTTGGTTTAATAACATTTTCTGGTTGTAGCATTCCACTCCCAAATTTTCCAGCAAATTTGGCGTTGCCCGACCTGTTTGCAAACTAGCCAGTTCTTGTTTCAGGTAATCAATGGTCTTATCTAAATTTGGCTTAATTCTAGTTATGCATTCCAACATAAATTAAATTAGTGTCTTCTGAATCAATAATAATTGATTTAATATTTTTGTCGCTTGATATTTCGTGAACAGTCCAGTTTTGTCCCTGGTCTAAACTACGATATAGTATAGAACCAGCACCATAGTACAAATGATCAGTATTCTTATCTTCAATGGTCAAACTTAAAATTGGCGCTGACTGAGGCGGCATAATTATCTTTATTTCCCCCCAGGTTTGCCCACTGTCCTTAGAAACCAAAAGTCCGTATTCAGAGCCAGCATAAATAATGTTTGTTCTTTTAGAATCAATTACTAATTTTTCGACTTTCTCTGACTGCTTAAATTCTTCTAACTCTTGCTCAAATGACTGCCAAGTAAGTCCTTTATTAATAGTTTTGTAAATACCTTCTTCAAATGTGCTCAAATAAACTTGGCGAGTATCTTTTGGATTAATAACAATGTCAGAAATAACATTATCAAACCATTTCATTATTTGCCATGACTTTCCATAATCAACGCTTTTCAAAAAACCACCCTGGGCTGTGCCCATATAGATAATGGAAGGATCATAATTATCAATTGCTACAGCAAAAACAGCATATTTTTCTTCAGAAACAACATAAACTTCTTCCCATGACTTGCCAGCATCCTGTGTTCGAAAAACCCTACCTTTTTTATCCTGATAAGCGCCAATGTAAATGCGATCAGAATCTTTTGGGTCAATAGCAATATCATAAATATTAGCCCGGCTAGAAAGCGCTCCATTTTTATCTTCTAATTTATACCAGTTATTGCCTTGAGAACAGCTTTGATAAATTCCATCAGCTTCTGTGCCCAAATAAAGAACTCTTGAATCATTAGGATCAACAGCCATACTTAAAATTTCTAAAGAGGTTATTGAATCCTCTTTGCTTTGTGATGTTAATTGCTCCCAGGATTCGCCCATATTCTCAGACACATAAACTCCGCCATCCTTAGTTGATTGATTGCAAGTCATTGGCGAAAAAGCCAAAAAGGTAAAAACGGGAATGATAACTAAAAGAGATTTTCCCATGATTAAAAATTAAAATTCCAGCATTAAAACTTCTAAAGCTAAACGAGCATTAATGCTTGAATTAGATAAAAGCCAATCTGTTTTTTTTATTGTTTTAATAATATTTTTTAATTTGATTAAAGAATAGCAATTACTATATTTCTCTGTATTTTCATAAAGAGTCAATTTAGAACAATCAACAGTTAATAAAAGCAGATCTCTAAACCAAAATAACCAATGATTAAGAATCTGGCGCGCTTGAGGCACGTTTTTGGCTATTTCTTCAACATATTGATATCTTTCATTTAAGCCAACCTTTAATAATTTTTCTAATTGATTAATAATTTTATTTTGATTTTCTAATAATTCTGGATTCTCTAAATAATTAATTGCTAATCCAGGCCGGCCATTAGCCAAACGGACAATTCTGGAATCTTTAACTTTCTTCTCTATTTGCTCATGGCTTACTGGTAAAAATTTAACTAATTGGCAGCGCGAAACAATAGTTGGCAAAAGCAATTGTGGATTTGTTGTTATTAAAATTAAAACTGCCTGGCCAGTTGGTTCTTCCAAAGTTTTTAAAAGACAATTGCTTGCCTGAACAGTCATTTTATCAACCTGATCAATTAAAATTACTTTATAAGAAGATTGATACGGAGACAAGCTTATCTGATGCTGAATTTTTCTGGCTTGATCAATGCCTATTTCTGATTCTTTTTTAATACCATTTTTTTCTGTATTCTCTGGTTCAACAATTAAAATATCCGGATGAACTGTCTGATTCGTTTCCTGACCATTCAACATTTTTATAAACTCTAAAGCAACTGTTCTTTTGCCCAAATGAGCAGGGCCGGAAAATAGATAAGCATGAGCTAAAGAATTATTCTCAATGCTTTTTTTTAATAAACCTAAAATCCGCTGATGGCCAATAATCATATAGTTATTTTACCACAAGCTTTTATTCTTCTCAACCACATCAATAACAAACTCTTTAATTTCTGTTTCAAATCTTTCTAAAGAAAATCTCTCAGCTCTTTTTCTGATAACCAAGGGACTGTAATTATTAAGATTCAGCAATAAACGCCGTACTCCATCAGATAAAGATTCAGTAACTGGATCGTCAAAAAACTCGCCGGTTATACCTTCCAAGACAGTTTCTGTTGCTCCGCCTTTACGATAAGCCAAAACCGGTTTACCAAAATTCATTGCTTCTACTGGAGCAATGCCAAAATCGTCTTCTCCAGGAAAAATAAAAGCTGTGCAGTTTTGAAGATATTGCCTGACTATATTATCTGTTTGCCAGCCAAGAAATTGAATATTAGAATAAGCCATTTTATGAAGTCGTTCCTGGTCCCGACCCTGTCCAATTATAACTAAAGGCAATTCCAATTTATTAAAAGCATCAATAGCTAAATCAATGCGTTTGTAAGGCGTGAGCTGGGATACTATTAGGAAGTATGGATTGAGGCCGTGCC
>Ga0315547_1000615_pt1 | contig 33841 bp, 35 predicted proteins | sample SalMarSW160240MG_2_FD_202542 | JGI IMG/M metagenome (GOLD analysis project Ga0315547, IMG submission 202542) | Salt marsh sediment microbial communities from the Plum Island Ecosystem LTER, Massachusetts, United States - Salt Marsh Sediment SW1601-240 ...
CTGGTGCTGGAATCGGTTCATCCCTCTCCCCTGTCGGCGAACCGGGGATTTTTTGGAAATAATCACTTCAGCCAGTGCAATGAATTCCTTATTTTTACAGAGCAGGAAGCAATAGACTGGAGGTGACGTTGATTTGAGATTGAAGATTTAAGATTTAAGATTTGAGGTTTTTTAATTATAACCCAATAATCCATTATTCCATTAATCCAATAATCCATATTAAAACATGAGAAAAGCAATCATTCTACTTACCATGTTGTCAGTTAGCTTTATTTCAAGAGGACAGGCTGATTATTATTTCCCTGATAATAACACTTTTAACCCTGACATACCACCACCATGGGAGTTTCTGGGTTATGATGTAGGAGCACATCATACTCGATACGATATTATAGTTGAATACATGAAAACACTTTCTGAAGAAAGTGACAGGGTACAATTCGAGGTAATAGGATATTCAGTAGAATTAAGACCACAGGTAATGCTTACCATCACTTCTCCAGCCAATTTAGCCAGGCTTGAAGAAATAAGATTGAAACACCTGGAGCTTGCTTCGGCCTCAGGATCTGAAATCACTGACCAGGACAAGATCCCACTGATTATTCAATTTGGTTTTAACGTGCATGGCAATGAAGCCAGCGGTGGCGAGGCATCAATGCTGGCTGCATATTATCTTACGGCCGCAGAGGGTGGAGAAATAAATGAAATACTCAGTAATTCCATTATATTCATTGAACCCGTACTGAATCCTGACGGCCGTGACCGCTTTGCATCATGGGCAAATATGAACAGGGGCTATCCTGCTGTAACCGATCCTAATGACCGCGAACATAACGAGGACTGGCCGGGGGGAAGAACAAATCATTACTGGTTCGACCTTAATCGCGATTGGCTGCCACTGTCACAGGTTGAAAGCAGTAACAGGATAAAAAGGTATCATAAATGGCTGCCCAATGTAATTACCGATCACCACGAAATGGGTACTAACAGCACATTCTTTTTTGAGCCAACAAAAAAAGGATCTGAGAATCCAATAATAACTCCCGAGAATTACGTTAAACTGAATAATCTTTTTGCCGGGGAATATGCAAAAGCGCTTAATGGTATAAATCATTATTACGATTCTGGAAGATCCTTTGATAATTTATACCCCGGTTATGGAAGTTCATATGGTGATGTGCATGGCGGACTGGCTTTACTATTTGAACAGGCATCATCACGGGGACTTGTACAGGAAACAGATCTAGACTATGATCTTACATATAGCCTTGGTATAAGAAACCAGCTGTTCGCCGCGCTTACAACAGTACGCACAGCAATGAATAACCAGGCCTTGCTTAATGACTATATGAGAAGGTTTTATAATGATGCAGTTGATGAAGCAAAAAAAGACGCGGTAAAAGCATATGTTTTTGGTGATACCAACGATAGAAACAGGACAAAGTATTTTCTTGATCTTCTTTTGATGCATAATATAGAAGTATGGATAAACAACAATGAAATTGTGAAAGATGGCCATAGATTTCCAGCAGGTAGATCCTGGTTTGTTCCAACGAACCAAAGACAATATAAGATGGTCAGAACTATATTCGAAACAAACCTCAGTTTTAATGACAGCCTGTTCTATGATGCCACTGCATGGGCTATGGTTTATAGCTACGGGATGCCATTTGCAGCCTTGGGGAAAACCCCTCCGGGTGAAAAAATAAATGAATTACCTTTATTAAACTATATAAAACCAGAATACAGTGATTACGGTTATGTGTTTGACTGGTCAGACTATAATTCAGCTAAAGCTCTTTACTATATTCAATGCAGAGGCCTTAAAACAAGAGCAGCATGGGATGAGTTCAGTATAGAAATATCTGAGGGAATAAAAGAATACTCCAGAGGTTCAGTGTTCATACCCGTTCAGTACCAGGATATAAGTCCGCAGGAAGTATACACTATAGTCAATACTGCAGCAGGGATGGCTGAAATAAGCATAGAAGCTATTACAGGTTCTGTAACACTCGAGGGTCCATGGATGGGAAATGGTAGCTTCAGGGCAATAATTAAACCAAAAGTCTTAATGATTACAGGCGATGGTGTCAGCAGTGCAAATGCAGGTGCATTGTGGCATTTTTTCGACACTAAATTATCTATGCCTGTTACAAAAGCCAAAATAAGTCAGTTCAGCAGAATTGATCTTAATGAATATACAACAATCATACTTCCCTCGGGAAGTTATGATGAGTTCTCTGAGCGTGATGTAAACACTATTAATGAATGGATCAACAGTGGGGGAAACCTTATAGTAGTAGGTAACGCTTTCAGGTTCCTTGAAAATTCAAAGATTGCCACTATTAAGTATGACAGTCGGAGGCCGGAACTTCCGGACAAACGAATTGATTATGATAAAATAAGAGCTGAATCAGGCAAACATTCTATAGGAGGAATATTCTGTGAAGCGGACCTGGATACCAGTCATCCGCTTGGTTTTGGGTATAAGGATCGCAAAATAACAGTATACAGGAACCACACACTTTTTGTAGATACGGACGAAGGGCAAACATCCAATGTTGCAATATATACAGATGATCCTCTTATAAGCGGTTTTTGTACTGATGAAAACATACAGAAGATGAAAGGCAGTGCCAGCCTTATATCCCTGTCGAAAGGAAGAGGAAATATCAGCATATTTGTTGATGATCCTGTTTTCAGGGGATGCTGGTTTGGAACCAATAAACTGCTGATGAATGCTGTTTTCTTTGGTCCGGAAATCTGACCATTAAATTTTTAGTCACAGGTTAAGTAATAGTATTAATATTAACTCTTATGAAAAAAAAATATTCCAGATACAGGATATACCGGATAAGATTAACAAAATACATAGCAACAGCAATATTTACCCTTTTGCTGATAACTGTATACAGTTGTGTTAAACAGGATAAAGAAAAGATCATGGATGATAATATGAAAGCAAGAGCAGTATCAGAAGTAATTCATTCGCGCAAAAGTGTAAGATCATTTACTGACCAGAAGGTAAGTGATGATGATCTTGAAACGCTCGTAAGAGCAGGTATGGCAGCACCCACGGGCAAAAACCTGCAACCCTGGATTTTCTATATTATTACTAATAAGGATCTTCTGGAAAAGCTTGGGAATGAACTGCCAACAGCAAAAATGCTGGGATCAGTTCATTCAGCTATCATGGTATGCGGTGATATCAGCAAAGCAGATACTACCACTTACAGGAATTACTGGGTAATGGATTGTTCTGTTGCTTCTGAAAATATATTACTGGCAGCAGAGTCGATGGGATTGGGTGCATGCTGGACAGCTGTTTTTCCTTATGACAGCAGGATTAGCATTGTCAGGAGACTAACAGGGCTGCCTGAACATCACATCCCCCTAAATATTATCCCGGTTGGATACCCTACGGGAGAGGACAGTCCGAAAGATAAATGGAAACCTGATAATTTAGTTAGAATAAAATAGGCCAGATTATAAACCTGGCAGCGATGATTTAATCGTACTGAGTATTTTACCGGTATCTTCAAAACCCAGTGATAATCGTATCATACCGGGATCTGGATACCGGTCACCCCAGATAGGTTCAACGGGTATAAGTATAGTATTTGAATCACCCAGGGTGGGGACGAGTTTTATATAATCTGATACTGCATTGATAAATTTATCCCTGCGCTGACGTTTCTGCTTATCGTCCTTTCCTGCAAAGCTGAAGGTAACAATTGCACCAAAGCCTCCCCCACTGAATATTTCTTTAGCTATTCCATGCGTATGATGACTCTCGAGTCCCGGGTAGTAAACCTCTTCAATCAATTCTGATTTTTTCAGTTCAGTGGCAACAGCTGCTGCATTATCACACTGTCTGCTAAAACGCAGGGCAAACGACTGCATCTGCGTATTCAGGCGGTATGCATCATCCGGACTGATCATATGACCAACATACTTACGGTACTCAATGGCATCTTTCATTATCTGTTCATTATTACCACAAAGAGCGCCTGCAGTAATATTGCCATGTCCCCCGAGGTATTTGGTAGCAGAATGTACAACAATATCAGCTCCCATTTCCAGGGGCTTCACAAGATGAGGAGTTGCAAAAGTGTTGTCCACTATTGCTACCGCACCATGCCGGTGAATTATATCAACTATTCCCTTTGCAGGAGCAATTATGAGCATCGGATTTGATACTATCTCAAAAAATACCAGTGAAGGTTTAACATCCTCCATCTTTCTTTCAAATGCATGCAGATCATAATTCATCCCATCAGGATAAAACCGTTGTAGGCTTATCCCCCTCCTGTCTGTGAGAACAGAGTCAATATATGAATTTGTGCCTCCGTATATCTCTGAGAAAAAAAGCCAGGGCCTTTTTTCACCGGCTTTCTGGAATACCGAAAGAGCAATATCAATAGCAGACATACCAGACTGTGTAAGTAAAGCCCATTTACTTCCCTCTATTTTCATTAAAACTTCCTCCGCTTCAATAACCGTTGGATTCCGGTATCTTGAATAAATATAATTATCCGGACTGTGTTCATGATCTGCTTCCCTTTGAAAAGCTTCATAGGTAATATCAGCATCAGTAAGTTCAAAACCTGTATTCCTGTAAACAGGCATCCTGGTACTTTTAATTATCTTCTTCTTCATTTATATTGTTGTTTTTTTTCTTTTGAGAACTTTAAACCTGTCCTTGCCGGGTGAAATCAAAATAGAAAATAATTCTCATCCCCAGTTCAAATATCAATAATAATGTTAAGATTTCTGCAAAGTGAATTTCAGAAAGTGAAGTGAATAGAGTGTATGAAACAAATACCAGGTAAATAATGTATGCCAGGCTAAAAAATTTTATATAAATACGACCTTGTCTGAATATCTTAAATACCATCAGGTATAAAGTCTTTATAACACAGATAAAAATAAATGGCAGGGGCTCTGATATAAGAAAGGATGCCAGCAAAAGGCCTGTCAGGAATACCTGTGCGTTATGATACCTTATTGTGTACCGCTTATCTGAATTTGCATACACAGTATCGATAGCAACCAGCATTAATATCCCGCTTATAAAGGACAGTATCCAGAATAATTCAATGTCTGTGAACATTGCTACTGAGGAAAAAATGGAGAAAAAAGTGAAAGAAAGAATTTCCCTGCCGCGCTGAGAAGCCCGAAAGTTAAATATTAAATGATGCAATCCTGATGACCTCCAGTAGTGAAACAGGAATATAAGTCCTGTTGCCAACAGGCCAGATATATATATTGCCGGGCTTATCATTTTTGAATCATTCCATACTGAGAAACAGAGTGCGAACAACACCGCGGAGGACAAAGAGGAGATAATTAATGGCCATTCGCGCATGGAAATAATTTTAATACCGTTAACTGCAAATCTAAGAAAAAATAAGGGGAAGAACAGGGATAAAAAAAGAGTCCCGTGGGACGGGACTCTTAAAAACCAACCAACCTAACCAAAAAACCTAGTTTTTGGAAGACTAATAATGAATTAAATTATATTAGTCATATACTTAACGAATGAGATCAGAAAAAGTTCGCAAAAAAAGCGATTTTTTGATAATTATTTATCATCAATAGGTCCTTCGAGAATGACATCCACATCAAGTTTTTTCAGGGCAGGATTAGAGATGTATACTACATATGTTATTTTATCGGGACCAATATATGTTGCATATGTATAATCCTGCTCTCCCGTTGTATATTCTTCACCATTGATCATAACAGTTATTTCAGCATCGGGATACGCTTTATCGAACCTGTGATAATCTGTTTCGGTACCGGCTGGTATATTCCCATAATTATAATTTCCACCACCGGTATCAACTATTACATTGTTGAAATCCTGGTCGGTAATGTTTCTTATCCTCACATCTGTAGGGCCTTCAGGAGTATGATTTGGTTTTGTGCATGAAACAACCAGTAGCGTGATACTTAGAAGTGCAATAATAGATCTCATCATAGGTATTTTTAGTCCGTAATTTACAGACAAAGTTATTAAATATATGGTTGCTCAGGGAATGATATTTTTTACAAAATTCATTGGTATCCAGCCTACTGTACCATCAGACAGTTTTATTTCGTACCACTCACCCAGTTTATCCTCCACTTCAACCTTTGTTCCTTCATGTATAACGAATAGTTCATTACCCCCCGTTCCGGGCGAACTGGTTCCTGTAACCACCGGTTCAAACACAATAGCTTTCTTATTATTAGTAGTAAGGGATTTATTGGTTAAAGCCAGGGTAAATGATGCAAGGCTTATTACAAATAATGTTACTGCAAGAATAAATGCCAGTTTCTTCAGTTTATACCTGGCCGAAAAAAGAAAAACAGCAAGCAGGATTAGTGTCATGACAAAACAGCCCAGGCTTATTGCCGACCAGGTGTTTGTATGTAATAAAAGTGAGAAGATCTTAAACCACCTGATAAAGAAAATCTCAGGAATAACTTCAAGTTTATCAACAGTATATGTCTTTGCTATTTCAAGATTATACCTGGCATCCTCATTAAATGGTTTAAGGAGTAAAGCTTTTTCATAATTCAATATTGCTTCAGGTATATTACCTGTTTTAAAGGCAGCATTACCTGTATTATAATATAGCTTATAAGAAGAATAGCCACCGGCTATTAATTTTTCAAAAAGTTCCAGCGATTCCTCGAAATTGTTATTCTGATACTCTGTAAGGGCCTTATCATACAGGAGTTTTTCCTCATTAGTTTCATCAGCCTGTACTGCAAAGAGAAACATCAATAACCCGCCTATAACGCAAATGACATGCTTCATATTAACAGAATATTATTTGTTTTCAATACTTTTAATTATTTGCTCTGCTTTCCTGTAAATCTCATCTGCAGTCGACATATCGGAATCGGGTGAATACCTTGAATACTCACATTTACCAATAACTTCCTGAAGTTCATCTATCAGGTCTTTATCCAGTTTATTACTTACAAGTATCCTGTTTACTGTGTCAATACTCAATTCAGACAGTGGTATATTGTATTTATCACTCAGATATCCCCATATGGCTTTCAGCAGTTCGGCATAAAATCCTTCGGTGTCTGAATCCTTTAGACATTCCGTAGCACGCTTAAGCCTTCTGGCAGCTACTCCCGCAGCCTTTCTGTTTCTAACCCTGGCTATGTCTGAATTTCTTTTTATTTGCTCACGTCTGAGTATTATTATTATCAGGAACAGCAGTAGCAGGCCCAGGTATGAATACAGGAATACATTATTTCTTACAAGTATATTTTTTGCAGCCCTGAACTTTGGTTTACCTGTAATGATATATCTTATATCCTTACCCAGAAACCTCACGTTCTCTTTTGATACCCCACCATATACCTGGGCTCCTTCCTGTTCTTCATCACTTTTTAATGCAACAAATTTATGCTTACCTGTATTCAATGTACGGTACTGGCCTGATGATGGATCGAAATAACTATATTGCACTGATGGAATGGTAAATTCACCATGATAGCGCGGTATAAGAACATACTCAAATATTCTTGATCCTGATGTCCCCGATGCAGACGTACTAAGATCTGAGCTTATTTTTGGTTCGTATATTTCAATATCAGGTGGCAGGTCAGGTTCAGGAGCAGATGTCAGCATCAGGTTACCACTGCCCTGCAGTATAATCTTATATGTAACAGCATCATTTACATTAACCGTATCAGCACTTATTGATGAACTCATTGAAAAATCTCCCACTGCCCCATTAAAACCCGGGGGAGCTCCCGCCGGCAGTGGTTTAACATTTATCTCAACAGGGAGAGTGGCTATCATTTTGGGAACTGTAGTGAATGTTGAAAAGAAATCACCGAAGAAAGGGTCATTGGAACGTGACTGTTGCTGGAGCAAAACGGTTAGATTAGCAGGATCAATTGAAATTGTTCCTGTTCGCTGTGGATACAGGAGGAATCTTTGCAGTACACCTGTCCCATAAATACTACCGTTCACATTCTCCCTTTCAAGTGCCCTCAGTGGAGCCGTTTCAATATCCTCTTTAAGGAAGCTTTTGAAATCAGGATATTTAACTTCCTGTATACCTGAAAGTGTAACGCGTGAATATATTTTAAGGCTTGCAACTATATGTTCTCCCAGATACACGCTATTCTTATTCACCAGCAGCCTTACATACATGTCAGAGGAGCTGACACCTTCCTGTATACCTTCTTCACGGACTGTAGCCTCGTCGCCGGGTCTGTTCACATTATTTCCTTCACTTACTACTTCTATATTTATTGGTTCAGACAGATATTCATCTTTCTTCAGTATATACTTTCCCGGTGGTATGGTAAATTTTCCTTCTTTAGTGGCCTGCAGGTAATATATATATGTGTTTGAAATAGTAGTAGTAACCTTACCCTGGATTATATGTGTACTCTGGCTGAAAGATGTCTGAGGTCCGGAGAGAACATAAAAGTCATTAATTTCAGGTGCCACAAACTCACCACCTCTTGAGTTAGCAGTCCAGCTTATCCGGAATTGTTCACCTACGGCAACAACAGATGGTGCTTCCACGGTAAGACTTATATCCTGTGCCTGCAGGCTGCAAAAAACAAAGAGCTGGGTTAATATTATAATTATCCTTTTCATCTGTATTTACCAGTTTTTTAATGTTCTTACCCTGGCTTTTGCTGCTTTTGCTTTTTTTACTTTTTCCTGTACTTCTTTCTCATTCTCGGCCAATGCCTGTAATAATCTTTCAGCATCCTCCTTAGATATCTGTTGTTGTTGCGGCTGATTATTATTTTGCTGATTGTCCTGTTGTTGATTTTCCTGTTCCTGCTTCTGTTGCTGCTGTTGTTCCTCCTGCTGTTTATTATTCTCACCCGAACCTGACTGCTGATCATTTTGCTGATCCTGGCTCTGATCCTTATTCTGCTGTTGCTGTTGTTGTTGCTGCTGCTTAAGCAGGTCTTGTGCATAGGCTAGGTTGTACTTGGCTTCCATATTATCGGGGTCATTCCTCAGAGCATTTTTATACGCTTCAATGCTCTCTTCTATCTTACCTGATTTAAGTAATGAATTACCCAGGTTATAATATGATCCTGAAAGGCTCTCTTTATCCAGCTTCTTCTCTGACACTTGTTCAAAGTTGTCAATGGCCCCTTCGTATTTTTCCTGTTTATAAAGGGCATCGCCCAGGTTAAATGCTGCTTTATTGAATAACGGATCAACATCAATAGCCCTGCGGTAAAGGATCTCTGACTCCTCAAAATTATTTTCAGAATAATCCCTGTTTCCCTGCCTGGTATACTTCTTCTGCTTCTGACCCGCAAGAGGCAAAACGGTTAAGAAGATTAAAGCAATGATAAATAAAATTCTATGTATTGACTTACACTCGTACATCATATAGTTTTATTTTACTCAGTTTCCTGTTCCTCCGTTCCATTATAGTTACATCCACTACGAGAAGAAAAAGAACCATGGCTACAAGAACCTGGAACTGGTCATCGTACTCGGTATACATTGTCCCTTCAAGTTCCTGCTGTTTCATACTACTAATTTCGTTAAATATTGTATTCAGACCAATGTTTGTATTACTTGCCCTGACATATTTCCCTCCTGTAGAAAATGCTATTTCCTTCAGGATATTTTCATCAAGCCTGGTAATAACTGTATTGCCTTCATTATCTTTTAAATAGTCTCTTCGGCCATTAATTACTACAGGTACAGGTACTCCTGAACTTGAACCTATACCGATAGTATGTATTATGACTCCTTTTTCTGATGCCTGTTCTGCCAGAGGTATAGGATCTTCTTCATGGTTCTCCCCATCTGTAATAATGATAAGTGCTTTACTCTCATCCATGGCAGGGCTGAAGGAGCTTACACCGAGGTTTATGGCTGATGCAAGTGAAGTTCCCTGTTTGGGGACTATCCCCGGGCTTATCGATGAAAGAAACATCTTTGCCGACACGTAATCTGTTGTAACAGGTATCTGTGTATAGGCATCACCGGCAAAGACTATCAATCCTATCTTATCGTCCTGAAGCCTGTCTACAAGGCTTGATATCGCCTGCTTTGCGCGTTCCAGCCTGTTAGGTTGTATGTCTTCAGCTAACATTGAATTACTGACGTCAAGGGCTATAATAACTTCAACACCTTCCTTTTTAATCTCTTCCAGTCTTGATCCAAACTGAGGCCGGGCCAGAATGAGTGTCATAAGCATAAACGCCATTAATTGAAAAAAGAACTTGAGGTTTTTCCTGAAAAACGAGAATTCCGGTATTAGCCCTTTAATCAAATGCTGCTCACCTGCTGCCCTGATTTTCTTTTTCGTCTTTTTGTTGTTAAGTATCATAATGACAATCAGTACCGGGATCAATATCAACAGGTACAGGTATTCTGGATTATGGAATTTAAACAGTTGCATATTCGCTCTTATATAAATTTTCGCAATACTGTATACCTGAGAAGTATTTCAAGCAGTAACAGGGCAGTTATTATGATTGCAAGAGGCATATGTTCTTCTCTTTTCCTGCTGTATTCCTGCACACTTATTTTTGACTTCTCGAGTGTATCTATTTCTGCATATATTTTATTCAGGCTTTCATTATCTGTTGCCCGGAAGTACTTACCGCCTGTCATACCTGCAATTTCCTGCAATACATCCTCGTCTATCTCCACCTGCATATTCCTGTATCGCAGCCCTGCTGCTGTCTGCACCGGGTAAGGAGCCATTCCCCTGCTGCCAACGCCTATAGTATAAACACGTACACCTAGTGTTTTAGCTATTTCAGCTGCAGTAACAGGAGCAATCTCTCCCATGTTATTTACACCATCGGTAAGCAGGATAATGACCTTACTCTTTGCTTCTGAATCTTTTATCCTGTTAACAGCTGTAGCCAATCCAAGGCCAATAGCCGTGCCATCTTCTATCATCCCACTCTGCATTTCCCGCATCAGATTTATCATCACGGCATGATCGGTAGTCAATGGACACTGTGTGAAGCTCTCACCGCTGAATATAACCAGTCCCATCCTGTCATAAGGCCTGCCACTGATAAATTCGGTCGCCACATTTTTGGCTGCCTCCAATCTGTCAGGCTTAAAATCGCGGGCAAGCATGCTGCTGCTGATATCCATTACCAGCACTATGTCTATTCCCTCCGTTGATACATCTTCCCAGTAATCGGTTGACTGGGGGCGTGCAAATATTAGTACCAGCAATGCAATAATAATCATTCTGAAAGCGAATAATATATGACGAAGATAAGGACGCACAGATCCTGGTATATCCCTCAGCTGCTTTACTGAACTGAAGGTTAATGAAGGAGATGTTTTTTGCTGCCTGAGGATATAGAATACTACCAGTAACGGTATTACCAGTAATAACCAGAGGTATTCCGGGTTTGCAAATGTTATATTACTCATCATCACTGACCTCCTCTCCTTCCTGTATGACTCCCTCAGTAGCCCTCTCATCCTCATTGTCTTCAACACGCTGGTAAGTAGCCTTCACAAACTCCCGTGCGTTTGCCATTGCTGATTCATTTGTTTCATCATCATGTTTATACTTTGCAAACTTTGACAGGTCGGCATTGTGCAATATTTTTCTTAATAGTGACAGGCTATCAGGTTCAATATTTTCATTCCCGAGTCCTGACAGGATCTCTTCAGAAGTCATTTCAAGGGCCCGTATACTGTATCTTACCTCAATATAGTATCTAAGTATTTCAGTTAGATCTGAGTAATATTCCTTTATTCTTCCTGCCTGCCAGAGCTTCTTCTTTTCAAGCTTATCAAGCTCCCTGAAAGTAATTATATGGATGGGTTCAGCAGGTATTTTTGGCCACTTCTCTTCTTCTTTCTTTTTCCTGCGAGGCATGTATTTATATATAAGCCAGGCAGCAATTACCAGCCCAACTGCCATGAATACCCACGGCAGTATCTCTCCCGCACTGTAGCCAACCCTTTCGGGCCCGACAATATCAAAAATAACATCAGTTGAATCAGGCGGAGCTATATCTACCCTTTTAACCCTCAAAGGTACATATTCACTGAAATACCGTTTCCTCCCCTGCCCGGTTTCATATTCAAGGTAATAGGGTGGTATCTGGTAATAACCGGTATCGAACGAAGTAATGGTATAGCTTTTCCTGAGTACCATTTCACCGGAGTCCTCATATGTTGTATCAACAGGTGACTGCGATAATATCTCCAGCTTGTCGTACAGTGTATCAGTGTACTCTGGCATATTAAGGTGTATATCCGGTGGTTGGGTTACTTTTATAGTATATTCCACCTGGTCACCAATATATATATCAGCTGAATCCAGGCTTGCTTCAACCAGCACGTTTTGTGGCAGGGCTGACAGGCTTATTATAAGAGATAATATGATTAATAACAATTTTCTCCTCATGACCTTTTCTTAAACAGGTTAATAAGAGGTCTTACGTAATCTTCTCCTGTGAAAATGGTTACATTATCCACACCACACCTTGTAAATACTTCATTCAGCCTTTCCCTGTCAAAGAGCCAGTTATCCCTGAATCTCTGTCTTACAGACTTTAACGAAGTATCTATCCATAAATTATCACCGGTCTCAGGATCATTAAGATAGAGAAGGCCAATATCAGGAAGCTCCTTCTCCATAATATCATTTATCCTGAGTCCTACTATATCATGCTTATTGGATGCTATCTGCAATGACCGTTCAAAGTCAGGGGCGATAAAATCAGATATTATAAATGCTGTGCATCTTTTTTTCAAAGCATTGGTAAGATACCTTAGCGGTTCATTAAGGCAGGTCCTGGTGCTTTCGGGTTTAAAATCCAGTAATTCCCTTATTATTCTCAGTATATGCTTTCTTCCTTTCTGCGGACTTATAAACTTTTCCACCCTGTCAGAAAAGAATATTACCCCTATTTTATCATTGTTATTTATTGCTGAAAAAGCAAGCAAAGCAGCGATCTCTGTTATTTGTTCCCTCTTATATGATCCTCTTGTTCCAAAATTACCGGAGCCTGACACATCAACCAGGAGCATTACAGTCAGTTCCCTCTCTTCTTCAAAAACCTTAACGTAGGGATGGTTAAACCTTGCAGTAACATTCCAGTCGATAGATCTTATATCATCACCATACTGGTATTCCCTTACTTCACTGAAAGATATTCCCCTTCCCTTGAAAGCACTGTGATACTCACCTGCAAATACCTGTCGTGTAAGGCCACGTGCTTTTATTTCTATCTTTCTGACTTTCTTTAGCAGCTCAGTTGCTTCCACTACTCATTCCTTTTTTCCGGTTCAATCGTTACTGTAAAAAACCATTCTTCATTAACCAGTTTTATTACTGCCTGTATCCCTTTGTGCCTGTCTGACCAGGTATTCTCCCCTTTTCTGGTGTACAGACTATCAAGCTCTTCTATCACTTCGTCCTTCATGCTGTGCACATGCATCCTTTTAATCCTGGTGCATTTATTATCATCTGAAAGGAAAAAATAAATAGTAGTTGTTCCACTTGTACCATCTGTATATTTAAGATATTTATAGTATTCATTTTTACTGTTACTGTCCTTAACCAGGTACTTATAATTACTGCTTAAATATTTCTCAATCTTATTTGGTTTATAGCCCAGCAGGTTTTGACCTGAGAGATTCACTGTTAGAAAAAGGATTATAATATTGATAAGTACTGTTTTCATATCTGTTTTTATGGCACTTCCACTGTATTAAGTATGTCCCTGATAATATCTTCCTGTATTATATTTTCCGCTTCTGCCTCGTATGTTAAGCCTATCCTGTGTCTCATCACATCAGGGCATACAGCACGAACATCTTCAGGAATTACATATCCCCTGCGGCGTATAAAGGCGTATGCTTTTGATGCAAGTGCCATGTTTATACTGGCCCTTGGTGATGCACCATAGGAGATCATATTTTTGTATTTAACCAGGCCATTGGCTTCAGGATTTCTTGTGGAGAATACTATATCAAGTATATAATTCTCAATCTTCTCATCCATATAAACCTCTTTCACCAGTTCCCTTGCCTTTATAATCTGTCCGGGTTTAATTATGGCAGAAGCAACAGGGAAAATTTTAGCAAGGTTTTCACGCATTATCAGCTTCTCTTCTGACTTATCAGGATAATCAATCAATATTTTTAGCATAAACCTGTCGACCTGTGCTTCAGGCAGAGGGTATGTTCCTTCCTGTTCAATAGGGTTTTGGGTGGCCATAACAAGGAATGGATCATCCAGCTTAAATGTCTCCTCCCCTATTGTTATCTGCCTTTCCTGCATAGCTTCGAGCAATGCACTCTGTACTTTGGCAGGTGAGCGGTTTATCTCGTCGGCGAGAATAAAGTTGGCAAAAAGAGGTCCTTTTTTTACAAGAAAATTTTCACTTTTCTGGCTGTATATCATTGTTCCAAGAAGGTCGGCCGGCAGAAGATCAGGAGTAAACTGTATCCTGTTGAACCTGGCATCTATAACCGAGGCAAGGGTTTTAATTGCCAGTGTTTTTGCCAGGCCGGGAACACCCTCAAGCAAAATATGACCGTCTGTTAGAAGACCTATTAACATGCTCTCTACCAAGTGTTTCTGACCTATTATCACTTTGCCTATTTCGAGAGTTATAGCCTCAGTAAAGCCACTTTGTTTCTCTATCCTTTCATTTAATTCCTTTATGTCTACGTTCAGATCCATAATATTTATGTTTTTAAAAAAAGCAAATATACAAATTAGAGTATGTTAAGAATAACGAAAACCACATACAAAATAAAATATGATAATGCTACAAGCTTGTTAAAGACTGTTAAAATATTGTTAAATGAACTAATATTTTATTCTGCCAGGCGGTAATATGAACGTATGATTATCATTAAAATAACAGGTATGAAAGCAGGGTTTATGCTCTGATTTATCAGCACTATAACGAGCATGAAAATTACTGCCAGGGCTATCTGGGCTCTCCAGAACCAGTATAGCTTGTATTTAGAATATATGGCATAGAAGGAAACAGGTATGAGAGGGTTTAACCATATCATGTTGAAGTTCTGTCCCATTGCTTCATGATCGGTTATATAATTAAGAAAGATCATCAGCAGGGCCAGCAGGGTAAGAATTGACCAGAATACCAGGTCAAAAGCATTCTGGACGAGCCTGTTACGTATAAATATTGTAAAAAGGAATATAACAATGAAAGCTACCGAAAGCCAGAACCAGGGTTGTTTTAATATGCCCGTATCATAAACAGGTCTCTCGTAATCGAATATCAGTTCCGTTGGGCCCAGTAACATAACGCGTTTATCACCGTCAATAACATGAGCCTGACCAAGGTTTTTCATAAGATATTCGGGCAGGAACATTGATTCACGGAATCCGCATTTTTCATCTGCAGGACTACCCAACAACAAGTCCATACCGGCATCCATCCACAAAACACCTTTGTGGAATTCGTCTAATCTCTGCCTGAATGTTACCTTTATCTCACCTTCCTGTTCCGGGTAAACAAGCTTATCACCATATACCTCTTCTATTATATCACGTATTCTTGTTGCACAGTTATCCCAGAAAAAATCGTACTTATAATATACGTTTTCGGGTTTTAGGTTATCATTCAGCATCCGCTTGAGTTTCAGTAACTTTTCATCAGGTATATAAATCCTCTGTGAATAGACACTGCGTTCTGTGGGACCGTATTCATTAAGGAAACTTTTATATGAGTATGCTGCAAGCCTGTAGTTCAAACGTCCCTTAGCAAACTTATAGTTGAAATTAGGGGTATTGAAATCGAATACACCCCAGTTGTATACGACATCTGTTCCACTTAAGCTGTCATACAGGCGTAATGCACTGTGACCATACAGTGTATATGATTCAGGCCCGGGATCACATGTCAGAAAGTATACCTCGGTAGCCGGAGATTGAGCAAATACAACAGATATATTTATAAGAGAAAATGCAAAGATTAAGGTAAATCTGGTCTTCATAATGTATATTATCATGTGAAATAAATGTTAAAAATAGTAAAAACTGTTTTACTCCTCACTCAATTTATTAACTTTTGTACTTATTATCTTTTGAAAGGTAAAGTCTTATAAAACCCTTATAAATAATCTGACAAATACTTTATGATATGAAAAAGACCACTACTATTATTTTTACTCTAATCCTGTTATTTTCTGCTGCTGACAGTATATACGCACAGCTAAACAGGAAGCAAAACAAACCCGCTGACGACTATACTTTTCTGTATAAAGATCTTGAATACAGGCTTATCGGGCCTTTTCGCGGAGGAAGATCAGCTGCGGTTACAGGTATCCCGGGTAGCGAAAAAGTATTTTACCAGGGAGCAACCGGAGGAGGAGTATGGAAAACCACCGATGCCGGTGCATCGTGGGAAAATATCAGCGACGGTTTTTTTGGTGGCACCATAGGTGCTGTTGAAGTGGCCCAATCTGATAATAATATTGTATATGCCTCAGGTGGTGAAGTTACCGTAAGGGGCAATGTATCGCATGGTTATGGTATATGGAAATCACTGGATGCGGGAGAGACATGGTCCTATATTGGTCTGAAAGAAGGTCAGTATATACCAAGATTACGGGTAAATCCTGATAATCCTGACCTGGTTTACGCCGCTGTCCTTGGTCACCTGTTCGGACCCAGTGAAGAACGTGGTATTTACAGGTCGAAGGATGGAGGTGAAACATGGGAGAAAATACTTTATGTAAGCGGAGATGCAGGCACTTGTGATCTTATTCTTGATCCTGTAAATCCTCGCATATTATATGCCTCTACCTGGCGGGTGAGACGAACACCATATAGCCTGGAGAGCGGAGGAGATGGATCGGATCTCTGGAAAAGCACTGACAGTGGAGATACATGGACAAAGCTTACAGGCAATAATGGTATGCCCTCAGAGCCCATAGGTATAATTGGTGTAAGCCTATCAGCAGCAAACCATAAAAAGATATATGCCATTATTGAAGCAAAGGAAGGGGGTCTTTTTGTCAGTGAGGATGCCGGTGAAAACTGGGAAAGGGTGAATGATGACCGCAGCCTGAGACAGAGAGCATGGTATTATACAAGAATATATGCTGATCCGGCTGATGAGGGCATAGTGTATGTCCTGAATGTGGGTTTTCATAAGTCAACAGACGGAGGCAGGACCTTTGAAAGTATAAGGACACCTCACGGTGATCACCATGACCTGTGGATCGATCCTCTCAACAGCGATGTTATGATTATAGGCGATGATGGAGGTGCACAGGTCAGCCTGGATGGAGGATCTGACTGGTCAACTTTGATGAACCAGCCTACAGCCCAGTTCTACAGGGTAATAACTGATGATCATTTTCCGTACCGCATTTATGGAGCACAGCAGGATAATTCCACTGTAAGGATTGAATCACGCGCTTTTGGATATGGAGGTATAACTGAAGAAAACTGGGAGACAACGGCAGGTGGTGAAAGCGGATGGATAGCACCTGACCCTGAGAATAATGATATTGTATACGGCGGTTCTTATGGTGGTTACCTGGAACGAGTCGACCATGAAACAGGTGAAATGCGAAGAGTGGACGTCTGGCCAGACAATCCCATGGGATGGGGAGCCGACAGTATTGAACAGAGATTCCAGTGGAACTTCCCGATAATGTTCTCAAAGCATGATAATAATACCCTTTATGCAGCCTCCAATTACCTGTTTAAAACAACAGATGAAGGGCAGAGCTGGGAAAATATATCCCCTGATCTTACACGTAATGACAAATCGAAAATGGGCCCTTCAGGAGGACCAATAACCAAGGATAATACAAGTGTGGAATATTACGGGACAATATTCTGTTTAGCAGAGTCTGCGGTTGAAGAGGGTGTAATATGGTGTGGATCTGATGACGGACTTATAAATATAACAAGGAATGGTGGCAGTACATGGACAAATGTGACACCTCCTGCAGATATCATGCCTGAATGGACAATGATAAACAGTCTGGAAGCTGACCCTTTTAATGCAGGTGGTCTTTATGTTGCTGCTACCAGTTATAAGAACGATGATTATAAACCATACTTATATAAAACAACTGATTACGGTGAAACATGGAAGAAAATAGTCACAGGAATTGATAATGAGCATTTTACACGCGTGGTGCGGGCCGATCCTGTAAGACAGGGACTGCTGTTCTGCGGCACAGAATCTGGTATGTATATCTCATTCAATGATGGTGATTCCTGGTCACTTTTCCAGCTTAACCTTCCGGTGGTGCCGGTTACCGACCTGGCAATAAAAGAAAATGACCTGGTGGTCGCAACCCAGGGAAGATCATTCTGGATATTTGATTATATGCACCTGTTGCGTAAGTTGGATAACAGTATGGGTTCAGATAATGTTACACTGTTCAGACCTGAAGACACTTATCGCATAGGAGGCAGACAGGGAGGCAACCTGTTTGCGGGCCAGAATCCCCTGCCTGGAGCCGTGGTGTGTTTTTATCTGAATAATAAACCGGGCCAGGATGACAGTGTACAGCTGGACTTTATGGATAACAATGGATATATTATACGCTCATTTTATACTAATACCAAAGACCTTGAGATAGAGCCTCATACACCATATGCCAAACTTGAGGTTAAGCAGGGAATGAACATCGTTTCCTGGGACCTTTCTTACCCCGGGGTGCTGAGAGTCCCCGGAATGATCTTCTGGGGTGGCTACCTCGATGGACCTGTAGCCGTACCCGGACAATACAGGGTAAGCCTCAATGTCAATGGTGAATCCTATGAACAGGAATTTAAGATACTGTCCAATCCTAAATCGTCATGCAGCATTGCAGACCTGCAGGAACAATTTGATTTTGTTATTGGTGTAAGAGATAAACTTACAGAAACACACCAGGCTATTCTTGATATCAGGAAGCTCAGGGACGACATAGTGGATGTGGAATCAAAACTCAATAGTGATGATCATGGCAGTATACTGGAAATGACCGGGGAGATAAAGAAAGGCCTTACTGCTATTGAAGAAGCATTATACCAGACGAAGAACCGCTCACGCCAGGATCCGCTGAACTATCCAATAAAGCTGGGTAATAAACTTGCAGCACTGAACGGTGCAGTTGCCACCGGCGACTGGAAGCCTACCGACCAGTCATATGAGGTGAGAGATGAGTTTGTTTCTGCAATAGATGTGCAGTTAGCAAGGCTTAGGAAGATTATTGATGGAAAGATACCTGAGTTGAACCGCATTCTGCATGAGAATAACATTGAATACATAAAGCACTGAGGTTCCCCCTTCAGAAGTGGGAAGGACACGCAAAGCGGGGCCAGAGGGATGTTTTACTGGATTAATGGATTATTGGAATAATGGAATAATGGGTATTCAGGCTAGGTTCCACCTTTGAAGGAGGCCAGGGGGATGTTTTACTGGATTAATGGATTATTGGAATAATGGAATAATGGGTATTCAGGCTAGGTCCCACCTTTGAAGGAGGCCAGGGGGATGTTATTCAGGCTGAATGGTTGATAACGTTGATAAGGTTGAAAAGGTTTATAAGGTTCACAATGAAGAGGTGCCAAGCTTGGCGCCTCAATATTTTCTATTAAGATTAAAACAACCTAAACGTAGAGACGTACCATGGTGCGTCTCTTTTGTTGCAGTCAGTCAATTACGAATACAAAGGGTAATTTGACAATCCTGCTTGAGGAATAAGAAAAAAAGAATTAATTTTGCACCCTGTAACTGGTTCAGTAGCTCCCTCCTTCGTCCCGATTTCTCGGGACTACGGCGGGCAGGATACGTAGGAAAAGATATTAAAACTGGTTCAGTAGCTCAGCTGGATAGAGCAACGGCCTTCTAAGCCGTAGGTCGCAGGTTCGAATCCTGCCTGAATCACTTTTTCAGGCTGAGAGCCTCATGTATTGAGAACATGGGGCTTTCTTCGTTTTTTGGTGAACACGATGGTGAACAAGTCAAAATGTGCTTCAAACGGAATTCGAACCTATATTTGTCATCATTAATATTTTTTGTATTTCTTTTTGCTTATTAGTTGAACCATAGAATTAGTACATTTGATTATTCATTAATTAAATGAGCAAGACAATGAAAAGATGGACATTACTTTATATTGTAATTGCTGCTATAGTTGCTGTTATTAATGCGTTTTACTTAGAGCCAAAACCTATTGTTACAATAGGGCACATGGGTCTTGTAACAGCAACAGCTTTCGGCTATATGCTTGGCTCATATATAGTGGGTGCCATAGTCCTACTTATACTTATGATATTTATTAAGAGTATTAGGAAAGAATTTTGGAATCTTTCATTTCTTATAATGATGGGAATAGTTATCCTAAAGTGCTTAGCTGATATATTTGGGTAATTGGGTGGTTGCCCACAGTTCTCTCAATACTTCTCTCAAGTTTGGTGCTGATTTTAATAATAAAGTGCTTTAAATCGCCTTATATGAAGTCATTTTTCTTACTTGTATGTAAATGGAAATTACAAATGCACAGTTTTTGGCAATTAAGAATGCACAAAAAATGGCAACAACAGTGCACATTTTTATCTGATTAAAATTATAAAAATTTTCATTTAGTAAAAATCGTTTTTCTGTTTTCCATCCTATAACTATTTCCTTTAAGGTTTATCACCTCACATCTGAACAACAACCTATCCAACAAAGCTGAAGCCAAGACTTCATCATCAAGCATTTGAGCCCATTGTTTTGGGGCTTTATTTGTTGTTATTATAAATGAAGTCTTTTCAAAAAGCTGATTAATAAAGTTGAACAGGCTGACAGCGATCTGTTTCTCAACGGGGAACATCATAATATCATCAATAACAATAAGATTAGCTTTGCAAAGGCGCTTATAATCAGCTGCTGCAGATCGTGTAATGTCTTTCATTTTGAGCATCTGAATAATATCGTCTATGGTTCTGAAGTAGGCTTTATACCCCCTGTTGACTGCATCCATACACAGGCCGGCGGCAATGTATGTCTTACCCGTTCCTGAAGGCCCCATCAGGACGATATTAAAAAGATGCTCTATCCAGTTGAGTTCCCTTAGCTGGTTCAACTGGGTCTTAGTAATGCCGTTATCAATGCTAAAATCAAACTGCTGCAGATCATGCATCAGGGGAAGCCTTGCTGCTTTGATTCGTCTTTCTTTGTCACGGGCTTCCCTGTGAACAGCTTCTTTTGACAGGAACTTCAGAGTGTAATCTATGTAACTCATTTGCTCTGTTTCAGCCTCCATGATCAGTGGCTCCAGTTCTGCTAATGTGCCGCTGAGCCGGAAGCTACGGCAGTACTCTGCGATTTGTTGTTTTTTATCCATATTAGTTTTTCATTATCCTTTCATAATCCAGGATATTGCTGGTATCCGGGATCACTTCAGTTATCTTTTTATTGATACTTAATCTAACTTGCTTTTCCACTGTTATGGGCTTCCCTGTTTGTTTTCTTTGTTGCAGGTGTTTATCCAGAACCGATTTAAAATCAGTTGCACTGTAAATACCGTTATCGATGCAATAGAGAAGGGTTTTCAGTATACTGTCCGGGTCTGCGTTTGCCACACATTTTTTAATATGCAGGATCTGGTCACGCGCATAACGGCTTTTTGCTTTACGCACTTTCTCAAGGTAGCCCAAGGCCTTATCGTATTGGGGAAAGGTCATGGCAGTATCCAATAGTAGGTTATCCAGTTTCTTACTCTTATCCCTTCGATGGTCAGTATTACATATGGTCCTGCCTTGGCCAGGGCATACCTCATGGGTACAGATAATATTATCTAACGCATCTTTAATGATCAGCCTGCCATTCTCTTCCTGGACGATTACCTCCGTTCCCCGGCCTTGATATGTACCTTCAGGAAGCGAGTAAAGATTACTTCCATAATACAGAGAGTTGTCCTGACGAACCGGGCAAACCGGTTTTGGTTGATTAAAAGTATATGGTGGGATTTTCAACAGATGCGGTTGCTCCTGTTCCCATAGCACTGAAGGTTTTTGTTTTGTAACCGCATGAGGCATGCCATTTGCAGTGCGAAAAAGCCAATCAATAACTTCACGGTTCAATATGGTAATATCAACAAAGGGCCTGTTATAGAGGAAGTTCTGCTTTACATACTTAATAACGTTCTCGACCTTGCCCTTGCTTTGGGGATCAGACTTTCGACAAAAGTGTACTTCAAAAGGCATCGCATCACAAAATGCCTTAAACTCCTGTGTAAGGATCAAATCACCCAGGTTTTCATTTACAAGAAAGACCTTATCCTGGTCATAAACTATAACCTTTGGGATACCTCCAAAGTACTCAAATGCTTTCATGTGTGCATAGATAGCCAGTGATGCGGTAAAGGGTGTTAAGGAAAACAATACAAACTTGTAACGAGAACGCGACAGGACCATGGTGAAAAAATGCACCTTAATCCGTTTTCCTTTTCCGTCCCGCATATTATACTCCCCAAAATCGACTTGAGCCTGTTTTGCGAAAGGTAACTCTTCAACAATACAAAAATCCCTGGTGGGCCTAATCTTCGGAATGTTATGTTCCTGCCGCACGCGCATGACAAAGTTGTAAACTGTCTTGGATGACACATCGGGGAAGTGAGTGTAATGTTCCTTGAGCCAGTCTTGCATCTGGGCTGCTGAGGTCTCTGGATAACGCTCAAGCTTAATCTTTACAAAACCCTCATATGGATCCAGTTCGCTTATCCTGGTATGCAAAGTAGACTGGTAATCCAAAAACTCCTTCTCAGTCAAAGCCAGGTACTTTGACACGGTCCTGCGGTTTAGCACCAGAAAGGAGGCTATCCTGGATATTTTCCAGCCGTCTCGGTGCATCTTTTGAATTTGATGGTACATCATCAACTTATTTAATAGTTCATTCATAAAGCCGGGTAATTTGTTTCCGGCAAAGTTGCTTTTTTCACTTTTCAATCATGATTGAAAAGTGAAAAAACTGTGTACCATTGTTGCCAAAAAATGTGTATTCCTGATTACGAAAAAGTGTGCAGTTTTAATTACCGATTAGAACTTGTATTGTTATCGGATATAGCTTGTTTTTCTAAATATTCATTTACACAATAAAGCAAATCATCCATTTCTAAATAGTCAGGCATTACTGTACAATACTCACCTCTATATTCTTTAATTACATTAATAGCCTCTATTTCGTCTAGAATATCTTTCTCAAAGTGCTTTTTGAATTTCTTGGCTTGTTCAACAAGTTTTTGTTGATTTCTTTTAGCAATCTTTTCCTTTTCATACCATTTTAATAATACCTTAAAATATTTAATTTGATGTTTTTGGATTGTTACCATAGAAAAGAATTTTTTCAAGTCAGATAATTCTAAAACTTTATCCCTTAAGGGTACAATTCTTTTTTCAAATAGGTTTTTAGTATATCTATCCTTTTCTTTTTCAGCGTAAGTTCCTGTAAAATTTCTTTTCAATTCTGAATTAATAAGCTTTATTAACTCTGAAACATTTAATAAGCCAATACGAAAATTAGTGTTATATGAAATCTTTATAAAGTATTCAGAATTAATAATATAGTTACAAATGGGAGATTCGATATTAAAACCAGGTATTCCATAATTCAATTTATTATCACAATGATTTTTATAATAATCATATTCATTAATAGTTGTTCTACAATAATCATATATTGTCCTAAGTTCAATTTCTAATACTCGTCTTAGATGCTTTTTAAATCTATATTTGATTATCAAATCATAAATGTAGGTCCCTAGAATAAAAAGGAAAGTGAAAATAACAACAATATTAGACCAAAGATTCCAATCAATATTTATACCGTCTTGTAACATATCCAAGAAAATTAGATAATGCAAACACCATACGAAGGTAAAAAAATGTAACAAATTCTTATTTCATACTTGGGCAAATGATCTGTATTTCTTAAATTTACTTCTGCGCTCTCAATCCTTCTAAAACATCATTTGTTTCGGGGATTCAATTTCAGACATTGCAAAGAGCGCAATACAGCCCCCGGCCTCATGGTTCGGGGGTTTTTATTCAAAAACCTATTAAGTTATTTTAGGGAAATGAGAAATTAGATTAATTATTTCCTTATATATTTTAGTAGATTATATTTCTTAAGCTGTTTTCCAGACAGTAATCCTGAATTTGCAATAGTTCTTTTGGCTAGTTCATGATCGTTTTTATCCATTTCCTTCATATAGGATTTGGGGTGTTTTTTAATCTGATCTTCTAGCCATTGAACTGATTTTTCATAAATGCTAGAACAATTAAGATAACTATCATGGTCGAGATACTCCCTATCCTTTGCCTCAAGTGGCATTTGAAAAGCCTCGAGCTTATTACCAGTACCTTTAAAAGGATTTCTTGTGTTAATTAAGAATATCGCAGCGGTCTTTTTATCAGCAGATAATTCAATTATTACAAATCGCTTTATTTTATTTACATCGGGGAAAAAACATTTTAGAACAGCACCAGGCTTAATATAATGGCTATAAAGTTTCTTAACGGAGTTTTTAGGAATATGCATTAATCCATATGAGTGTCAGATAATATAAAATCACCTGATTCATTACATTCTTTTATGTAATCTAACATCTCTTTATCAGCACCCCCCGCCTCAGCAATTTCTATAAAATTCATTTCACTGCATTTCTTATCACCTCTTTTTTCCCATGCTTTTTTATAAGCAGTATCATGTGAATCTTGCGTTCTCTTGTTAAAATTTCTACTGACATTTTTTATACCATCATTGATACATTCAAGATCAGTTTTTGAGAACTCGTCTAGATCAGGTTTCCCATTAATTTTAATATTAGTATTATCAATAATTATATTAGGATCAGAAATATTCCCGTGCCTCAATTCATTTAAATAATTTAAAATATTTGAAGTTACAGGACCATATTCCATAGCCAATATTTTGTCAGCAACTACGGGGCGGCCATAATTTGCAAGGTGCTTTTTATTGGCATAATATAATATCTTAAAAAAATAATGATAATCAATTGATCCCCCAAGCGTTTTTGCAATATATAGAATTGCTGCTCTAGACTTATCGAAATTATAATTAAATGGCATTGCCAAATCCGGTTGATTACAGTTATATGACAAATATACGAGACATTTTTTAATTAACATGTGTAAAATTAATATAAAATGTTTAAAACTAAGAATTTAAGTTTTATAGTTTGAACTTATTTATTAAATAATAATCTCGTCAAAATATTAATTATTAGTTATTTAATACTTCTTCAAAATATATGCCACGGTTGTTTATAAAAAACAATTGGCACTCAGAATAGAATATTCCCGAACTATGATTTCGACTATAAAATCGTAAAGTTTTACTGAAATAGCCTTCTTAAATTCGAAGTATCAAAATAGATGTTATGCATACTTCAACAGTAATACAGTTAACGCCGGCGGAATTACGGGAAATGATACGGGCGGCCGTTCGGGATGAGCTTGGCCAGGTGCAACAAAGGGATGAAATACAGGACTGGCCGACGTATATTTCACGGCAGGACTTAGCGAAACGCTTGAATATTAGTCCGCAGACCGTCACGTCCTGGCAGAAGCGCGGCATACTGAAAGGGACGCAGACGGGGCGCGTGATAAGGTACAGCCGCGAAAGTGTTCTGAATGCACTAAAACAGATGAAGAAATGAATACACCCGACAACATAACAGCTAATAAAATCAATGAGCTGCACGATAGTTTAATATCCCAGCTTAAGCGGACAATAGAAACAGCTATTGAGATAGGCCAGCTACTTACTGAAAAGAAAGCAGAGCTTAAACACGGGGAGTTTGGGTCCTGGATAAAAGACAACCTGGTATTTACGGACCGTACAGCCCGCCGATATATGTTGATATTCGTGAATAAAGAAAAGGTATTACAGACTGGCAGCATTACAGAAGCATATAAAATGCTTGGAGAGGGCAAAAACGACACAGTGTCGTATTTGGATAAAACGGACACCGTGTCCGATTTGGATGATTTGATCGAAATTAAAATGAAACGGATACGAATTGACGAAAAGATGAAAGAAAGACAATCTATTAAAAGAATAAATGATGCTAAAATCGAATATATGAAAAATCATCCTGATTCTATTTCTCCCGGCAAAATGAAACTTTATAATATAGCAGGTTATAAATGTAAAACGGAGATTACTGGGCAACTGCAATGTCGGCCTGGTCCTCTATTACCGATAATTTCTTATAAGATCGTGGATGAAAGATTTTTAAATGCTGATGAAATTCAACAAAAAGATATTATCAGACAAGTAGGTGAATTTGGTTTTCACCATGGTTGGGATAAATGGGGTTTAGAAATAGAGTTATAAACAATAAAATGAACAATATATTACATAATGCTTTCAGTGGTAATCCAAAACAGAGTAAAACAGGGTTTTTGACACAGTTTTTCCCGTACCCTCCTGGAAGATGTATGCGTTACGGACCCGCCCGTCAAAAGTCCAGCAATATCCTACTATCTGATAACTGGCACTTGCAGACTGCAATTAAGCAGAACGAACGGGCAGGACGTCAAAACGGTAACTTGGTCGAAGCTAATCCGTCCCTTAAAACAGGGTTAGGGTGCGAACTGTCCGTAACGGCGTGCAGACCTCATTTTAGCTAATTCCTTCTATTGGGCTAATTCATTACGGGGTTCTGCAAGGGATAAAGATAGAATAGAATAAGAATATATGCATATATATATATATGTTAATATAAAAGAAATAAAACAGGAATTATGAAAAAAACAAGACAAGAAGTTATTTGGCCATATCGCTGGAGTTATCCGGCTGCACTTTACAGCGCAAAAAAGCCGCGAGTTATTCACCAGACTATGCCGAAATACCACAAAATAATTAAAGGCAATGATAACAATTAAAAAGGATTTTATTAAGAAAAAGCAATGGTCGAAGGACGCTTATACAGTGCATCTGTATATTTACCTGCTTTGTAATGTTGATGAAACCGGACAGCTCCGATCAGGACTGAAGCAAATTAGTGAAAATGTGGGTATGCCTGTATACATCGTAAAACGGTGTTTGAATCGCTTAGAACTTTCCGGGGATCTGAAAATGAAAACCGAAAAAAGTAAATGGACTTTTACAATATATGATAATGAGAACGATAAAAGACAAGATGCCAGGGGTGCGGACGAGACAACCGATGCAAGGAAAGGCGGATTGCATACGTTCGTTAAGATCTGAGATAAAAACAGTAAAAAACAATAATAACAATGGCATTTCAAAAGAATGATAAAAACATAAATAGGGAAGGCAGGCCAAGGGGTGCAATAAACAGAATAGGTGCAGACTTGCGCGGCGATATTATTGAGTTTCTGACCGAGAATTTCGATAGTATAAAAGATGATTTTGCAGCCCTGAAGTCGCCACGTGATAGGATTAAACTGTTCATAGAATTATTGCAATATGGTTTACCCAGGCTGCAAAGTATTGAGCTGACTGATGATATTGACCGCTTAGATGATATTCAGGTTGATAGGTTATATAATAAGATAATGAAAATATACATAGATGAGAACAAAACGCGAGATATTGAAAGCAGCACTAAGGGGTGAAAAGGTCGAGATCCCACCCCCGAAGATTATAGTAACTAAGGTAGTAACTCAAACCGACGAAGAAGCCCAAAAAATTGCAGCGCCGAAAGTTGAAGCTGCAAAGCGACACTATTATAAAACTTACAAGCCAGGGGACGAAGTTTTCCCGATAATGATAATGACGTTTGACACGCCTTTTGATTACATGACTTATGGCGATGAATATAAAAAATTTAAAAACAATGAAAAATGAAAACATTGTGTTACAGACAGTTAAGATTTAGCTTGTTCACCTGCCTGTTCACCTGAACTTTAACAACAATTATAAGACATTATAATACAGATAAATAAGAAATAAAATAGTTATTCTAAATAAATACGAACCTATTATGATAAAAGATGCAAAAGATTTGACACCGCATTTATTGGCAGCAAAAGTTTTTGATATTGTCACATACGGCAATAATAAAAGTAGCCAGGAAATACTTAAGACTGGCATGTATGGCCGCTTTCTGATTCTTGGCGCGTTCCTGTATGTAAACAGTGAATGTATTACTAAGAACAGCCAACAAGACATAATGCTACTGGAGGCCAGAACCGTGGAATTCGTTAATAAGCTGCTGGCTTTGAAATATGGCCCCGAAATGTTACCAGCTAACCTTCATTTAATTCGGCCTTTGTGGCAGCGAGGGTTATTTAAGGCGGAGCAGGAACATGTTAACCAGCTTAAGCACTGGATCCCTGATGCTGATGAGCGAACTTATAAACATGCCATGCTTTTAACATTAGGCATTATCGAATATACCAGACGGCATTATTATGATTTACTTGACAAAGGTCTTGATGCAGCCCGTGAGTTGGCCCGGTTCATGGAAATAGGTAATGAATATATTTTTGAGGTCGCTGGCATACCTGACTTTTTCGAGATTAACACTATACAAAAAGCAATATTTGCATAAACATAAAAATTAAAATAATGGAACGTTACAAATTGAATCAAAGACCGGAGCTGATCCCGATACCGACTAAAAATGACTTTTGGGGTCAGCTACCCCGATACCTGCCATACGAAAGAGAAAGAAAAATCGGTAAAGTGTGGACTATTATTCAAAAAAACGATAACGACAAAATAAGTTTTTTCCTGGAAAATAGGTTCACCGGTGAGCAGGTGTCGCACACCAAGAGCGATGCAGGAATTGAAGGTTGGAATGAGATTAATGAAAAATTTAATTATTACGAGACCATGCCATCTGAATATCGGACGCAACAGCAACAGCCACAGCCACAACCGGGGCCACAGCCTAAACAGTTGTCGGAAAGCGAAAAGAAACTGAATGAACAGTTAGAGCTAATGAGGGAATCAATTGAGAGGAGCAACACTTATATGGAGGAAAGGGACAAGGCTTTTAATTATGAGTTGATGGTCCAAAGGTTTGACGAGATAAAGGAAAGTTTTAGCGACTTTGAAAAGAAACTGCAAGCAGCTAAGCCCAAGATTACGCTTGAACAGATCCGCGAACGCGAAGCGGGACAAACAAAAAGAAATAATAGTGATACGCAACTTACAGATTAAGCCGCCGCCTGGTATTTTGGACGGCCTGTGCTATCAATGTATGAATGCAAAAAATCAATTTATTTTTTTGGCTATTTTACTGAAAGCATCTATGTCAACCGTACCCGGTCAAATAAGAGTGGCCAAATTTAAGGACTGGCCGAGCTGGTCAATAAGTTATGAAGAAATTTTTAACAGCCTGATGGCAATGGAGACACACAATATTATAGAGCTTACAGAGCAAGAAAACACCTTCTTAGTTGTTTTGCAAAACTGGCAGGATTATGACATTACAGATAGTCCAATTTCCTTTTAATTTTCGTCCATCTCTTTAGCCCTGGCAATGAATACCAGGGCTATTTCTATGTTTTAAGTCCAGTACTCCAAAATCAGGTATTGAGCATTTATACCTTCTTTTTCAAGAAATTCTTTTGCTTCTTCCGGCGTGTCAAATTCCTGAACCAGTAATTTTGAAATACCTACTGTATTTCTTTGGGCACCATTGGGACGTGCATCTCCATTTACTAAGAATATTCCAAATTTTGATTCCATAGTAATATGTTTGAAATTAATTAATACATTGACTATCACAAGTTAAAAAAGCAAATAAAAACATCCTAATAAAATTTACGATAACAAAACCACTTTTAAAGAAAAAGCCCCGATGTATGGCCGGGGCTGCTGCATTTCCGTGCCTGTACCCCAGGCCAGAATCGCAAAATAAAAAGATGAAAAAATGACTTGTTTTAAGGCGATTTGAGACACTTTCTCGGGTGGGAAAGTATTGTACCCTAAAAAGAAATATCCCTTGCAGGGCGCCTTTCTTTAATATATTCAGTAAAGTTTAATTTATGATGTTCATATTCCCATTGACTGGCATACCAGTACGCATCCGATATATTAAATTTTATACTTTGATTATAATGAGCAACGGCAAGTTCACCAAATTCTTTATAGGTCAAATACGGATCACTGTCTTTGACTTTATTATGATACAGAACATATACAGTCTGACAAAAAGCTCTCTTATCTTTTATTTTCTTTTCCGTGAGTATTTCAGATGCTTTCAAATATTTTCTATGTTTTACAGATAGGCCCTCTTCTGCTTTTTCGAGTATATCAACAAAATCACCAGTAGCAGGCTTATATGATTCTATGTCTTCTCGTAATGTGGCAATTTGATTTTGCTTTTGCATTTGAAATTTTACTTTAACGCTAAACAACATAAAATTCATTTTTTGCTTCCATGTCAGACTATCAAAATCTTTTTCGAGGTCAATTCTTTGAGTACATTCATTTCTTTGAGTACATTCCTTACAAATTTTGCTCATCGCATTATACACTTCTTTTAATCTAGTCATTAATTTAGAATATTCCTCGCGCCTACCCTTGCGCTTAACATATTTAATTGAGTTATCATCATCTAAAACCGAATTTAGGATTTTGCTTTCTTCATCAGGCAGAATAATATCATCCAATGGCAAACACCTTGTTTCGGAAATATATTTTTTCGGCGTGGCCTTATCTATTGAATCATAATATTTATTTAATGACTCTATTATTTCTTGTAATCCCTGTATTTCTTTCATTTCGCTACTTTTAATTTTGGTGTGAATAGTTGACTTGCGGCCATTATTGCAGCATGTTCGGTTGAATCAATTTTAATATATGCCAGAAACGACCGTTCACTTCGATGACCTGTCACTGACATGATGGTGATTGCAGGAACACCAGATTTATACATATTTGATGCAAAAGACCTCCGCGCCGTATGGCTGGACACTTCTTTGTATAATGGACTTTTAACGGTGACACGTTTACCTTTGACAGGCTTTACTATTGATATTTTTTCAGTCAGTTCGCATTCTTTTAATGCGTCTTTAATATACCTGTTAAAGATTTGATTTGTGGGTATTCGTGGAGGCTTACCCTTATAGTGATTAATTATCCGCTTTACGCAAGGATGCACCGGAATATTAACTGTTTTCTTTGTTTTCTGACTTACCACCCGGAGTGTTTCGACGGCCTTACCTTCTTTATTTATTACTTGGCCGAAATTATCCGGTGTTATTTGTGAAAGGTCACTGAAGCGTAACCCCGTCCAGCAACCTATCAGGAACGCATCACGGACACGTTCAAGCCGTGGTATATCACTTAAATCTTTTTCCTCAATTCGTGCTAATTGTTCAGTATTCAAGTAAACATTATCTGCTTCCTCATTCAAGCGCTTGAACTTTGACACCTTCCAACCCGGACGAGTGACACCTTCCATAAGTTCAGGGCTATTTTCCCATACATGGTTCAAATAGCTTTTTATCTTGCTTATGAACGCTCCTATGTATGCGTTTGTATATTCTTTGCTTCGCATCCAGTTTAAAATGTCATCGTAAAAGTCGCCATTTATATCTTTGAACTCAATACGTTTTTGATGTTTATATTCTGCATATTCTTTCAGCTTTTTTGATACTACCTTATACCCCCGCAGCGTTCCATCACTTAACGCCTTTGCCGCTTTCTTTAATTCATAGTATTGTTCAAAACCTGCAACCAGATCCGGATTAATCTTCTGTACTTTCTTTGCTGCAGGCGTTCGGTTCAGTCGTTTATTCAATTCATTTTTAAACTTCTCAACCGTCAAGTCCATGTTTCCGGCGATATATTGCCCCTCAACCTGCATTATATGTGCTTTAATGGCTTTCAGGACTAAGCTAATATCCTTATAATCCGGACATGTATTTTTTACGTGTCCTTTGTTCCAATATTCAGTATCAACCTTGCGACGTGTCGAATACCTCAATAACCGGCCCCCGCCATAACGATAATGCGCCAGGATAATACCTGATGACTGTCTGATAAAATTAACTTCTGCCATGACTGATGTTATTAATAAAAACACCCCTGACCATAGTGTTAACCTGATCAATTCGTGAATGAATCAAAAAAGATACGGTCAGGGATGTAAATTTCTTTTTCATTTTTATCAGGTTAACAATGCAAATATAAGTAAAAAAATCGGTTTGGTGAACAAATAGGTGAACAAAATATTAACATATATTGAAATATGTCAAGATATAGTACCTTCATCAAATATGCGTCAACTGGCCATTCTATGAATATATGATAATATTTCTTATGATATAGGTTCGTATTCTGCCTGAATCACAAAGAAAAAGCCCTGTCGGCCGAAAGGCTGACAGGGTTTAATTGTTTATGACCCGACAGAAAGCTCGCTTTCGTGAGGGTCATAAATAGTTAAAACTTTATGAGCGAAGTGATTAAAGGGCTTTTTCTTTGTTGTATCCTCCCCTTACGGATCAAGCGTAGCTTAATCCTGCTCCCTCATACCCCCTTCCCCCTGCCATAAATGCCCTAAGGCATTAGAATAGTTGCAGGATTTTACTTGACAAGTGACGACCTTTTATTTAAATTGTATAAGATTAATAGTATTCACTTCAATCTTACAAGTTTATGAAAAAGTTATTTGCTGTTCTGACGATTATGCTAATTTATGCAGGGTTTTCAATTTCAGTTGCCCAGTCCAATCTTGGTTATGGGGTAAAAGGAGGTATAAATGTCGCTAACCAGACTTCACCCGATGAAGCTGAGAATGTTTATGTTAAGAATCTTATTAGGTTTCACGGAGGTGTATATCTAAACTATTTTTTCCTTGATAATTTGGCCATTCAACCGGAATTATTGGTCTCGGGTAAAGGATCAAAGTGGGATGATCCATATACCGATACCAGGGATCTTCTGACTTACATTGATATGCCAGTATTAATAAGGTACCAGCCTGTAAAGATTTTAAATATACATGCCGGACCTCAGTTTGGTTATATGATTAGCGCCCTTCAGGATGATATTTCAGGTGATGATAAGATTGATATTAAAGACTGGTATAATAATCTGGATATTGGTTTGGTGGTTGGTGCTGAGGCAAACCTTCCCCTCAGGATTAATCTTACGGTAAGATATATTCTCGGACTTTCGGAAGTCACAAACGATGTTGAATATATTGATCCCTGGAAAAATAACTTCATTCAGGTTTCAGTCGGTTACAGGATCAAAGGAAGATAAAGATTATTGTTATTTAACTTCTAAGGCTTTTACCGGGACATTCCTCGGGACAATGATACAGATTAGGTATTTACATTTATTTATTATTCTTCAAGGGCATATTTTTCTATCAACTCCTTATACCTTGGATGTGATTTCAAGGGTTCAAAACGAAAATCCATGTCTAACCATGCAGGTGACGGCCAGCTGGGTACAGAAAGAAGGTATTCAACCTGGTCGAGGGCAAGATCATATTCTCCCAGCATGGTGTATATAATGGACAGGTCATATACCCATGTGGTTCCGTATGTGGCATCTTCGCTCATAGATAATAAATTTGTAGCCTTCAGACCTTCATTTATGGCTTTATCCTTCATGCCCAATCCTGCGCAGGCGATGCCGAGTGCACTGTGGTAACGTGGATCATCCGGAACCTCTATTACTTTCTTTTCTAAAATTTCAACCGCTGCTACATACCCCTGTTCGGCTAATTCCTGTTCACCCAGGTAATCATATATAAATGCAGCCATCATTGTCCTGGGCATTGCCCACATTTTATGATGTACGCCCCAGATCATTGCAGTATCAGACATAAGTTCCAGAGCGTTTTCAAAATTATGTTCCCCCACTTCCTGAAAGTACCATGAAAAAAGACACCATTCATGTTCCGGATCAA
>Ga0315547_1000616_pt1 | contig 33755 bp, 26 predicted proteins | sample SalMarSW160240MG_2_FD_202542 | JGI IMG/M metagenome (GOLD analysis project Ga0315547, IMG submission 202542) | Salt marsh sediment microbial communities from the Plum Island Ecosystem LTER, Massachusetts, United States - Salt Marsh Sediment SW1601-240 ...
CTACTTCACCATTCTCAATTCGTTGAATTGTTCTGGCACTTAATTCAGTCTTTTCGGCCAACTCTTCCTGTGTCATACCTTTTTTAATTCTTAATTCTTTTATTTTTAAACCTGTTTTCATTTTTTTAATCCAAATGTAACTATGTTCAGGGTAACAATCCAACTACAAAAACACGACATTTATACGACATTTATTTATAGTTAAACTTTAAGCATTTTGCCTAACTATTTATTTATAAGGTTCTTCTGGACTATTTCGTCTGTCCGGTTGCACATAACTTGCATATTTGAGTCAAAATATTGCATTTTAAAATCTCTTTGTGTAAGATATGATTAAATGTTTTACTTATGTACAATAAACTGTATATACAGCAATGCCTCGTCAGTCACATCACAGAAATAATGCATATATTATTGAGTTTAAAAAAGTTGGGGGCTTTTTGACTGACAATAAATTTCTCTTTTGAACAACAAGTTAAATAATATCTGTGGAATAGCCGATCAGGAGTTTAAATATTTTATTATATCAGGTTAATCCTTTCTTATACCTGATTAAAAAAATAGATACTGCACTGGAGGGAGGGAGGGCGAGGGTGGGAGAGTGGGAAAGTGAAAAAGTGAAAAAGTGAGTAGTGAGTAGTGAGTAGTCGGAAGTCGGAAGGGAAAAACAGTGTACAGAGCAGAGAGCACACAAGGAGTGGAGCGACACAGTTCCGTAAAGCGGAAGGGCAGAGCATCTGACCGGCCAAATGTGGTCAATATGCCCGGCTTTTACATTATGCGAGGAATATTAAAAAAGCGATATGGAGTTATGTTGTTGTTAAAAATTATGTAAATTGGAAAGAATCGAAGACGGTATGGGGAATAGACAAAGCAATGTATTATAGAGCAGTGGGTTATTTAAAGGAGTTACGGGAACAATTAAAAATAGCAATAATATGAGGAGAATAGCAATAGTAGCGATAGTAATAGCATTAAGCACAATAAGTTGCAAAAAAGATAATTGTTATATATGTACAACAACATATATATTAGGAACAACTCAAACAGTAGAGGGATATCCAAAAACTGTAACAGGAGATATAATAGAATTATGCGATACTGAGGAAGTAATAAAGGATTATGAAGAGAGTAATCAAGGGATGTATTTGGAGATAGTGAATGGATATACGATTATTACGGGTTATAGCACAAAATGTGAGAAAGAATGAAAGTAAGAATTAAGATAGAAACGGAAGGGATGGAAATTATAAATATAGAAGTACTGATATATGAGAAGTTGTTAAGAAATTTTCTTAATAAGATAGTGTTGGCTATAATATAGAGTGCAGAACAAAAACTTAGAAATCAATTTTGGTAAGGTTTTTTTTGTTCGCAAAAAGCCTATAATTAATATTATGTCAAATAGGATTAATTAATATAAAGGAGATCTACGGTTAACAAAATTCTGAATACTCCCCTTCCCTGATTTGTTTTACGAAAAATAAAAAGGGATGCTTATTTGCATCCCTCTATATTTATGTTTCTGTATAATCTTATATTACTCTTCCTGCTGCAGCTTCAATGAATCAAGTTTAGCCTTTATCTCTTCATACTTTGCGCTTAATGAAGGATCTTTAAATCTCATTCTATAGTATAATTCTTGAAGAGATCTCATAGTATATTCATCTTTCGGATTAAGCTCATAAGCTTTTTCCATATATGGCAGAGCTTTTTCATATACGGCATTTGCCGCATCAATAGCATCGCTGTACTTCTGAACATCCATTATTTCATTAGCCTTAACAACCATATCTGCTGCTTTATTTATATGTGAGGCTCCCATACCATAATAAGATTCAAAATGATCTGGTTTAAGCTCCATGGATTTCTTGAATTCTACAATAGCATCATCAAATTTTTCCTGGTTGAGTAACATTATACCGGTTGCAAAATACAGGCTGAAATTATCCGGATCGTCTTCCTTAGCGATTTTAATATATTTTAGTGCTTCTTCATACCTGTTACTCTTGAGATAAAGATCGATAAGCTGAAGTACAATCGAGTTATCGCCCGGAAATTTGTTCGGCAGATCAAGCAGGTAAGCTTCAGCTTTTACTGTATCTCCCATTCCCATCATACTTTCGTAGATCTGGTAATACGGTGTAATACCCATATATTGCATTTCCGCACATTTTTCAAAGTAATTTATGGCTTCTGTGTATTTTTCAGCATTTATTGCTGCCAGTCCGGCATTGTAATACACTCCGCTATCTATTGCCCCGGCATACTGGTCACTTTCGGTGATCTTAATTTGTGTTGAAAACGATTTAAGTGCTCCTTCAAAATTCTTTTCCTCAAACTGTTGACTGCCCTGTGTATACAGATCAATAGCCAGGGAATTATATATCATGTTTGTAATAAGCTTTTTCTCGACAGATCCCTTATTATCTAGCTCAAGTGCTTTCAGATATGCATTATATGCTTCCTCAAGGCACTCTGAACAGTATGAACTGTATTTGGGATCTCCAGATTCAAAGACTGCCTGATAAAGCCTGCCTTTTGCAAAATAAGTATTATACCAGTCTTTTGATTTCTCGTTATTTAAAGCCTGGTCAAGGTTCTCCTTGGCTTTATCAAGAGCACCCTGATCAATAAAACTGAGTGCACTGGTCACCTTCCCTTTTTGGGCCATTACACCTAGTGAAATAATTATAGCTGTAAACAGCAGAAAAACTTTTTTCATGATTATTTTTTTTATGTGTTTCAATTTCTAAATTTTTTTCAAAAATATAACTTTTACTTATTATTCTTCAAATTCTTTGCCATTTTCCTCAGAGTGGCTGCTGTTTTCTTCAGGAATAATTATCTTTTCTTCGTTATCGTCCTCATTTACAAGTACACAAGCCACTGATGCTATTGTGTCATTTTCTTTTAAATTAATAAGTCTCACTCCCTGTGTCGCCCTTCCCATGACCCTTAGAGCTGATACAGGACTCCTGAGAATGTTTCCTGAATGGGTGATGATCATCAGGTCGTGATTATCAGTGACATCTTTCAATGCAATCAGCGAACCTGTTTTTACTGTAATATTTATGGTCTTCACTCCTTTTCCTCCCCTGTTTGTAATTCTGTAACCCTCTATATCTGACCTTTTTCCATATCCTTTTTCAGAAACTACAAGAATATCTCTTTCTTTGCTCTCAATGGTTATCATGCCGATCACATAATCTGTAATCTCATTGGCAAGCTTTATTCCCCTTACTCCTGATGCTGTTCTTCCCATTGGTCTTACATATGTTTCAGGGAACCTGATTGCACGTCCCGATTTTACGGCAAGCATTATCTGATGTTTTCCATCGGTCAGCCTTGCTTCAAGAAGTTCGTCACCTTCTCTGACTGTAATGGCATTCACGCCACTGGTTCTGGGTCGTGAATAAGCTTCCAGTGACGTCTTCTTTATGGTCCCTTTCTTTGTACAGAGTACTATAAAATTATTGTTGATATATTCTGAATCATCCAGGTCCTTAACATTGATGAATGCCCTGACATTGTCATCCTGTTCAATATTAATGAGATTTTGGATGGCTCTGCCCTTTGATGTCCGGGTACCTTCGGGAATATTATAGACTTTCAGCCAGTAGCATTTACCCTTACTTGTGAAGAAAAGCATGGTATTATGCATTGTAGCAATATAGAGATACTCAATAAAATCCTCATCCCTGGTTGATCCGCCTCTTGCCCCGGTTCCTCCCCTGTTCTGTCTTCTGAAATCAGTCAGCGGAGTCCGTTTAATATAGCCCATATGCGAGATTGTGATCACCATCTCCTCATCGGCATAAAAGTCCTCAGGATTGAACTCCTCGGCATTTGGCACTATTTCCGTTCGCCTGGCATCACCATATTTCTGTTTGATTTCAAAAAGTTCATCCTTAATTATTTTCATCTGAAGGTCAACACTGGCAAGAATGCTTTTCAGATATTCTATAAGATCTTTTACCTCCCTGTATTCTGCACGCAGCTTCTCCTGCTCCAGTCCTGTAAGCTGCCGGAGGCGCATTTCAACTATTGCCCTTGCCTGTACCTCTGAAAGACTGAATCGTTCCATCAGTTTCTCCCTTGCCATATCAGGGTTCTGTGAAGATTTGATAAGTGCAATTACCTCATCTATATTATCGCTTGCAATAATTAAACCCTCAAGTATATGTGCCCTTTTTTCAGCCTGATCAAGATCAAATTTTGTTCTTCTGAGAATAATATCATGGCGGTGGTTTACAAAATAATGGATAAGATCTTTTGTATTGAGCGATCTGGGACGACCCTTGACAAGAGCGATGTTATTTACATTAAAAGATGTCTGTAGCGATGAATACCTGAAAAGATGATTTAGAACAACATTCGCAGTTGCATCTTTCTTCAGGATGATGACGATCCTCATCCCTTTCCTGTCTGATTCATCATTGATATATGATATTCCTTCCAGCTTCTTTTCGTTAATAAGGTCAGCTATCTTACGTATCATCTCTGCCTTATTCACCATATAGGGAATCTCGGTTACAACTATACATTCCCTGCCGGAATGAGTATATTCAACTTCTGTTTTAGCCCTTATAACGATTCTGCCGCGACCGGTTTCACAGGCATCTTTTATACCCTGTTCACCATAGATTATCCCTCCGGTGGGAAAATCAGGACCTTTAACATATTTCAGAATCTCTTCGGTTGTAATTTCATTGTTTTCGATATATGCTATTGTTGCATCTATTATCTCTGAGAGATTGTGAGGCGCCATGTTTGTTGCCATACCGACAGCAATTCCTGATGTGCCGTTTACCAGCAGATTAGGGATACGTGTCGGAAGGACAACCGGTTCACTCAGGGAATCATCAAAATTTGGCTGGAAATCAACAGTCTCCTTTTCAATATCCGACAGGGTCTCTTCTGCTATTTTATGGAGTCTTGCTTCGGTATACCGCATAGCTGCAGGGCTGTCGCCGTCAACTGAGCCAAAATTGCCCTGCCCGTCAACAAGCGGGTATCTTAACGACCATTCCTGTGCCATCCTCACCATGGCATCATAAACTGATGTATCACCATGGGGATGATATTTACCAAGCACCTCTCCCACTATCCTTGCCGACTTCTTATATGGCTTATTCGACTGTACTCCAAGTTCCGACATTCCGAATAGAACCCTGCGATGAACAGGTTTAAGCCCGTCTCTCACATCAGGTAAAGCCCGCGATACGATGACCGACATTGAATAATCAATATAGGCCGACTTCATCTCCTCCTCAATGTTTACCTGAACTACTCTCTCTCTATCTGCCATAACAGGTTAATAATTAAATAAATATTTGATAAAAGCCATTTTATGAAAATAACTTGCTAAAATAATGATTATTTGGCTATTTTCGTAGCTTTTCATCTGTGAATTTTTAACATTAATTGTTCATAATTGGGCATAATAATTGCCATATATAAAAAATGGTAAATTATAACTTTGTCTTTCATTTATGTGTATTTTTGTCGTATAATGTGTGACAGAATGACCGGCAACAGATAAATGAAAGGTAAATGACAAACTGAAAAGATGGATTCGCAGTTTTCACAGAGGGTTAAGGATATACTTGGTTACAGCAAGGAAGAGGCTATAAGGTTAGGCAATAGCCATATCAGCCCGGAGCATCTTTTTCTCGGCATTCTGCGTGACGGAGAGGGTGTGGCGGTCGAGATACTGATCAACCAGGGTATAGATCTGATGGTTCTGAAGGGCTCACTGGAGAAGAGTATAAAGGTTGAAAGTCCTGTTACTGTTGCAGATCATGAAGTGATACCATTGTTAAGAAGCACCGAAAGAATACTTAAGCTTGTATACCTCGAAGCAAAGGCATTAAAGAGCAGTACCATTGAATCGGAGCATCTGCTCCTGGCAATACTTAAGGATGAGAATTCTCTTGTAACCAGGTTTCTTTCAGAAATGGATGTGGATTATCAATCAGTAAAACGAATGGTTGAAGCCGGATCTCCCAGTGCCAGGGCCGATTATCCAAGGGATGAGGAAGATGAACCCCAGGGTTTCGGAAGTCCTGGTAAAGGTCAGTCCGGATCTGCCTCCTCTGCAAAACCTTCGTCTGACACTCCGGTACTTGATAATTTTGGTATCGACCTTACCAAAGCTGCTGATGAAAACCGCCTTGACCCTATTGTCGGCAGAGAACGCGAGATTGAAAGACTGGCACAGATACTGTCGCGGAGAAAGAAGAATAATCCGGTGCTTATTGGAGAACCGGGTGTGGGCAAATCAGCTATTGCTGAAGGACTTGCCATGCGTATATCAAGGAAAAATGTATCACGGGTACTTTTCAACAAGAGGGTCGTTGCCCTTGACCTGGCTTCGATAGTCGCCGGAACAAAATACAGGGGACAATTTGAGGAAAGGATGAAGGCTATCCTGAATGAACTCTCTAAAAATGACAATATAATATTATTTATCGACGAGATACATACGATAGTTGGAGCAGGCGGAGCAACAGGATCCCTGGATGCGGCAAATATGCTTAAGCCGGCCCTGGCAAGAGGTGAAATACAGTGTATTGGAGCCACTACCCTTGATGAATACAGGCAGCATATCGAAAAAGACGGAGCCCTGGAAAGAAGGTTCCAGAAGGTTCTTGTTGATCCAACCTCTATAGACGAGACCCTGAATATTCTTCATAATATAAAGGAACGATATGAGGAGCATCATAATGTGAATTACACAGATGATGCCATTGAAGCCTGCGTGACACTTACAAACCGTTATATCTCCGACAGGAACCTTCCTGATAAAGCAATCGATGCCCTCGATGAATCAGGTTCAAGGGTTCATATCTCAAATATTGTTGTTCCTGAAAAGATACTATCTCTTGAGAATCAGCTTGAGGAAGCCAAGAAAGAGAAAATGAATGCCGTGAAGAATCAGAACTTTGAGAAAGCTGCAAGCTTCAGGGATCGTGAAAAGGATCTTCTCGATTTGATAGATCTTGAAAAGAAAAAATGGGAAAAAGAACTGGCAGTCAATCGTGAAACTGTTGATGCTGAGAAGGTTGCCGAGGTAGTGGCAATGATGACCGGTGTTCCTGTCCAACGAATAGCCCAAACTGAAGGTACAAGGCTTCTCAAAATGGCTGATGAATTGAAAGGCAGCGTAATAGGTCAGGATGAGGCCATCCAGAAAATAGTAAAATCGATACAGAGAAACAGGGCCGGACTAAAGGATCCGAATAAACCTATCGGTACTTTTATCTTTCTCGGCCCAACGGGTGTAGGCAAAACACAACTGGCAAAAGTACTCGCCCGGTTCCTTTTCGACACAACAGACAATCTGGTCAGGATTGATATGAGCGAATACATGGAGAAATTTTCCGTTTCAAGGCTCGTAGGAGCTCCTCCGGGATATGTAGGTTACGAGGAGGGCGGTCAGCTTACGGAAAAGGTGAGAAGGAAACCCTATTCGGTGGTTCTTCTGGATGAGATTGAGAAAGCACACCCCGATGTCTTTCATATCCTGCTCCAGGTGCTTGATGAGGGTCAGCTTACAGACAGCCTCGGACGACGTGTTGACTTCAGAAATACAATAGTGATCCTGACCTCAAACATTGGAACACGGCAGATTGCCGAATTCGGACATGGAATAGGATTCGACACAAGTACAAAAAAGACAACAAGGGACGCACAAACAAAAAGCATACTTCAGAAGGCCCTTCAGAAAACATTTGCACCGGAATTTCTGAACCGGGTTGATGATATAATAATGTTCAATTCACTTGGCAAAGAGGAGATCAACCAGATAATAAACCTCGAACTGAAAGGCCTGTTCGACAGGGTTAAATCGCTTGGTTACCAGCTTAAAATAGCTCCTGCAGCAAGGGATTTTATTGCCGAAAGAGGCTTTGATGCAATTTACGGAGCAAGACCGCTTAAGCGGGCTATCCAGAAATACCTCGAAGATCCTATGGCAGAGGTGCTGATAAAGGCCGGACCCAGCGACGGCGAAATAATTAACGTGGGATTCAACAGCGCCAAATCGGAAATAAAGATCAAAATACAGAAGAAGAAAGATTCGGATAAAACTGAAGAATCTGAGGAATCAGGTCATGCTGAAGCATGACCGGGGGAAACAGGCCTCCCAAACAGATCAAAATCAGTCGATTGTGTGATCAGAATTTCGTAAAAATTACCGGGCTTGAGGTCATATTCCACGGGAATAAGAACCTCCTGATCAACCTCGGGCGAGTCATATTGTGTCCTCCCGGCGAAGAACTCTTCCTCCCTCCTGTCGATTAACACTTTCAGAGTGCTTCCCACAAGATTCTCATTGAGTTCTGCAGATATTTCCTGCTGTAACTCCATGAGCTCCGAAACCCTTGATTGCTTTACCTCTTCAGGGATCTCATCCTCATAATTGTTGTATGCGAAAGTGCCCTCCTCATGTGAATAAGCAAAAACACCCAGCCTTTCAAACCGGAATTCCTTTATAAACTCCTTCATTTCAAGGAATTCCTTTTCAGTTTCCCCCGGATGCCCGGCTATCAGGGTAGTCCTGATTGCAGAACCGGGCAGATCGCTGCGTATCATGCCAAGTATCTTTTCAGTCTCCCTTCTGTTGTGTAATCTTTTCATAAGCCCGAGCACTCTGTCACTTATATGCTGTATCGGAATATCAATATATTTGCAGATACGTTGATTCTCCCTGATGAGAGGGATTATTTCAGAAGGAAGATTTGCAGGGTAAAGATACTGTAACCTTATCCATTCGAATGACTCAATTTTAAGAAGTTCAGAGATGAGGACCGGCAGCATTTGCATTTTATAAAGGTCAAAACCATAGTAACTTAAGTCCTGCGCAATAAGTATCAGCTCCTTCACTCCCATTTCAGCCAGATATCCTGCTTCCTGCAGCAATTCTTCAACGGGACGCGAAACACATTTACCTCTTATATCCGGGATAGCACAAAAGGCACATGTTCTGTCGCATCCTTCCGATACCTTCAGGTAGGCATAATGGTCCGGACCGGTAAGTATTCTCTGGTTCAAAAGCTCCTTCCTGATCTTTACTCCCATCTCATCGAGGATATCAGGGAGGTTTTTTACACCGAAATACCTGTTTACTTCAGGAATTTCTGCCTTGAGTGCATCCATATAACGTTCAGAAAGGCAGCCCATTACATATATACTTTCTATTTTCCCCGATTCCTTTGCTCTTATAAAACGAAGGATAGTGTCAATGCTTTCCTCTTTGGCATCATTAATAAAACCGCATGTGTTAATTATGACCTTTGGGGTTGAAAAATCATTTGAATCGTGCAGGATCTCGTAGCCGCCTGCCCTTAGTTGTTTCAGAAGTTTTTCGGAATCTACTGTATTTTTTGAGCAGCCGAGTGTAACTATGTTGATCTTTCCGGGATTCATCAGGATAATGTAAGCAGCCTTAATGCTCTATTAACTGACGGGTGTAAACAGTGAATCAACGAATTCTGTACTGTTGAATATCTGCAGGTCATCCAGTTTCTCCCCTATTCCTATATATTTGACGGGTATTTTAAACTGGTCGGAGATGCCTATCACTACTCCTCCCTTGGCTGTACCGTCGAGCTTTGTTATTGCCATTGCTGTTACATTTGTTGCAGCCGTGAACTGCTTAGCCTGTTCAAAGGCATTTTGTCCTGTTGATCCGTCAAGTACAAGCAGTACTTCATGGGGGGCACCCGGGAGTACCTTTTCCATAACTCTCTTTATCTTTGAGAGTTCAGCCATCAGGTTGGCCTTATTATGAAGCCGTCCGGCAGTATCTATTATAACAACATCATAACCGCCGGCCACAGCTGACTTGACAGTATCGAAGGCTACTGATGCAGGATCCGATCCCATCTGCTGTTTTACAACAGCGACCCCCGCCCTGTCGGCCCATATCTGCAGCTGGTCAATAGCAGCTGCCCGGAAGGTGTCGGCTGCTCCAAGCAATACTTTCCTGCCGTTTTTCTTATGCCGGTATGCCAGTTTTGCTATTGTGGTGGTCTTTCCGGAGCCGTTTACCCCGACTATCATTATCACAAAGGGAGAGTGTGGCAGGGGAACCGAAAAACCTGGTTCCGCCTCGGCTCCCCCCTCTTTAAGGAGTGCTGCAATCTCCTCTTTCAGGATGATATTCAGCTCACTGGTATTAAGATACTTATCTCTGGCAACCCGTGCTTCAATACGTTCAATTATCTTCAAAGTGGTTTCGACCCCGACATCGGAAGATACCAGCACCTCTTCAAGGTTATCAAGTACCTCTTCATCTACCTTTGTCTTGCCTATAACAACCCTTGAAAGCTTTGTAAAAACACTTTCCTTGGTTTTTTCAAGACCCTTGTTCAGATTCTCTTTATTCTCTCTGGAAAAAAATCCCGGTAAAGCCATGTTGATGATTTTATTGAAAAGCAAATATAAAAAAAGCCCTCTTCGTAACGAAGAAAGCTTTGAATATCTTCCTGTTGCTAAAATCTGTTACTTATAACTCCTTGCGAAGAAGTCCTTGATATGATCATTATGGACCATCTCCTCCTTATACAGGTAAGCGCCTGTTTTCTCAGATTTCAACATTTTTATACACTTTGTAAAGAGTTTGCCTTTCCCCGTTTTAAGTGTTGCAACAACTTTCTTTGCCATGGTATAATATTTTTTACTTTATCTCTCTGTGTATTGTATGTTTTTTCAGTACAGGATTATATTTCCTTCTTTCAAGCCTGTCAGGAGTGTTCTTCCTGTTTTTCGTGGTAATATATCTTGACATCCCTGGTAGTCCGCTCTCCTTGTGTTCGGTACATTCCAGAATCACCTGCTGTCTGTTTCCCTTAGCCTTCTTTGCCATTTTCAGTTCTTATTAGTAATTCACGATATAACCTTTCTCCTTTGCCTCTTTAAGCGCTGTTGTAAGTCCTTTCTTGCTGATAAGACGAATACCTGCGGCTGATATTCTTAGCGATATCCACCTCTTTTCCTCCGGCAGGTAATATCTCTTATCAAAAAGGTTTGGATAGAATTTTCTTTTTGTTCTTCTTTTTGAGTGAGATACATTATTTCCGACCATCACTTTTTTCCCGGTAACCTGACAAGTCTTTGCCATTGATCTTAATTTACTATTCCGAAATTTTCTTTTTTAAAACGAAGCGCAAAATACGTGAATTTTATCTGATTGGCCAAATATTTCAGTCACTTTTTCTAAATATCCTTCCTGTTTTCTGTTTGCCCGCTTATTATCTGCTGTCTGAGAAGATTCAGCGCGGCATTGGAGAACCTTCTTATATTTGTCAGCCTGTCATACCCGAACAGATGTTTTTCGGCAACTGTTCCCTTTTCCGATGTTGCGGCTATCCATAATGTACCGACTGGTTTGTCAGGAGTCCCTCCGTCAGGTCCTGCAATACCTGAGGATGCAATGCAAAAATCAGTTTCAAGAAGCTCTCTTGCTCCTTCTGCCATATTCTTTATTACCTGTTCGCTTACGGCTCCAAATTTCTCCAATAATGCTTGAGGGACCTTCAATATCTCATTTTTTATTCTGTTATCATAGGCAATTAATGAGCCTCTGTAATAATATGAGCTGCCGGGGATACTTGTCAGCAGGTGAGCAATTTTGCCACCGGTACAGCTCTCGGCAGTGCATACAGTCTGTTTTCTTTCTCTCAGAAGCTTCCCGATGACCATCTCCAGCGACTCTTCATTTTCGCCATAAATAAGTTCCGGAATGATTTCATACAGCTTTTTAACCTGTTCATCTGTTTTTTTCTCAAGCAGTTTCATGTCAGTTCCAACAGCTGTAAGTCTTAATTTAATGATACCGTGATTGGGCAGGTATGCAAGACTGATTTCCCCGGGCAAAGCCTTCTCAAACCCGGTCAGCTTTTCGGCCAGCATGGCTTCCGGCAGTCCATAAGTCATTATATTTCTGTAAAATATGGTCTGTAATGGAAACCGTTTCTTTAGTTCAGGAATAACATGTTTTGTCATTATATATTGCATCTCGTATGGGATCCCTGGCATGGCAATGAACAACTTTCCCTCTTTTTCAAACCACATTCCCGGAGCTGTTCCCCTTATATTCTTGAGAACCTTGCAGGTTTCAGGGACCTCTGCCTGCCTCCTGTTGTTTTCGTTCATAGAGATGCTCCTTCTGCTCATCATTACTTCAATCATGGCAAGTACCTCTTGATTAACAACAAGATGAGTATTGAAGAAATCGCATAGTGTTTGTTTGGTAATATCGTCACTGGTTGGTCCAAGACCTCCTGTTATGACAATAACATCCGATTTGACTTCAGCATTTTTCAATGCGTCAAGAATATCTTCACGGAGGTCATGAACCGAAGTTATGCCATCGACATTAAAACCGAGGCTGCTTAATTGTTTACCAATCCAGGCGGAGTTAGTGTCAATGGTCTGACCTATAAGTATCTCATCACCAATAGTAATAATATGTGCTTTCATATGGTTTTATATCACGGAACAAAAAATTTATAATGCCCGGATTTAATTATCAGGCAGTTTCAAAAGTAATAAGAATACCCGGAATTATATGATAAGAATTCAGATGCGTGACAGGACAAAGCTAGATCTTGATGGCCGGGATGAAAGGGGATTAATGAATAAAGGCTGTATATAAAAGTATATGATAAACCCGGAGATGATAGAATATTTGAATTATATTTGCCGGTGTTCCGGTCTGTGAACAAATTTTATCAGCGGGAGTAGCTCAGTGGTAGTCCCGAGCACTCGGGATCCCAAGTTGAGGGTCATAAATAAACAATGCGGGAGTAGCTCAGTGGTAGAGCATCAGCTTCCCAAGCTGAGGGTCGGGGGTTCGATACCCCTTTCCCGCTCAATATAATTTCGGATTTCGGAAATCCGCAATCCCGAGAGCCTCCAATGGGACTCGAACCCACGACCTGCTCATTACGAATGAGCTGCTCTACCGGCTGAGCTAAGGAGGCATAGCATTGCGCAAATATAATAAAAATCACTCCAGCTTTTTCAGCCGCTCAAGGAGAGGAGGATGTGAATAATGAAAAAATACATAGGCCGGATGCGGCATGAGGTTGGACAGGTTCTTTACCGAGAGCTTTTTTAATGCAGAAGTAAGCAGAACCGGGTCGTAGGTCTCTTTAACGAACCTGTCGGCCGCGAATTCATTTCTTCTTGAAACGATATTTGAAGCAAGACCAATCAGTAATGAGAGGGGGCTGTATAATATTCCGAAGACAATAAGTCCGAGATGAAAGCTTGGATTTTCTGCTCCCAGAGCTTGTGACAATCCGGGATTATCAACAATTAGAGAAAACAGGAACAACATAATTCCTGTTATTGCTATTGAAGATAACATCATCAGGAGGACATGCTTTTTTTTGTAATGCCCCATCTCATGCGCCAATACTGCAACTATTTCATCTTCAGTAAATTCATTAAGAAGAGTATCAAAGAGGACAATTCTTTTCTTAGGTCCGAAACCGGAAAAATATGCATTACTCTTTGTACTTCTCTTTGAGCCATCAATCACATATATATCCTTTAGCTTAAATTCTGCCTTTGTTGCATAGTCTTCGATCTTATTCCTTAATGATCCCTTTTCAAGAGGCGATTGCTTATTGAATAAAGGTACTATAAGCTCTGAATAAAACAGGTTCATGAAGACAGAGAATAAGGTTATCAGTCCCCAGGCATAGAGCCAGAACATTGTCCCGGTCTTATAATAGAACCAGGTAATAAGTCCGAGCACGGGAATACCGATAATAAGAGCAAGAAACCACGATTTTATGTGATCTGTTATGAAGGTTCTGATCTTCATTGTATTGAATCCGTATCTTTTTTCGATAATAAAAGTATCATACCAGCTGAAGGGGATGTTAATAATATCGGATCCAAAGCCTATCATGCCAAAGAAAATCAAAGATATGACTATCATATTCATGCTGATCGACCTGGCGATGCCATCGACAAAAGAAAAGCCTCCCGCGATGATCATAGCCAGTATTACTGCAAGGTTGAAGGTTGACGACCAGAATGAAAGCTTCTTATTATCCCTGTCATAAAGCTGGGTTTTCCTGTAATCCTCCTCCCGGCATATTCCCTTGAGCTTTTCCGGGACAGTTTCGGACCACATCTTACTGTTGAGATACACAAGATATCTCTCGAGAAAATAACCAGTCATGGGAATAATTATGATCAGTAAGAAAATGGTGTTATACATTATGGGTGCTGTAAAAAAAGAAGCAGGGTGTCTTTTTAAAATTAGTGTGGAATAAATATGTCTCGCTGCATTTCCTCGTGCTAAAAGGATAGACACCCTGCGAAGCTGTAAATATAATAAATATTTTTAAGTTAACATACCTCCGCATACATGAATTGTTTGTCCGGTTACGTATGAAGACAGGTCGGATGCAAGAAATAAAGCTGTATGTGCCACATCCTCAGGCGTTCCGCCCCTTTTCAGCGGTATTTTATTTACCCATTCATTTTTTACATCCTGAGGTAATTTTTCTGTCATTTCGGTTATAATGAATCCCGGGGCGATGGCATTGCATCTTATATTTCTTGAGCCGGTTTCTTTGGCGATGCTTTTCGTGAATCCTATTATCCCTGCCTTGGAGGCGGAATAGTTGCTTTGTCCTGCATTTCCTGAAACACCTACAACAGAACTCATATTTATAATAGAGCCGTTTTTCTGCTTCAGCATGACCTGGATCACTGCTTTTGTCAGGTTAAAGACTGATTTCAGATTAACGGCAATAACCGAATCCCATTGTTCCTCCGTCATGCGTATCAGCAGTGTATCGCGCGTAATACCTGCATTATTAACAAGGATATCAATCTTTGAAAAGTCTTTTATTATCTCGTCAACAACTCTCCGGGAATCATCAAATTTTGCAGCGTTAGATACATAGCCTTTGGCTTTTACACCTGTAGCCTCAATTTCCCTGACAGCATTTTTGAACTCATCATCATCGGCTATATTTGTTATTGCGATATCGGCTCCTTCCCGCGCAAAGAGAAGAGCAATTGCTTTGCCTATTCCCCTGGAGGCGCCGGTTATAAGTGCGGTTTTACCGGTTAATAATCCCATCTCAATTTAATTTTAGTTAGTGCAAATATAGTATAATGTCTGAATGTCTGGATGTCTTATTGTCGGATTGTCTTTTTAACTGTAATTCCAATCTCAGCGGGTGATTCAACAACATGGATACCGCATTCTCTCATCAGCTCCATTTTCGCAGCAGCAGTATCGTTCTTCCCTCCTATTATTGCGCCGGCATGGCCCATTCTTCTTCCTTTTGGTGCTGTCTGGCCGGCAATAAATCCAATTACAGGTTTTGTACCCTGATCACGTATCCATTCGGCAGCCTCATTTTCCATATTGCCGCCGATCTCCCCGATTATAACAATTATCTCGGTTTCAGGATCATTCATCATAAGTTTTACTGCATCGAGCGTTGTTGTTCCAACCACCGGGTCACCTCCGATTCCAATACATGTTGACTGGCCGAGGCCCAACCTGGTAACCTGGTCAACAGCCTCATATGTCAGGGTGCCTGAACGTGAAATGATCCCTACAGTGCCTTTCTTATGTATAAAACCGGGCATGATACCCACCTTTGACTCTCCCGGTGTTATAATACCCGGGCAATTCGGACCTATCAGTCTGCAATCGAAAGGTTTAAGATACTCTTTAACCATTACCATATCTGAGACAGGGATCCCTTCAGTGATAGTAACAATAAGCCTTATCCCGGCGTTTGCCGCCTCGGTGATGGCGTCAGCTGCGAAGGCCGGAGGAACGAAGATAACAGATACATCGGCCGATGTCTCCTTAACAGCCTCCCTCACAGTATTGAAAACAGGCAATCCCAGATGAGTTTGTCCACCCTTCCCCGGCGTTGTCCCTCCCAGTAATTTTGTTCCGTACTCAATCATATGTATGGAATGGAACGTTCCTTCACTTCCTGTAAAACCCTGAACAATTACTCTGGAATCCTTATTTAAAAGTACACTCATAAATATATTATTATTAAATTAAGGTAATTTAAACTTCAAAACAGCGTTAAATTTATTAGAAGAGGCCGGAACCAAAAGTACCTAATTATTGGCTCTTTTTCATTATTTTTGGTTCATAAATTTGTGCTATGGTAAATATTGACCCTGTATTATACATAGGTATATCCCAGTCTTTTTTTGCAGGTTTGCTTATCTCCACAAAGAAACCGTTTACTGTTGCGAACCGTTTGATGGCAGCATGGATGTTTCTAATCTGCACCGAGCTCATTATTGCACTGCTCAATTCCATGGTGATTGAGATGTATGCATTCCCCTTTGTTGCATTTACATACGGTCCGCTTCTCTATTTATATGTTCAGTTTATGACCGATCCCGGAAGGAAATTCAACTGGCTGGCAATGATTCATTTTATACCTTTTGTGGTATTTCTTACAGTATCGGTTGTTTTCAGGGAACTAACTCTGCTTAAGGACCTTAGAAATTTCTTTACACCCGACAGATTCATTTCGTTGAGGATAGTATACAGCACCTGTTTCCTTCTGTCTGTTACTGTCTATAGCATCCTTGCATTTATTGAGATTGGCCGACACCAGAAGAAGCTAAAAGACCTGGTTTCATACACCTCAGGGTTAATTACTCTTAACTGGCTGAAAGTACTGTCAATAAGTTATTATGTGTCATTTCTTGTTCTTTTTATCCTGGGAGGTCTTGAAATAATCGGCGACTTTATTCCGTTTGATCCTTATTTCGTTGTATTTGGATTTATCACAATTTTCTCTTTTGCTTACAGCTTTTATGCGATACAGCAGCCTGTAATTTTCGGACAGGAAGTAAGAATTATTGATGAGGAACAAAATGGCAAAGGGGCCGAAAAGTACGTCAAAAGCGGCCTGAAGGATAAACAAGCTGAGGTATATCTGAAAAAGCTTATCTCAGTAATGGATACCGAAAAGCCCTACCTGAACAGGAACCTGAGTATCCAGGACCTTTCAGAGTTTACAGGCATTCCTCGTCACCACATAACCCAGGTACTTAATGAGAACCATGGTAAGAATTTCTTTACATTCATCAATGAATACAGAGTCAAGGAAGTCATTTCAAGATTCGGTGACCCAAAAAATAACAACTTCACGATACTTGCAATAGCTTTTGATGCAGGCTTCAATTCAAAGACAACCTTCAATTCCATTTTCAAAAACCGGACCGGTATGACTCCCAGCGAATACAGGGAGCAATCGACAGGGATAAAAGAATAGGCATCAGGCATTACATGACAGGTCTTTAAACCCTGCAGCCGGCAGTACATTCCAAGCGGGACGTACAAATTCATGCTGAATTACAGGTGCGGGAAAGACGGATAAGACGACACGTCTTTCTTTATGTTGTTCATTTGCATAAAAGGTGCATTTATGAATAACATAATAATCAAACAAACCCTCATTTTACTGTTAATTTCAGTTAATATATATGGACAGGATGATTCTGCTCCCCTCCTGTCTGATGAAGGCAGCAGGTTTATATACGGATTTGTGCGGGGTGGATTCTATGGCGGTATTGATGATGAAACAGATAAGGTAAACATACCCAGTGTCTTTTCTGATATTGGTCTTAAGGTGGAGAGTGGAGACAGTCGTATATTCAAAACATTTGCTGACTTGCGTTTCCGATATGGTACAGAATTCAGTGAACCTGTGACCAGGCTTGACATCAGGGAGGCATTTGTGACTGTCAACGGGAAAAAATGGGATATAACGGCTGGCCAGAAAATAATCAAATGGGGACGTGCAGATTTCACCAATCCAACATCAAAGTTAAGCGCCAGGAACCTTGTATCGCGGTCGCCAGACCCTGCTGACATGGATATGGGGAACCTTCTGGTAAGCGCAAGATGGCATCCATATCCATTTTTAAGCCTGGAGGCTGTCGGGATGCCCTATTACAGATCATCTGTATTGATGATTGATCCCCTGCCCCTTCCGGCATATGTCACTATCAACCCTGTCACTTCGCTTATGACAGGAAATGACAAATATGGTCTCGGTCTGAAAGCTGACTTTTATCTGAGAGGTATCGATATGAGTTTATCGTGGTTTGACGGACTTAACCCCATGCCGGGAACAGCGCTGACACGCTTCAACCTTAACCTGTCGGATCCTATACCAGTCCCCTATACTGAACTTACACTCAAACCTTACAGGATAAGTAATATAGGTTTCGATTTTGAAGCAACAATTGGAAATGCAGGGATCAGAGGCGAAGCAGCCTGGTCAATACCATATAATTCATATAAGACTTATGAATATGTTGCATGTCAGCAAATAGAGTGGGCTGCCGGAATTGACTGGTTATCGGGTGACTGGAGATTAACTGCAGAATACTCGGGAAAGGCAATCCCGGGTTTTGAAGAGACATCGGTCGAACCTTTTATTGGAACCGAACCCGATCTCTCAGCCCTGGCAGCAATGATGGCTTTACCAGGCTTTGATCTCACTGAATATGTACGGCAGCAGGTTGGTGCCTTTAACCGGCTTTATAATTATCAGCTTGAGAGCTCCTATCATTCTGTTGGGATCAGGATTGAAACAGATCTCTTTTATGGAAAGATGACCCCTTCACTTTTATCCTTATACAATTTTTCAACGCACGATTTTATGATAATGCCTGAAATAACATATAAACCCGCAGATGGACTCACACTAAGCCTTGGAGGAGAATTTTATTCAGGCCGTGAAGGATCCATTTATGACCTTGTTGATGAATTCATGAACTGTATCAGGGCTGCCCTGAGAGTAGATTTCTGATAATATGACAGATTTTATTATTAAATACCGCTGGCTGATAACAGGTTTCTTCCTTACTCTGGGAATCTTTCTGGGCGCACTTATTCCACTTTCAAAAACTGACCCTGAAATCAGGAATTATGTTCCACAATCGATGGATTCAAGGATTAAAACAGATAAAATTGAAAAGGAGTTTGGAGTACAGGATCTCGTTATGGTTCTTTTCACCGACTCTTCGGTGCTGACAACAAAAAACCTCGAAAACATAAAAGCTGCTGACCGTGCCATTTCGAAGCTTACAGGCGTAACTAACCGTATTTCTCCTTTTACCGTACGGACAATAAAAAGCACGGAAGGAATGATGACGGCCGACCCGCTTATACGGAGAATACCCTCTGATACAGCAGGTTTCAGGAATCTCAGGGAAGAGATACTGAATAACAGGTTTGCCCGTGACATTGTCATCTCATCCGATATGACATCTGCCTCTATCTCTGCCACAATAAACAATTTAGAAGGCGAAAGTATTACGTTGCACAGAATAGACTCCATTACCGCGGCTCATGCCGGAAATGCGCAGGTTCTGAAGGGCGGTCTGCCATATATCAGGCAGCATATTATGAAAGATGTGAGGAAGGATGCTGTTTTCCTGGTACCGCTCGCTCTTCTGGTAATGCTGCTGATCCTCAAGCTGAGCCTGGGTGAGTGGAGAAGTGTTCTTATGCCGTTCAGCGTGGTGGTGCTTTCAATAGCCATGTGTATGGGTTTGATTCCCCTGCTTGGCTGGAAATTGTCAATAATAACACTCCTGGTGCCAATAATTCTTGTCGCCGTTGCCAACAATTACGGAATATATCTTGTAGCAAGATACCAGGAACTAAGGCTGAAGGGCGAAACAGTTGCCGGAAGATCACTTGTCAGTGAACTTTCAGGTTCTTTGAATATGCCGATACTCTTCAGCGGATTGACTACTATTGCAGGTATCCTGGCACTACTGGCACATTCCATTATACCTGCCAGACAGGTTGGAATACTTGCTGCTGCCGGTGTGGCAATGGCACTTATCATGAGTCTGATCCTGATTCCTGCACTTATCTATTTCAGGGGAAAAGGAAAAAATAATTTCCAACCGAAGAAGATCAAAACAGCAGTATTTGACAGATTCCTCAGTGCTCTGTCAGGACTTATCATTAGAAAACCGGGACATATTATAGCAGGTTTTGTGATGCTTACAATAATTTTTGCATCCGGAATGACGCTTCTGAAAATAGAGACCAACCAGGAGAAGTATTTCCCGAAGAAAAATCCCATCAGGATGGCATCGGATATCATAAACAGTAAATTCGGGGGATCACAGACCATCTCCGTTATGGTGGAAGGGAATATAAAGGACCCGGCGGTAATGAAGGATATTGATAATCTGACCACCGGAGTTGAGAGCATGGAAGGCGTTGGCCAGGTATTCTCCATCTCGCAGGCTGTACGGGAGATGAGCAAGGCTATATATAGTCCGGGGGAAAGCGGTTATAATAAAATACCACAAACGAGAGCAGCCATTGCTCAGATGTTTGAGCTGTATAATATGAGCGGTGATCCTGATGACTTCAGACAGATGATGAATCTGGAAAATACGAAGGCACATATCCTGATACGCCTTTCACAACCAGAAAACAGAATAATTAAGAGTGTAAGAACAGCAATCAAGGAGCTCACCAAGGACTTTCCGGCAGAGATTACCGTGGGAGGTTATGCAATAATTATGACAGATTTTGCAGCATCTATTATCAGGGGACAGATAGTATCATTACTGTTTGCTCTGGTAACTGTATTTATCTTCCTGACATTGATATTCAGATCTTTGAAAGGCGGTATTGTGGGCTCTATTCCTCTTGCATCATCAATACTCATACTTTTTGGATTTATGGGATTTACAGGTATTGCACTTGATGCAGCAACAGCCCTTCTCTCATCAATCATGATCGGTGTGGGTGTTGACTTTACAATACAGTATATCTGGTGCTTTAATATACAGATCAGACAGGGTCTTTCGTATGAGGAATCAACAAGGAAAACAATGGCGACAATAGGAAGGAGCATAATAATAAATGCATGTGGTGTAATGGCAGGATTCTCAGTATTGATCCTGTCAGGTTTTACCTCAATACGCTTCTTCGGTTATCTGGTACTTATTTCAATAGGATCATGCCTTGCAGGTGCAATAGTTCTGATACCGGCAATCCTGATGAAATTCAGACCAGGTTTTGTCGGAAAAGATATGAGTAAATCAAAATTGAGAAAATATGAAAAAAGTAACAATCTTATTAATGTTAATTCTGCCGCTTTTGCAGGTGTCGGCTCAATTGCCGGATGCAGGGCAGATAATGAATAAAAGCCGGGAGCTGAGTCTTACAGGTTCAATGAGCGCTACAATTAACCTGTCAATTACCGAAAAGAACGGGGCCTCGAGAAACAGGACTATCTCGATGACCACTAAGAGCTTTTCAGAAGGACTTGAGAAAAGAATGATCAAATTTCTTGAACCGGCCGATGTGAGAGGCACTGCCATGCTGGTGGTTGACAACAGGAACAGTGCTGATGAAATGTGGATATATCTGCCCGCGTTGAAAAGAACCCGGCGGATAGTGTCTTCTGAAAAGGGAAAGAGTTTTATGAGCTCAGAATTTACCAATGCCGACATGAGTTCTCCTACCCTCTCCGACTTTGTCAACCGTCATATTGCAGGGTCGGGAAAAGATAACATGTGGATCATCGAAAGTATTCCGGTTAATGAGGATAAAGAGGATGAATATGGTTATTCCCGGAAAGTCAGCTATATCGACATGGATAGTTACCAGGTACAGAAGATGGAATTCTATAACTTTGATAATGAGATGTATAAGACAATTGAAATTAAAAGTGTGCATGAGATGTCTGAAGGAAAATATATGATCAAGGATATGATCGCAAGTAATCATGTTACTGACAGACAATCAGAGATAGTATTCCGCAATATCACGGAACAGGTCAAAGTTGATGATACTTTCTTTACTGTACAAAACCTTGAAAGATAAACACCGGTAGCCGCATACCGGTCGCCGGTTGCCGTTTGCCATAAGTTTCATACATTTGTCACATGACAAATGGTGAAATATGTTAAGGACAGAAGAAACGATATGTGCTCCCGCAACATCAGGTGGAGGTGCAATCGCGGTAATAAGGATAAGCGGCTCTCAAAGCATAACCATTTGTGACAGGATCTTCTTTCCGTCCGAAAGGAGGATAAAGCTCACTGAACAGCAGGGTTACACGATTGTATACGGTGAAATACATTCAGGTGAAGATATCATTGATGATGTTCTTGTAAGTATCTTCAGGGCACCTCACTCCTACACCGGTGAAGATTCCATTGAGATTTCATGCCATGCTTCCAGGTATATTCAGCAAAAAATACTCGAATTGCTGATAAACAATGGTGCTGTACCTGCAAATCCCGGTGAATTTACCATGAGAGCCTTCCTGAACGGGAAGATGGATTTGTCACAGGCTGAAGCTGTGGCAGATCTTATAGCATCCGAATCTGAGGCAGCTCATAAAATTGCTGTCAGCCAGATGCGGGGGGAATTCTCCGATGAAATAAGAATACTGAGAGCAGACCTTCTTCATTTTGCATCACTTATCGAACTGGAACTCGATTTCGGAGAAGAAGATGTGGAATTTGCAGACAGAGTTAAACTGCTGGAAATTGTCGAAAAAGTGATTTCGGTAACCAGGGATCTGACTTCATCATTCAGCCTCGGCAACGTAATTAAAAACGGCGTTCCTGTTGCTATTGTGGGAAATCCAAATACGGGAAAATCAACGCTTCTGAATAATCTGCTTAAAGAGGAAAAGGCAATCGTTACTGAGATACCCGGGACCACGAGGGATTCAATAGAGGATATTGTTGTAATTGACGGCATTCAATATCGTTTTATTGATACGGCCGGATTGAGAGATACAGGTGACATCATAGAGAACATAGGAATAAAGAAGACACATGAAAAAATAACAGTCGCCTCACTGATCATGCTTGTTGCCGATGTGAATGAAGGGATTACTGATCTGACCGGCGTTTTGAATGGTGTCCGCAGCCAGATTGCCGGCACGGGTAAAAAGCTGTTCATTCTTCTTAATAAAATAGATACTGATTTATCGGGACGAAGAAATGATTTCAAAAACGGGATATCCCTGCAGGAGGATGAATCAATGCTCTTCATTTCAGCAAAAACAGGTGAAGGACTTGATGAACTCAGGGAAGCCATAAGCAGCACAATTGAAAGCGATAAATTAGAATCAGAAAGTGTAATAGTCACTAATATAAGACATTACAGGGCATTATCTCAAGTAACGGAAAGTCTTGAAAGAGTAAAAGAGGGACTGGAGAATAATTTACAGGAGGATCTCATTGCAATTGATATCAGACATGCCATTCATTATCTGGGAGAGATAACCGGAGAGATAACAACCGATGAAATTCTTGGTAATATATTCAGGAATTTCTGTATCGGAAAATAAACTATACTTTTGTTATGATTTACTAACTTTATAAAAGATCGATATATAATCAGCAATGAATAAATCTGAAAGATGAAAACAAAAGCATTTCTCTTTATCTTTATATCGTTTTTGTGTTTCGGTAGTATAAGCGCTCAGAAGAAAAACACAAAGATAACCATTACCGGCCAGGTGGTTAACTTCAGGCAATATCTTGTTACGATAACTTAAATACTCCACATGAGAATATTTATAACTGGGGCAAATGGATTTTTGGCCAGTAACATAATCAGGGAACTGCTGTCAAGGAATCACCAGGTTGTGGCCTTCATTAAAACCGGCGAAGATATTTCCACTATTAATGACCTTGACATCAAGTTATTTTATGGGGATATTCTTGATTATACTTCAGTTCTTGAAGCCGTTGATGGCTGTGATGCGCTGATACATACAGCGGCGAACACCTCAACCTATCCTAACAGATCCGTAATTCAATATAAGGTCAATGTGGATGGCACACTTAATGTAATGAAGGCGGCGCTGGGAAAAAGAATTCAAAGGGTGATCTATATTGGAAGCGCAGCCTCATTCGGATTTGGAACAAAAGAAAAACCAGGAAATGAATTAACACCCTTCTCGAGCAGCAAGTATAAGCTGGATTATATCGACACGAAACTTGAAGCGCAGAAAAGAGTACTGGAGCTTGTAAAATCCAGGGGTTTGCCGGCAGTAATCCTTAATCCGACATTCATGCTTGGTCCCTATTGTGGAAAATATGGTTCGGGACAATTGCTCATGGCTTTGAAAAACAGAAAGTTACCAGGTTATGCTCCGGGCGGAAGGAACTTTGTTTATGTTAAGGATGTTGCTGTAGCAGTTGTAAATGCCCTGACCATGGGAAAAACAGGTGAGTGTTATATCCTGGGCAATGAGAATTTCAACTATAAAGAAATTTTCGGCAAAATGGCTGAAGCTTCAGGAGTGACCCCTCCGGGGATACTGATACCGAAATTTGTTGCCAGTTTGTTAGGATTGTTACTTTCAGGTTCTGCAAAGATATTCAGGTTCACTCCGTCACTTACATACAGGACAGCTATTGTATCAGGTGATTCTAATTATTATTCATCTGAAAAAGCTGTCAGGGTACTAAAAATGCCACAAACCCCAATAGAAATCGCAATTAGAGAGGCATATGACTGGCTCTCTGAGCAAAATAGACATACTGCTGAATGAAGGACAGATATTTCAGGGATAAGGTCATAATAATTACAGGTGCACGCCAGGGTATTGGTAAAGCAATTAGTCTTATGCTCGCCGGTGCCGGTTCCAGGTTGAGTATTAACAGCAGAAATGCAGAAAAACTGGCTGAACTGAAAAACAGACTCGTCCTGAATGGCTGTGATGTGACAGAGATACCGGGAGATATATCTGATGAAGAGGTGTGCAGGGATATTGTCGAAAAGACTATTGAGCGATTTGGGAAGATAGATGTGCTTATAAATAATGCGGGCATTGCCGGCGCAGGTACTGTTGAAGAGGCTGAGTCAGTAGTTTTTAGAAAGCAGGTAGAGGTAAATCTGCTTGCCTCTTATTATATGACAAAGTATGCTTTGCCTCACATAAAAAAGACTAATGGAAGTATATTGTTTGTTTCCAGTCTTGCAGGTCTTTTCGGCCTTCCGGGTTACAGTGGTTATTCTGCTTCAAAAATGGCACTGACTGCACTTGCACAAAGCCTTAAGAATGAACTTTATGGCCGGAATGTACATATAGGTGTGGCATATGTCGGTTTTACGGAAAATGATCCGGCAAAGGTACAGTATAATGCAGAAGGTGAACTGGCACCGCTTCCCGACAGGAAAGTAAAAAGAGTATCTGCTGAAAAAACAGCATCATTGCTAATTAAACAGATCAGGAAAAGGAGATTCATTTCTGTCCATTCTTTTCTTGGCAAAGCAGAATATACAGTGTCAAAGTTTTTTCCCGGCCTTATTGAGACGATCCTCAGACAATCACGAACACAGGACAGAATTACCGGCAAATGAAGAATCTCTATTTTACCGATGCCCTGAAACTCAAAAAGCCCACAGCGTTCCAGGTCATGCTGAAGCCGGTTGGAGCATCGTGTAATCTCAATTGCACATATTGTTACTATCTGGAGAAAAAAAGACTTTACCCCGGAAAAGAAACTGTAATGACTGAAACTCTTCTTGAGGAGTTCACCAGGCAATTCATTGAGGCTCATGAAATACCTGTTGTAACATTCACCTGGCAGGGAGGTGAGCCTACACTGGCCGGATTAAGTTACTTCAGAAAAGCAATTGAATTCCAAAGGAAATATTGTGAAGGAAAAAGAATAGAAAATGCCTTTCAGACCAACGGAACCAAGCTTGATGATGACTGGTGTAAGTTCTTTGCTGACAATAATATACTTGTTGGTATCTCAATTGATGGTGAAGAACATAATCATGACCGGTACAGGAAGACATTTTCAGGCGGACCCACTTTCAGGAGGGTTATGAAGGGGATTGAGCTGCTTCAAAAACACAAAGTGGATTTTAATACACTGAGTACAGTAAATGACTATAATGTCCGCTATGCAAGCGAGACATACCGGTTTTTAAAGAAAATAGGGAGTGGTTTTATGCAGTTCCTGCCGGTTGTTGAGAGAATAAAGAAGGATTGTAATAAGGATGATTTGAGCCTTGTTGCTCCCGTTCATGGTGAAGCTGAAGTTACAAGCTGGTCGGTTGGAGCAAAAGAATATGGGCAGTTCCTTATAACGATATTTGACGAGTGGGTCAGAAATGATGTTGCCCGGTATTATGTCCAGATATTTGATGCTACACTGGCAAATCATGTCGGAGAAAATCCGGGACTCTGTGTATTTGCAGAAACGTGCGGTGATGCCCTGATACTGGAATACAACGGCGATCTTTATTCGTGCGACCATTTTGTCTATCCTGAGTACTTCCTGGGTAATATCACGAAATCTTCACTGGTCGATATGGCAAAATCTCAGCGCCAGTTTGATTTTGGCATAGATAAAAGGAACAAACTGCCGGGCTATTGTCTGAAATGTGATGTTCGCTATGCGTGCCATGGAGAATGTCCGAAACACCGGTTCATGTTCACTCCCGGAGGCAAACCGGGACTGAATTATCTCTGTGAGGGATACAAGTTGTTTTTCAAGCACACTGAACCATACATGGAATACATGGCTAAGGAACTGAAGAACAAACGGCCGCCGGCCAATGTAATGAGCTGGATAAAAAACAGGGAAAACCAGGCTGTACGCCCCCCACACTCCTACCCGCGGTTTCAATTTCCCGACTAATATCTTCATATTATTGATAAGTGTCTAATAATTATACATCATCCTGTCTGATATTTTTACAATATTCATTTATTCTTACTTTATATTAATCTGATTATTAGCGAAATACATTATTGGCACGATCTTTGGCTCATAATAAGGATTAATAGTAAATACAGAAATGAAGAAAAGCATATTGATGATATTATTATTTATGATAGTTTTCCGGCATGAGAGTATCGGGCAGGATAAAAAATGGACACTGGAGGATTGTATCAGTTATGCTGTTGAGAATAATATTGGTTTAAAACGACAGAAGCTCCAGACTGAAACTTATGAAACCAGCTTATTAAAATCACGTATGGATTATCTTCCGTCACTTAATTTCGGATCTGATGCCCAGATGGGATTTGGACGATCAATAGACCCGGTAACAAACCTTATTACATTTGAACAGAACATAAGTAATTCATATTCAATAAGTACAAGCTTAAACCTTTTTAACGGTTTTTACACTATTAATACCAGTAAAGCCAACAGGTATATGTATATGGCTGGACTGGAAACAGAGAAGATTGCACGCAACACACTGATCATAAATATTCTTGGACAATATTACCAGGTGCTGTATGCAAGAGGGATTGAGGAGGCTTCAAAAATGCAGCTTGAGCTTTCTGAAAAGCAATATTTCAGGATAACAAAAATGGTGGAGACAGGCAGAGAGGCATTATCAAGGCAATATGAGATAGAAAGCCAGCTTTCGGATGACAGGCTCTCCTATACCATTGCTCATAATAATGCCAGCCAGGCAATAACCACTCTTAAACAGATGCTTCAGCTTGACCCTGAAACAGAATTTGATATAGTGATACCGGATCTTGATAATCTGCCTGTTACTGACGACCTCTTCAAAACTGACAGCATCTATCAGGTCGCCACCCGGACCCTTCCCCGTCTCAAAGCCATTGAATATGAACTTGAGGCAAACAGAAAGCAGATCTCTGCTGCAAAGGGTAATCTGTCACCAGGTCTTTCCATAGGAGGTGCTGTCTTTACCGGTTACTACAAAATTCTCAGCGATGATGCACCGGAACAATCCTCCTTTTCAACACAGTTAAAAAACAATAACAGCCAGGCTATCTACTTTTCACTTAACATCCCGATATTCAACAACTATACTACCGGCAGGAACATCAGGAATGCCAGGATAAGGAAGAATGATACGGAACTGAGGCTCGAGCAGGAAAAGAACAGTCTGTTTACTGAAATCGAGAATGCCTGTCTCAATTATACAAGAGGCAGGGATGAATACCTGGCAGCAAAATCAAACCTTGAGTTTAACAACAGATCATTCTTCGCTGTTGAAAAAAAATTTGAATCGGGTCTCGTTGATGTAACCGATTATTCAGCAGCCAAAACAACACTTTTCAGGGCAGAGGCTGAAGCATTAAGGACAAAACTCCAGATGCTTATAAGAAAGCTCACCATAAGTTTTTATGTAACTGGAGAATATGAGAAAATAATCTTTAATTAATACGATAAATACAGAACCGGCATGGATACACCTGTTGATAATATGGACAGACCTATTGAGAAGAAAAAAGGTCTCCAAAAGAAGCATATAGGATATATATTGGGCGGTATAATAATTCTGGTGTTATTTTATATGGCTTTTTTCTCCGGCCATGTGTCAACATATAAGGTGGAGAAAGATAAACTCATAATAGAATCAGTTATCCGGGGCCAGTTTAATGATTATATTACTGTTCCTGGTACCGTGGAACCCATAAGCACCGTTTTTCTTGATGCCCTTGAAGGCGGACGGGTTGAGGAAATACTTATTGAGGAGGGTTCAATGGTCAAAAAGGGTGATGTTATCTTAAGGCTTACAAATCCTGATCTATACCTGAATATCCTCGACAGCGAGGCTCAGCTTGCCGAAAAGGGGAACTTTCTGAGAAATACGCAGGTAACAATGGAACAGGAAAGAATCGCAATAAAAAGAGAACTGATCAATCTTAAGTATGATATTGAAAGAAAAGAACGTACCTATCAGCAAAATGAAGAATTGATCAAAGATAACCTTATCTCTAAGGAAGAATTCATCCGTTCGAAAGAGGATATTGATATGGCACGAAGTTCACAGGAGCTTTTTGTTGAAAGACAAAAGGCAGATTCCATCTTCCGGTCAGTACAGGTAGAAACCATAAAAGCCAATCTCGACAACATGCGCAGGAATCTTACTCTCGTCAGGCAAAGAGTGGAGAACCTTAATGTAAAAGCTACGGTTGATGGTCAGCTTGGATTGCTGGTGCCTGAGATAGGGCAATCTATCTCACGCGGCGCCAACATGGGACAGATCAATGTATTAACATCATATAAGGTATCTGCTCAGATAGATGAACACTACATTGACAGGGTAAGAACACAACTTACTGCTACACTTGACAGGCAGGGCAGTATGTTCAACCTGGTAGTCAGAAGGGTTTATCCTGAGGTCAGGAATGGAACATTTGAGATCGATATGGTCTTCACTGACACCATGCCTGATAATATAAGAACAGGCCAGACTTACTATATAAGTCTGCAACTTGGGCAGCCGAAAGAGGCTCTTCTGGTGCCTATCGGAGGATTTTTCCAGGAGACCGGCGGACAATGGATATTTGTACTTGATCCTTCCGAATCGTTCGCCATTAAACGAAATATATCAATCGGGAGGAAAAATCCGAAATACTATGAATTACTTGAAGGACTACAGCCCGGAGAAAAAGTTATCATTTCGGGCTATGAATCCTTCGGCAAAAATGAAAAACTGGTTTTCAAGAAATAAAACAACAACTAATACTTAATGTAATGATTCAAACAAATGACCTTACCAAGATCTTCAGAACTGAAGAGGTTGAGACAACAGCTCTCAATAAAGTGAACCTTACTGTGAAAGAGGGTGAATATGTCGCAGTCATGGGACCATCGGGATGTGGCAAATCAACACTTCTCAACATCCTTGGATTGCTCGACAATCCGACTGCAGGGAGTTATATCTTCAACGGCACTGAGGTGGCAAGCCTGAAAGAACGTGACAGAACTGTCTTCCGGAAAGGCAACATCGGATTTGTCTTTCAGTCCTTTAACCTTATCGATGAGCTGAATGTTTATGAAAATGTTGAGCTGCCTCTTATCTATCTGAAAATGAAAGCAAGCGAGAGAAAGCAAAAAGTTGAGGAGTCACTTACCAGAATGAAGATCACACACAGGGCAAAGCATTTTCCGCAGCAGCTTTCAGGAGGACAGCAGCAGAGAGTGGCAATTGCACGGGCCGTTGTGGCAAATCCAAGACTTATCCTCGCCGACGAGCCGACAGGAAACCTCGATTCAAAAAATGGTATCGAAGTGATCAACCTGCTTCTGGAACTTAACAAGGAAGGTACCACTATCGTTATGGTTACTCATAATGACAGGGATGCAGGATATGCTCACAGAATTGTGAACCTGTTTGATGGCAAAATAGTAAGTTAGTAAGATCCGGGGTCGATCTTCCTGAGCTTGTTATAGAGTGTCTGCCTGGTTATACCAAGTTTTGCGGCAGCCACACTGATGTTATTTCCATGCCTTTTAAGACATTCAAGTATCAGCTTCTTCTCCATCTCGGCAAGAGTGGTCTCCTGATGAGAAATACTTTTTGCTTGTGGTCTGAACTCAAAATCCGTGGGAATCAGGACATTTGAATCACTCATTATAACAGCTTTCTCAATTGCATGCTGCAGCTCCCTTACATTACCAGGCCAGGTGTAATTGGCCAGTTTTTCCAGGGCGTGTGTATTTATTCGTACAGAATCACCCCTGTTATATTTTTCACAATAAACCTTCACAAAATAATTTGCAAGAATCGGAATATCATCAACCCTGTCGCGTAAAGGCGGTACGTCAATAATTATGGTGTTTATCCTGTAAAGCAGATCCTCACGGAACCTTCCCTCTCCCACCATCTTCTCCAGATCGCGGTTCGTGGCGCATATCAGCCTTATGTCAACCGGAATATGCCGGTTCGAACCAACTCTGACAACCTCCCTGTTCTGGAGAGCATTGAGCAGTTTTGATTGTGACTGTAGTGAAAGATTACTTATCTCATCGAGGAATAGTGTTCCGCCGGAGGCAAGCTCAATCTTCCCCTTCCTGTCTTCCCTGGCATCAGTAAAGGCTCCCTTTATATGACCGAAAAGCTCACTTTCAAAAAGTGTTTCAGTGATTGCACCCATGTCAACACTTATCATCAACTCCCCTGCCCTTCCTGATGAATTATGTATCTCTCTGGCAATGAGTTCTTTTCCGGTCCCGTTTTCGCCGGTTATGAGAACATTGGCATCTGTCGGGGCAATCTTTCGCACAATGTTCAATACATTTATCATTGTTGGTGATGCCCCCGGAACAAGCTTATCAGTTCTCATATTTATTTTAAAATTAAAAACAAATATAGTGATAAATGTCTAATTATTAGACATATTAATTAAAGGTTTAATTATACAACTCTTTTCATAATTTGCTATTATTAATATTCGACTAATAGTAAGAGATTCCACACTTCGTTCGGAATGACATTCATTTCGTGGGTTTTGAAAGAGAGAGGGGTGAATGGCGGGAAATCCACCATTCACCCTTCTCTCTATATCCATAGGGTCCTGTCATTCTGAACGGAACGAAGTGGAGTGAAGAATCTCTTTCAATATTTTTGAATTACCCATTCAATAATGATTAATATTAAAACTCTGAATACTTAATAAAATCCTGTAAAGACACAAAGTCGCCGAATAGAACAAAAAAAATATTTACTTTACAATGCAACTTTAGGTTATGCTCACCGTCTTTATTATGAATATTCATTGAATGATTTGACGAAGAACACTTAATACAATCAAAAATGACCGTAAAATTATACCCGAACGAAATAGTCTTAAAGGCTGGAGATACCAATCAGGTTATTGATAACCAAAAAGTTGATGGTAAATTGATTGTTACAAACCAGCGGATATATTTCAAATCGCTGGATGAATTTAAAGAGAAATTCAATTTCGAGATATTATTTGAAAATATCCTGGAGGTAATTTTCTTTAATAAGAATCTGAGTTTTGTAAAAGGGATAAATGTTGTTACGAGAGACGGAAAAACCCACACTTTTCATCTGAAGAAACGCGATGAGATCGGGCAGCTTATCAACAGGATGTATTGACCCCCCCAGACTCCCTTCAGGGGGTGCCCCGAGTACTCGGGGCGGGGATTATTCATACCTGAGAGAATCCACCGGATTCCTCATAGCAGCCTTGTAAACCTTCACACTTATAGTCAGAATAGTGGCAGCGATCATAATAAAAGCTGACAACAAAAGGACACCCGCGCTGACTTTTACAAAATAATCCCATATGCTGTCCATCAGCCACAGTGACATATAGTATCCGCCGGCACATCCAAGAACTGACGCGACCAAAAGGACAATAAGGAATTTTTTGCTGACAAGAAGCATAATGACAGATACGGGTGCTCCCTGTATCTTTCTTATTCCCACCTCTTTTGTTCGCTTTATTATATCCAGGGAAACCAGGTTGTACATACCTATCAATGATAATAGCGTTGCTACAATTGCCAGGAATACATTTACTTTAAGGATGCCTCCGTTTATATCCTTCTCTTCCTGCATAAGATCCTCCTGCAGCCTTCCACCAAAGATCTGGTTTGTTCCCATTGCCTTCCATTTCTGACTTATAAAATCCAGCACATCAGGGAGATCCTCAGGGTTAGCCCTTACGGCCATTGTATAAAACTGATCGTTATCGGTTATTCTGAGCATTGCTGGCTCTATCTCCTGCCATACTCCCCCGATGTTAAAGTCCTTAACTACACCAATTATATTCAGGATTGTTGTATCATAAAGAGTGACTGATCTGCCTACAGCTTCGGGCCAGTCGAAATCCTGAACCAGTTTGCTGTTAACAACTATTGAATGGTTCGACCGGTCAGCCTCCGCCCTGTTTTTGTCGAAAAGCCTGCCGGCAACAAGACGCAGTCCCATTGTCTGGGCATATTCAGGACCTATATCCATTACATCCACTTCAAGTTGCTTTTCGGCATCCTTTATCGGCCTCCTGTAGTTTCCCCATCCAATATGGTTGCTTGTCCCCTCAGCTGCAATTATTTTTGGATTCATGATAATTTCATTCCGGAATGAGGTGAATAATTCCGGAGAAATCGGGACTACTATCAGTTTATCCCTGTCATAGCCGAGATCCAGGGTTCTCTGATACTCTGCATTTCTGGCAAAGACAATCCCCATTACAAGTGCCATTACAGATATTGCAAACTGGATTGTCAGGAGAATAATGGAGAGTCTTCCGGAGCCCCCGGAAAAATTCAGCCCTTTAATGACATTTACAGGACTGAAAGAGCTGACACGTACTGCCGGATAGACTCCTGAAATAAAGCCTGTTAAAAGCAGCAGCAGGAGAAGGAATACCCAGAAGAATGCATATCGGCTGAAGGTAAGCTTGATAGACATGTATGCCCAGAGGTTGCTATAGGCAGGCACAAGCACTGATGCAAGCGCTATGCCGACAAGCAAAGCAAGTGAACATATGATAAGAGTCTCAAACATGAATTGTGTCAGAAGCTGACTCCTTAGTCCTCCGAAGGTCTTTCTTAAACCAATCTCTTTCAGTCTCCTGCTGAGTGTAGCTATTGAGGTGTTTGCAAAGTTGAAGCAGGCTATCAGCAGGATAAAAATTGCCATGACGGGAGGAGCTATCAGAGCTGCAGGATGTAATGAAGGAAAGAGACCTGAAGACCATATATTTCGAGAGTTAGAGCCTACATCTTTAAGTGGAACAAGAGTAAACCTGTTTATGCGGAAATCTTCTCGAGCCTTGTTTTGCACGGGCAGATACTCTTTTAACGAATTTGTTATGGCTGGTAAAAGTGATTTGTCCGGTACCTGAATAAAGAGCACTGTTGTCCAAAGCTTCCAGTCAGCATCACCAACATTCCACATCCGGAGGAAGTTATCATAATGAGACAGAATGTCAATCCTGAAGCTG